>Ga0075017_100000066_pt1 | contig 41392 bp, 32 predicted proteins | sample AleBraG_ABR_2012_FD_71475 | JGI IMG/M metagenome (GOLD analysis project Ga0075017, IMG submission 71475) | Freshwater sediment microbial communities in response to fracking from Pennsylvania, USA - Alex Branch Run_MetaG_ABR_2012 | ecosystem: Environmental > Aquatic > Freshwater > Creek >... | reverse complement strand
TCTTGTTTCTCCCGCTGCTTGCGCGTGCCCATCGCCATGCCCGCATTCTACGAATCATCCCTGTGCATCACACAATCTTTTTCGCTCCGGAATCCAGACTTGCACCACAGGCTGCTAAGGCTGGGGCCCTGTGTCAGATGAGAGCTGCTCTCGTTACTCGCCACCCCTCGTTCACGAACCCCAGCCATTCCGACGAGAATCAATCACACTGCCGAGACGGCAGCCCGTGCCGATTCGGGGGCCTGCAGCCAGACCCCGCCTCCGCCATGGTTCGCAATGTACATGGCCAATTCCAGGCGGCTCCACACACCAAGTTTGTCAAAGGTCGTGCGCAGGTAATTCTTGATGACCTGTTCCGACGTGCCGATGCGTTCAGCGATCTGCTTGTTGGTCAGGCCTTCCCACACCATGCTGGCAACTTGTCGCTCTTTATTCGTCAGGCGCTCACGCGGTTGCATACGGTCCTCTCTTCACGGGCTAGAACAGCGGTGGCCAAACGGACGCGCTTGCGTCCTTCCGTAATGCCGGCACGCAGGAAGAGCGTGCGCAGGTGTTGCTTCACGGTGCGCGGACTGATCTGCAGTTGGCTGGCGATTTCTTTGTTGCTGCAACCCTGAATCAGCAGGTTGAGCACTTCCTGGTCGCGCGGAGTAATTTTGATTTCGTTAAGATCCGTCATTGTCTGTGCTCTCTTTCCAGTTGTGTTGCGAGGAACGCTGAACCGAAGTGCACACGAGAGGCCAAAGAAAACGGGAGGACAATCCTCTTTGAGAGCAGCAACTTAGAGCGGGTGATGGCATCGGAGAGAAGCAGAGGACTTGGCCCAAACTGGACGAGTTTCCCGAAACGGGCGGGACGAGCCTGAATTGTTGTTCTATTATTAAAACATACCGCGTGTAGACACTGCCCGATATTTGGCAGAGCCGGGGGATGACAGTACCGACGGACCGAACCAGCTCGACCATTCAAAGCCAGAAACACCTGATTGGCCGAATTGTCGATTCGGGCGGCTGGGCATCGCCGCGGTTAGCCGAATATGTGCAGTAAATTGCATTCTGGGAAGGGCAAGATGGAACACGGGTTTGAGTTCGAAAGACGAGGGTGGAGGCAAGTGTAAGGCCCTCGGGCGGGCCTAAGGATAAGTCCTCATTTCTTATGCACTTACGAGGTATCGACCAGGGAACTTCCAAATGCTATTGGCTCTCCTAATACTGTTAGAATCATCGCCTTAGCCACGAGCAGCCCCGATTTTGGAGGAGCAATTGCAGCTTCCCAGACCGGGTATCATGTGTCGTCGTCTACTCTTATGAGTCCCAGCCGCGTGAACTTGGATGAGCAGTCGTTCCAGAAATTACTGGCGGCGGCCTACATTCTGCAGCAACAGCGGGACCAGTTGCGAGCGCGCCAGGCGAATGATGATGCGCGCCGCCTAGGCGAGATTGCGGAAGCGCAGAAGGCAATCCGCAACCAGAGACTCAGCCTCGATGATGCATTGCAGCTGGTAGCGGAACGCGCTGCGGCGATCACACACGGGGTTGGCTCAGCAATCTATTATTTAGAAGAGAAAGAAGGACTGCACTGCCGGGCAGCGAGTGGGCGGTCGTTGCCCCATCTGGGCGAGAATTCTAAAGCAAACGAGAGCCCGTCGGCTGCCTGTCTGCTCTCCGATGAACCTTATCGCTGCACCGACGTGCGCAGCCAGATCGCGCCACCGCTGCGAGTGCCGCCGGCCTCTTCCTTGTTCGCACTTCCCCTTCACCGTGACGGGCGTGCAATCGGCTTTCTGGAAGTCTGGTTCGAAAGCGCGAACGGCTTCCAGGAACGCGATATTCAGATCAGCCTGCTGCTCGCGGGCATGGCGGAAGAAGCCTTGGCACGCGATGCGGAAGAGAAGATGAAAAATGAGCTCGCGGCGGAGCGGGCTTCGATGTTGGCAGCGCTGGAACGGCTGAAGCCGGAATTGGAGAAGCTGTCGCATCCGGAATCCGCAGCGGTGAGCGAACCTGAAGAGGAGGAGACGCCGCCCGCCACGGCCGAGCCCGCGTCAACACGGCCCTCAGGGATGGCGGGGCTGGGCGCTTTCCTGCTGAACATGCAGGAGCAGCAAGTCAGGCGTCCGGTGGAGGAACAAGAACCTTCGACTGTTCTTGCCCAGTCGCAGCACGAGGCAGATACGGAACCGGATCAGGCTCGGGAAGAATTCTCAGCGGCCAGTCAGATGTTGCCCAACCCGGCCGAGGCCGAGCAATTGCGCCGGGAAGTGGCGCTTGTACCCAATCCCGAGACAGAAACAGCCGACGAAGGAATTGGATCCGAAGAGTTCCGCGAAGAATCCCGAGACCTGCTGCTGCCGGATGCGCCGGAGTTCTCGTCGGAGGATCTCGAAGCAGAGAAAGACGTCCTTCCTCGGCCGCAGGAGACACGTGCAGGAAATCGCTGGATAGCGCTCTGGCGCGTGCATTGGGGCGACATCTGTTTCGTGTTTGCCAGTGCGGTGCTGGCAGCGGTTTTGCTGTGGGCGGTATGGCCGCGCGCTTCGGCGGCCAACCCTCAAACGGCGTCGCCGAATTCGAGTTTGACTCCCTTTGAGCGCATCCTCGTGGCGATGGGCTTAGCTGAGGCTCCGGCCGAGCCATCGGTTCAGGGGAATCCCAAAATCAAGGTCTGGGTGGATCTGCAAACTGCTATTTACTACTGCCCCGGGGCCGACCTTTACGGAAAGACTGCCAAAGGAAGATACACGACGCAAGAGGACGCGCAGCGCGACCAGTTCGAGCCAGCGCTCCGGCGCCCCTGCGAATAAGGCCACAAAATCCACAAACGAGAGAATTGACAAGCGCGGCCAGCGGTGAAATCGTTGCAAGGACGAAAGAATTCGCTGTGATCGGAGCCGAAGGCGTGGCGTTTCCCCCGTCCAAGCAGCCCTTCTCCGGGCTCCCGGACCCAGAGTTAACCCCGAGCCTGAATCCTACTCTCGCCCGCAACCTGGGTCGCTGGGCTGAAGTATATTTCACAACTCCGCCGGAAGAGCGCGACGCAGCCGTGCAAAAGCTGCTACGGGAACTGCAGGACGCAGAGCAGAAACGCCTGGGTCGGCGGAGTGCGGAACCAGCCCCAGCCAGTTCTGTGAGCGCCGAGTTGCGAGAGCAAACGGTGGAAGTGGAGGCACGGCAGGTCCCCGTGGCGACGGAGCCAATCGAGTCCGTATCGAGCGTCGAGGTGCCTGAACTTCTCGCTGAAACATCTGAGTTGGAGACTCCTACCAGGTCCGATTCACGCCGGTCTCCTTTGACCGAGATACTGCAGGCTAGCGCCCCTTCCTTTGAATCCTCTGCACGGGCGGAAGCCGCGCTCCCGCAAACAGGAGTTATTCCTGCGTGGAACGGAGGAAATGAGGCGCTCACACAACCGTTGATCTTGGAGCGCGCTGCTGCCGCAGTGGGGAGCGTCGCGCCAGAAACGTCCCAAGCAGACCAGTTGGCTACAAACGTTGGTGAGATCAGCCGCATCGTGCGGCCGGTTACTGAATTTCGTCCCAGAACATTGGGGCTATGGAGAAAGGTCGGTGTGGTCGCTGTGGCCGTGATGTTAGTTGTACTGATCCGGACGGTCATGAAGAGTCGCGAGGCTCGTCCCACGTTTTCTACGCTTCCGCCGGCCAGCAGCGTGGCCACACCGTCATCACAGGGGCGGGCAGCCACTGGCGCAATTCCGGGCCGAGTAGTCCCAAGCGCTGGGGCGCATGCTCCTGCGCTTCAACCTGCGGCGTCGTATGGATCCGAACCATCCCTCGCCGCTGCACCTAAGCAGGATGCGACGCCGGAATTAGCCATGGCAGACCGATACCGGTTGGGAAAAGGCGTTCCGCAGGATAGCGCACAGGCTGCGCACTGGCTCTGGCAAGCGGTCGCCAAAGAGAATGGGGAGGCATTAGAACGTCTCGCAGGGATGTACGCGGCTGGAGAAGGCGTGCCCCGCGACTGCGACCAAGCGCGAGTGCTGGCGGGGGCTGCCGCCAAGAAGCTTCCACAGAATGCTGCCGGGATCGATCAGGAATTACGGGCAGCGGGATGTGAGTAGCCCGCTGCCCATCAGGAGAAAATCAGGAAACTGACGCTGGAGCGAGAGGGAAAAACCTGCGCCAGGAGTCGGAAGAACTACGCTTGGTAGTAGCCGGTTTCGGCGCGCCGTGCTTCGTACCAGAGGGCGAGCTCGACGCGGTTCCAGAGTCCGAGCTTGTCATAGATGACGCGGAGGTAGTTCTTGACGACGTGCTCGGTTGTGCCGATGGAGCTGGCGATCTCTCCATTCTTGAGCCCTCCGGCCACGAGTTCGATAATTCGGTACTCTCGCTGGCTGGGAACGCCGGCTCGGTACGTTTGCTCTCCAAGCATAACTGCCTCCGGTAAAGTAGTGTAGCGAGTTGAACCCGCTTGATCCCCTTGGTGATGCCGTAACGCATGAACAGGCGGTTGAAGTGTGCTTTCACGGTGCGCCGCGCCATGTTGAGTTCCCGGGCGATTTCAGCGTTGTCGCAACCCTGCAGTAAGAGCTCGACGATCTGCTGTTCGCGAGGTCCAAGCCGGATCTCGTACAGGCGGCCTTCGTCTGGGTGCATTCCTATAGCAGCCACTGTTCGGGTGTGCTCCTTTTCCCAAGATTGAATCTCCCGTGGTCAGACGGCAGGGCGCAATCCAACTGACTTCACCAGCGAGAGTTACTTTGTAAGGTTTGCTTTGAACGAAGCACATGCATTGCCAAATTGAGACGGGTGAGGTGGGTGAAAATCCACAGGCTTGGGGTCGGCTTAACAGTATATCCACCGGGAAGCAGGTCAGTATTAAAGGCCAGAGATCGAGATGTAAACGATTTGTTATCAGTTACATATGCGAGACTTGTCGATATCGCGGGTACGGAGTCCAATTCTGCGACTCAAGCTCGCCGAATCAGGTCAAAATATGTTGCAATCATCCACAGTGTAATAAGGAAAACTTCTTAGGACAAAAGTGCAGTATCGACCTGATGGAACGCAAAAATTGCAGGTGTCCGGGACTATCCGGGGCGGCCCGAGGCCCTCACCAGTCGATCGGTCGAATGCGCCAGTTAGGACAGCCCGATTTACGAAAGCGCGTTCGCCAGACCCTTTAGAATGTCTGTTCTTTACCTATGCGGCTCTCCGTCGTGATGCCGATCTACAACGAACGCAATACACTGCGCGAGATTGTGCGGCAGGTGTTGGGCGTGCCTTTGGCCATGGAGCTCATCTGTGTGGACGACGGTTCAACCGACGGATCACGGGAAATCCTGCAGGATTTGCAGAAAGCGGAGCCCACGCTGAAAGTACTCCTGCAACCGCAGAACCTGGGCAAAGGCGCAGCCCTGCGGCGTGGTATTCAAGAGGCGACGGGCGATTTTGTCATTATTCAGGACGCGGACCTCGAGTACGATCCGTCGGACTACCCACTGCTGCTCGGTCCCCTTGAAGCCGGCAAGGCCGACGTGGTGTACGGGTCGCGCTTCGCGGGCGGTGGACCTCACCGGGTTTTGTACTTTTGGCATTCCGTCGGCAACCGCATACTGACTCTTATTTCGAACGCCTTCACCGATCTGAACTTGACCGATATGGAAACCTGCTACAAGGCTTTCCGAAGAGAAGTTGTGCAGGCCATCCCGATTGAGGAGAGCCGTTTTGGTTTTGAACCGGAAATTACCGTAAAAATTGCCAAGCGCCGGCTGCGGATCTATGAGGTTGGCATCAGCTATTCCGGTCGCACCTATGAAGAAGGCAAGAAAATCGGCTGGAAAGATGGCATGCGCGCTTTATGGTGCCTGCTCAAGTACTCACTCAAGGAAGGAAAGCGATGACGGCGCGGCGCCTCAACCAGGCAATGGCGTTCGCTGCCACGAGATCGCTATTCTCGACCGATCCTGCCACAGGCTAGGCTGAAGTTGGATGAAGAAAAAGTTCACCAGTCAGGCGGTCAGCAACGTCGGGTCAAGTTGGGCTGGTCTTGGCGTCAACATTATCGTTGGCTTTCTGCTGTCCCCGTTTATCCTGCACCGTCTGGGCGACGAAGCATTCGGACTGTGGGTGCTGGTTTTTTCCGTTACCGACTACTACGGATTATTCGACATGGGGATTCGCTCCTCCATCGTGCGCTACGTCTCGAAGTTTCACGCCACCGGGGAAGAACAGGAACTGGCCGGAATTGTGAACACAACGCTGTTCACCTATTCCATGGTTGCGCTGGGGCTCATGCTGATTACTTTGCTGGGCACTCCCCTGGTGAACTCGGTATTTCGCATCCCGGCAGGCTACGGCGCCCAGGCGCCATGGCTCTTCCTCATCGTGGGTACAAGCGTGGCACTGGGATTTCCGCTGGGGGTCTTTGGAGGGATTTTGGAAGGACTGCAGAAACTCTATTGGCTCAACGCCACTACGATTGTAGGCACGCTGCTGCGGGCATTTCTGGTGGTAGTCGCCCTGCACCGAGGATACGGCCTTATTACGTTAGCGGTGATCACGGCCGCCACGCCGGTCGTGTCGGGCTTAGTGCGAGCGTTGGTCGTCTTCCGTGTTTTGCCCTTGCAGTTCGGAGTTCGTTTCATTCGCCGCACGGCGTTTCGCCAGGTTGTCAGCTACGGGATGTTCACGATGCTGGTGATCATCGCCGACCGGCTTCGCTTTCGCGCGGACGCCGTTATCATTGGCAAGCTGCTTTCGGTAGCCGCGATTACATACTTCTCCATCGCCTCCAAGATCGTGGACTACGCCTCGGAAGTCGTGACCAACATGGCGCAGATCTTTACGCCGATGTCGAGCCACTTCGATGCCCGGGGAGAAGCGGAGCAACTGCACAAAGTGCTTCTGCTGGGAAATCGCGCCTCCGCCTTCGTGATGTTCCCACTCAGCGCTGGTTTGATCGTCATGGGCAAATCGTTGATCGAAGTCTGGATGGGGGCACGCTATGTTTCCAGCTATTCCGTCATGCTCGTGTTACTGATTCCGACCGCCCTGCTTTGCGCCCAGGCCAGTTCCACACGCGTGCTCTATGGCATCGGACGCCATCGCGTGATGGCATGGTTTGTGTTGGGAGAGAGCGTTATCAATATTGTGCTCAGCGTGATCCTGGTGCGGCATTACGGGATCATGGGCGATGCCGTCGGGACAGCGATTCCTCTGTTGATCACGACGGTCTTTTTCCTGCCCTGGCACATTTGTCATCTGCTGGAACTGCGCGTGGGGGCTTTTGTGCGCGAATGTTTCAGCCGGCCCTTGCAGTTGGCCCTTCTGCTTGTCTTGACGCTCCTACTCCTGCAGTTGTGGTATGTGCCACACACGTATCTCGGGCTGGGCCTGCAAGTATTATTGGGTGGCGGATTCTACTTGGCAACTCTGTATTGGCGCGTCGTCAGACACGGTGATCTGGGCCAGGGGTTGCAGGAGAGCCTCGGACGGTTGATGCCGAGTGTGTTGCCGAGCCAGGGATCTTAGGAGAGACGCTACGGCTTTTGACGAAAAGCTTCTAAACGCAGAGGGCGCGGAGAATTCCTTTTTACTGGCCTCTGCCTTCTTGCCAGCCTTTGTCTTGTTGGCAGGCTTTTATCTTCTGAGGCTCTCTCAAGCGGCCTCTGTGGGGGTTCTCAGTTTGCTCCTTGGTTAAGAGCTCGTTCGGGCTGAACTAGACTAGCCGATCCTCTGCCTTCCACGCAGACCCGCAGCCATGTCTCCAGGTTCAGCAAACGCCAAATGCGGTTGTTGTGGTCGCGCTGGCGGCTGCGATGTTCGGCGAACAGGCGCTGAATCTCCTCTCGACGGAACAGCCCCCGATCCAGCGCGCGAGTCTCCAGCAGAAGGTTTTCGATCTGCGCCGATTGTTCCGGGTGCGCGAGCCATCCGGCCCAGGGAGTGGGGAATCCCATTTTCTTCCGATAGATGATGGAATGCGGCAGGACATCTTCCACCGCCTTCTTCAGAATGAATTTGCCTGCCAGCCCGCGAATGGTGTGCCGCTGCGGGATGTTGGTGGCGTATTCGACGAGGGCGTGATCGAGAAAGGGCACGCGGCTCTCGATCGATGCGGCCATGCTCATCTGGTCCTGCTTCATTAACAACTCGACGAGGTAGGTCTTGATGTCGGTATAGAGCAGGCGCTGGATGAGATCGCCCTGGGAGCGTTGCCAGATATCCAGAACATGCGTATAAGCATCGCCCGCTTCGGCCTGAGCGGCTGGAGTGAGCAGACTGGCCAGTTCTTTTGCCGCAAACGCGGAATAGAAATTGTCGAAATAGAACGAGGCCCAGTCGCGTCCATCCCGCACCAGAAAGGTGTGTTCCAGTTTGCGGTGAAGATCGGCGCCGAGCATGCCTGTGCCAGCCATGGAGCGGACCGCAGTCCGCAGAAATTCAGGTGTGAGCGCGCGGTAGGTGCGATCGAGGTTGGTGTTGCGTTGCGTCCAGGCGTACCGGGTATAGCCAGCGAGCGTTTCATCGCTTCCCTCGCCCGTGAGAACGACGACGACATGCTCGCGCGCCAGTTTGGCGACAAAATACAGTGCGGCGCTGGAGGGCCAAACGATCGGCTCGTCCTCATGCCAGATGAGCTTCGGCAAGGCGTCGAAGAAATCCTGGCGTGACACTCGCACCTCGTGGTGTTCGGTGCCAATGTAATCCGCGACTTCTTTCGCGTAGCCCAGTTCGCTGAACTGTTCCTCGCCGTAGCCAACAGAAAAGGTTTTGACGCGATCGCCGCGCACGCGCGCGGTCAAGGCAGCGACGGCACTCGAATCGAGGCCTCCGCTGAGGAAGACCCCGAGCGGGACATCGCTCATCAGGTGCGAGGAGACACAGGCTTCTAGGCGCTCGCGATATCCGCGGACAAAATCAGCTTCCCCTGCAGCGCTCCCCTCCGGATGCGCCGTCACCTCAAGATCCCAGTACTGCTCGGTGGTCATGCGGCCGTCTTCGGTGATTTCGAGCCAATGCCCGGGCATCAACTTGCGAATGCCCGCGTACATGGTTTCTACTCCGGAGAGATAGCCGAACGCCAGGTACTCAGCGAGGGCGGCGCGGCGGAAGGAGGCGCTGACACCTGGATAGGTAAGAATCGTTTTGATTTCGGACCCGAACAGGAATGCGCCGTCGCGTTCCAGATAATAGAACGGCTTAATGCCCAGCCGGTCGCGCGCGCCAAAAAGCACACGACGACGCTTGTCCCAGATCACGAAGGCAAACATGCCACGCAGATGGTTGACGCAAGCGCGACCGTACTCCTCATAGAGGTGGACGATGGTTTCGGTGTCGCTTTTCGTGCGATAACGGTGTGCGCGAGCTTCGAGATCGCGGCGCAACTCGGCGTGGTTGTATATTTCGCCGTTGTAAACGATCCAGACATCCTCGGTTTCGTTGCCAATCGGTTGGTGGCCGGTGGCGACGTCGATAATGCTGAGCCGGCGCATGGCGAGGCCGACATGACCGTCATAGTAGAAGCCGCCATCGTCCGGGCCACGATGCACGATCTGCGCGTTCATCGCCTCCAGCACGGCGCGGTCCACGACGCGCTGACGATCTTTCAGGAAGATTCCGCAAATGCCGCACATGTGCTTAGTGGCCCGCCTTGGAGACTGTCCCGGTGGAGACAGGTTCCCGTTCCGCCGGGATCTCGTGCAATGAGACGTGCACCAGAATGTTGTCCTTGTCCGGTGAGAGAACGAGCGTGCTGCGCTGACTACGCAGAAGTTCACAATAGGTGACCACGTGGGTCGCGGCCACCACGCGCTTGCGACCGTACTCGACATAGCTTCCCTGGCAGAAGATCAATTCCCGCACCCCGTCCCGATCCATGAGGAAATAGAGAACTTCGGCATCGCTGGCCCAGGGGCCCAGAATCCAGGGCTGCTGTCCCAAGCGGAAGAAAATGCCGTGGAACGCCCCCTCAGTGCAGTAATGGTAGCCGCTGACCTCCCGGTTGGCGACAGGCTCTTCCACCCGCGTGAGGAGTCCCGACTTGGCGGCAACAGCAAACTGCGGGACGAGGGCTGTCGCAAATTCAGCGGGCAAGTCTGTTTCGCAACGAAAACGAATGCAAGGGGCCATTTGCTGCCGGCCATACGCCTCTGACCAAGCGGCTTCGCCGACGACGCTGTTCCAGCCCGGATCCCGCACGCCGACAACCGCGATTCCCGGCCCATCTGACCCTGTGAAGGTACCCAGCACGTCCGACGACTGGAGGTCTGGCCCCAGATGCCAGGAAAGGTCGAGGCGCCGTTTTCCCGAACCTACAGCAAGGTCGCGAACGATCCAGAATGAGTTCTTTTTATGAAACACCCAACGACGATGGGTGACGGGAGGCTCAAGCCGCTCGTAACCGTCGTGTTTGGCAGCCAGCAGATCGAAGGTCTGGCCCGTGATCCAGCGCTCGACCGAGCTGCGTGTCAGCCGGCTCCAGGCAAACGGCCCGGCCGGCTCCGATTGGTCGAGGCCGTCCACCGTCAGCGTATTGTGCGCCGCTGTACCGCGAAACTGGTTCCGTTCCGGACCCTCGCTTACGTACTCAAATGTGCCGGGATCGGCAAGCAAAGTGCGCTCCCCGGCGAGTAATTGCACACTGAGAGCATCGGCATGGCCGTGTCCGGCGCTGAGACTCCCTTGCGGGCCGGCGTCGAGAATCAGCTGCTGCGGTGCGGGATCTCTCGAAACCATCACGTATAGCCCAGCGTCGGCCAGAGACTTCGATTCCATCGCCGGGGGTTCATTTCGGATCTCATCGAAGCGGCGGGCACCCGCACGTCCGAGTAACCACAACGTTTCCTCGCACAGTCCTCCGCTGAGCGCTTTCAGATCGCTGCGCCCGAAAAGAATCGCCCCGGTGGCAAGAGGATCGAGCATGTGCTCGGTTTGATTGCGCGCGGGATCGAACAAGCGCCCGCCATCGTCATCCCCGAACCGCGGCGCAATGCGGGCGCGGCAAAGCGTGGCGAGCGCGTCTGTCATGCGCGCAATGGTCGCATCCAAATCGGGTGGAGTAGCGATGCCGTTCTGAGCTGCCAGCAGAGCCGCATGAATGAAGAAGTCGAGTGCATAGACGTGGTAATACACCGACTGCTCGAAGTGCATGCCGTCGGCGTAGACCTGATGACGGGCCTCGTCGAGCACGATCTTCCAGCCCTTCTTCCGCCAGCGCGCCGAGGAGCGGAGAGATGGACAGAGAGTACCGAGAAAAAACAGCGCAACACCTTCCCCGAGCAAGTGGGTGTTGGGCGAGAAGTAAGTAGAGAGATAGCGCTCGATATAGCGGCCGCTGAGGGCTAGCGCGCGCAGCAAATCGTGGGCAAATTCCTTGCTCAGAACCGGCGTTTCGGCAAGCAACGCTCGAACCCACAGCCACGAAAGCGCGCGGAACGCAACTTCCAGGCTGCTCGTCCAATTGATACCCGTGGGATACGGATTGACAGCCTGCCAGTGGTACCATTGCCGGACCAACTCTTCCGTGAAACGCGAATCCCCGGTGAGGTGATAGGCCTTGGCCAGCGTCACCAAATGCTGATGCCGGTTCAGTTCCCAGGTGACCTTGGCGTCGCCGACTTCTGCGAAGTCCAGGTACTTGACGCGGTAGAAAATGCGGCTCGGCGCGCGCTTCTTATGCACTTTGTCGGAGTGCCAATCGATGGGGCTGCCGTAGGCGAGATCGCGATAACCCAGCAGATCGAAACGGTGCTGCACGATGTGATCCGCGCGGCGGGTGATGCCGGTGACCTGGTCGGGAACGCGCTCGCGCAGCAGGTCTAGGCGGTCCGGAACGTCACGCGGCGAAAAGAAGAAGCAACCGGCTTGAACGTCCAGGCTGGTTAGCTCGGCGGCGGCAATATCGCGGCCGATGCGTGAGAGAAACCAATCGTCGTACTGCGACACCTTCTGGCGCAGGCGGTCCGCCAGTTCTCCAGGCCTCATGGAGGCCAGACGGCTTGTCAGGCTCTTCCTTGGTAAAACCTTGTCCGTCAACAGCTTGCCTCAAGCGCCGAAAAGTGCGCCGCGTGTGAAACGGGGAAGACTCGACTGATTTTATCAGTTGACGCGATGCTTTCTACAGGCTGACGAGCGGGCGACTACGGACCTGCCCTTACTCCCGTAACTATCTTCCAAATGTTAGAGTTAGTCCATGTAGCGCGGAAGACTGTTATGCTTGAGAGGTGTCCGCTTTTGTGTCCGGTCTCGAAATCGGTCTCTCTTCCTGTGCAAGCAAGTGCACACTCTGTGTGCCGCCGGTTCCGGCGTTGGACGGCATCTGCAATCGCTTGAAAACATGGGACAAAATGACCGGCTTTGTGAAGGCTTGTGAGTTAAGGGCCATCCACGTGCGAGCTTATTCCGGTTCCATTCAAAATCTTAAGATGCTTCCAAAAAGGATTCTCTCGGTCTTATGAGTCGTTCGGTCAGTGTCTTTGGCTTGGGGTATGTCGGGTCGGTCACGGCTGCGTGCCTGGCGAACAAGGGGTTTCAGGTTATGGGCGTCGACCTGAATGCGGACAAAGTCGCGCTTATGGAGGCGGGCCGCAGCCCTATTCACGAGCCGGGAATGAGCGAGATGGTCGCCGCTGCGCACGAAGCCGGCACATTGCATGCGACATCCGACGCCATGAAGGCGGTCCTGCATTCCGACATCTCGATTCTCTGTGTGGGTACGCCGAGTTTGAAGAACGGCAAGCTGGACCTGGGGCACATCGAACCCGTCTGCCGCGAGATTGGCCAGGCACTGATTCGCAAGAATGCGTTTCATCTGGTCGTGTTGCGTAGCACGGTGCTGCCGGGTACGGCGGAGACGCTGGTCATCCCGACGCTGGAAAAGGCCAGTGGAAAGCGGTTTGGCAAGGATTTTGGCGTGTGCGCCAATCCTGAGTTCATGCGCGAAGGCACGGCAGTGAAGGATTTTCTGGAACCGGCGATGACGGTGATTGGCGCGGCACATGCGGAGCACGCTGAACTTTTGCGCGAGCTTTACGCCTGGGCGCCAGGCCAGCGGTTCGTCACGAATTTCACTTCGGCGGAAATGGTGAAGTACATGTGCAATGCCTGGCATGCGGTGAAGGTCGCTTTCGCCAACGAAGTGGGATCTCTGGCCAAGGAGCTGCGCGTCGATGCCGAAGCTGTGACCGAAATCTTCTGCTCCGATACGAAGCTGAATGTGTCGCCCGCATACCTGAAGCCGGGCTTCGCTTTTGGTGGGTCCTGCCTGCCGAAAGACGTGCGCGCTATGAGCTATCGTGCCAAGGAACTGGATCTCAAGCTGCCCCTGTTTGAATCCATTATGCCGAGCAATGACTGCCACCTTGAACGCGCATTGGACATGGTGCTGCACAGCGGGAAGAAGAAGGTTGGGCAACTGGGCTTGAGCTTCAAGGCTGCGACGGATGATTTGCGGGAAAGCCCGCAGGTAGTGCTGGCAAAACGACTGCTTGGCGAAGGGCGCGAACTACGCATCTGGGACGAGAACGTGTCACTGGGACGACTGATCGGTTCCAACCGGCAGTACATTGACGAAGTCATTCCGCATTTGGGCTCCCTGCTGTGCCAGGACATGAAGGAAGTCGTCGAGTTGTCCGAAGTCATCATTATTGCCACGCGCATTGATCGCGATGAATTGAAGCAGCTGCTTCGTCCCGACCACATCGTCATTGACCTGGTGAATCTGGACAAGGACCGCCGCCCCGCTGGCGGAAACTACCAGGGCATCTGCTGGTAGGCGGGAGCGACGCGTGAAAATTCTGTGGGTGAAGGCCGGTAAGATCCTGCCCGTGGACACGGGTGGCAAAATCCGCTCCTACAACATTCTGCGGCACCTCGCGAAAAAGCATGAAGTAACTCTGCTTTCGTACTACGGTGGCGAGCGTGACGCAGCTTACGAGGCTGCGATCGCGCAGCAACTTCCCGGCGCCGAGACGATCTATACGGGCGCGGCGGACAACAGCGAAGCAGACCGGGCGGTGGCATACGCGCGCCGGATGTTTTCCCCGGCTCCCTTCGCTGTGTCCAAGTTTGCTCATCCCCTGGTACGCCGCAGCGTGCAGCGCTGGATCGACGAGAAGCGTTGTGATGTTGCGCTTTGCGACTTTCTGGCGGCATCGCTCAACTTTCCGTCGCGTCCGAGTCTCCCCAGCGTGCTATTCCAACACAACGTCGAAAGCTCGCTGTGGGAGCGGCGTGCGCAGACTGAGTCGAGCGTGCTGCGGAAGATGGTGTACAAGGTCGAAGCGGCCAAGATGCGGCGCTACGAGAGAGAAACGATCCGGCGCTTTCATCATGTAATCGCTGTCTCCGAGCACGACCGGCAGCTGATGGAATTGATGGACCCTACCTGTGAGATCACAGTTGTGCCCACCGGCGTCGACACGGAAAAGTATTCGTCCGCGCCGCCATCGACTTCGAAGCCGCCGCTGGTGGTGTTCACCGGTTCCATGGATTGGGAGCCCAACATCGATGCGGTGACGTATTTTTGCTCGGATATATGGCCGAAAATTCTGGAGGAATTTCCCGAAGCGCGCTTCCAGGTTGTGGGGCGCGATCCGCGTCCGAGCGTCCGGAAGCTGGCTTCCGCGTCGGTCGAGATCACCGGCACCGTGCCTTCCGTGGACGAATACCTGCGCCGCGCCACGGTGGTGGTGGTTCCTTTGCGGGCGGGTGGAGGGACACGCCTCAAAATCTTTGAAGCCATGGCCACTGGAAAGGCGGTAGTCTCGACATCAGTGGGCGCAGAAGGGCTGGACGTAACTCACGGACAGGATTTGATATTGGCCGACAACGCAACGACTTTCGCCGATAGCATTTTGAGCCTGCTCCGCCATGATGAACTGCGCCATGGCTACGAAAAGGCTGCGGCAGCCTTGGCCAAGAAGTACGACTGGTCGAACATCGCGGTTCAGTTTGAAGACGCGCTGTTACGGGCAAGAGCTCGCTATCAGGGTCGAGAGACGGGCTCGCAAAGTAACTGATCGTTGCAATCACGAACATGCTGAAGGGCGCGCTGCACATCCACTCCACGTATTCGGACGGCGAGCTAACACTGGCCGAGTTGAAGGAGCGTTTCGTCTCGGACGGCTTTTCCTTCGCCTGCCTGACCGATCACGCGGAGAGTTTCGATCGAGAAAAATTGCGAGCGTATGTAACCGAATGCGACGCGCTGAGCGACAGCGAGTTTCTGTTTTTGCCGGGCCTGGAGTACGAATGTGAAAAACATTTACACATTCTGGGCTTTGGCGTAACGGCGCTGGCCGGGACAACGGATCCGGAATCTGTCATCCGCCACATTGCGGATCGCGGTGGCGTCTCGGTGATCGCTCATCCCCGAGACCATATTTTTGATTGGATCGAGAGCTTCGCCGTCTTGCCGAATGGGCTTGAAGCGTGGAACTACCGCTACGACGGCACCAAAGGGCCGCATGTGAGCGTCTATCTTTTGTTACGCCGACTGGCGACACGGCAGCCGGGGACCTTCGCATTTTATGGCCTTGACCTGCACTGGGCCCGGCAGCGGCGCGACCTGGGGATTGTTGTGAGGCCTACCCTGCTTCGTAAAGATCAGATTCTGCGAGCTTTAAGCACGGGCAACTATCACGGATCCTGTGCCGGTGTTGATCTGCCGTCCAACGGAACGTTGTCACCGCAACTGCTGGAGAAATTCTGCGCGGAGGGCCTTCGGCCAGGATTCTTGCAACGTTGGACAGCTTGGCTGCGACGCTCTCTCAAGCAGCGCCGGGATTAGCTCTCTGGCTATCGACTAACTGCTAAAGCCGTGCTGTTTCTTAATGCAACAAGAACTCCCTTCCAGCACGGACATGGCCCAATCTATGCCCGATCTGAGCCACAGGTCTGTATTTACCAGTGCGTTATGTGTACTTCTGCGTTATACGGGTTCAGGTCCTGCCGTTATCTTTAGATCGCTCAGTGAAGTGACTAGAGTTCCTTTGAGACTCGCAGCCGCGGGTCTCCCCACAAAGGCTGTACGGAAGGTGGACAGGTGGATAAAAAGGCTGGCCCCCACAGTCACGGCAAGTTATCAAGACAAAACTCTATTCTTCGCGTCACTTCGATCGCGGTACTCATAATCACTTCTTGTGTGTTGGCTGGTTGCGACCTGTTATCGCTCACGAGCAGTAAGACAACTGCACCTATCAGTATTTCTGCCGTGCTCCCCGCGGCCACGGTAGCGCTAGGGTACCAGGGACAGGTATCAGCTTCAGGAGGCGTAGCACCTTATCAGTTCGCCATTACCTCGGGGACTTTCCCTGCTGGCCTCAATATAAATTCCGGATCAGGAACCGTGTCCGGCACACCGACCCAACCGGGCACCTACTCGTTTGTGATTACGGCGCGAGACAAGTCGTCGAGGAACACCAGACAGTTCACATTGGTGGTCGGCCCGTCGAATCCCAACGTCAGCATTACGGTGTCACCAGCGAGCGCGGCGGTAACGGCTGGTCTTACGCAGCAGTTCACGGCCGCGGTCCGCAACACGAGCAACACCGCGGTGACATGGACAACGACAGCGGGGACTGTCTCGTCCTCCGGCCTATTCACCGCGCCGGCTGTTACGAGCAGCACCACCGTCACGGTGACAGCAACGAGTGCGGCGGATGGAAAGGCATCGGCATCGGCACAGGTCGCGGTGTCGCCAGCGGTGATTGCCGCGCCGGCGGCCTTGGCGATTACGACGCGTGTTGTGCCGGAAGCGCTAGCGGGACAGCCCTATGCCGGAGGCTTCGCGGCACAAGGCGGCACACCCCCGTACCAATGGAGTTTGACTTCGGGCAAGCTGCCCTCGGGCTTCAGCCTCAGTTCGTCCAACGGACAGATCAGCGGCGCGACGCAAGAGACCGGAGATTTTGCCCTCGGGGTGGGTGTAACCGATGCGGCTTCCAAGACGGCAACCGCCAATTTCAGCCTGACAGTTTCTGCACAAGCAGCGGGGATGGACGGTCCAGCGGAACTGCCGCGTGTCTACGTGAGCAGCGCCATGTCGGATACGCCGGCGCCGGGCAAGACGATTCCGGTAAGTGCAGGCGCCGACCTGCAGGCTGCGATTAACTCGGCCGCATGCGGTGACACGCTTGAACTGCAGGCAGGCACCACTTTCAGCGGCATCTACAATTTTCCAGCGAAGAACTGCGACAACCAGCACTGGATTATCGTGCGCACCAGCGCAGCCGATTCAGCGTTGCCGCCCGAAGGAACGCGGCTTACCCCATGCTATGCAGGGGTGAGTTCCCTGGCGGGACGTCCGGCACTTTCCTGCGCAGCGACCCAGAATGTGCTGGCGAAAATTGTCATTCCGGGTGCGGGCGTGGGACCGGTGGTGCTCGGTCAGCAGGCTAGCCAGTACCGCTTCATCGGCTTGGAGATTACACGCACCGCGAACGGAGACTCTGTAAGCAACCTGATTTCAGGCAGCGGCCAGGCCAGCAACATCGTTTTCGACCGGGTCTGGATTCACGGGACGGCGCAGGATGAGACGCGACGCGGGCTTGAGATCAGCGGTATTTCGAACTTCGCGCTGGTGGATTCCTACGTAAACGACTTCCACTGCAATTCGCAGGGGGGGACCTGCGGCGATTCCCAAGGGCTCCTGGGCGGACTCGGCGATGTTGCGAGCAGCGGAATCAAAATCGTGAACAACTTTCTGGAAGGCGGTGCGGAAAACATCATGCTGGGCGGCGATGAAGCAACCACCACCCCGACCGATGTTGAGGTACGGCACAACCACTTGTTCAAGCCGCGGATCTGGCAGAGCGGGCAAACGGGCTTCGTCGGCGGGGCTAATGGTTCGCCCTTTATCGTCAAAAATCTTTTTGAGTTGAAAAACGCGCAACGTGTGCTCCTCGAGGGCAACGTTCTGGAGAATTCCTGGGGCGGCTTCTCGCAGAACGGTTACGCCGTGATGGTGACTCCACGCAACCAGGTCATCGGCAGCCAGAACGTGTGTCCCGCGTGTCAAGTGACAGATGTCGTCATCCGCAAGAACATCATCACCCACGCAGGGGGAGGCATTGTGATCGCGGCTGCTCTGACGGGAGGCCTACCCGCAAAAGCCGCGGCTCGTTTCAGCATCCATGATGTGACCATCGATGACATCAGCGCGAGCACGTACTCGGGCGCCGGCACGCTGTTCATGATCATGAACGAGTACACCAGTAATGTGCTCAACGGCATCAGCGTCCGCCACGTGACCGGTTTCCCGGACCTGGCCAAAGATACGATGGTGATCGGCAGTCCCGGAGCGGCGCCAAAGATGTCGAACTTCACCTTCAGTGACAATTTGATCGCTCTCAGCATTTACCCGTTGTGGTCCGTCGGAGAGCCTTCCGACTGCGCGGATACGGACATCCCTGTAACCACGTTGAATACCTGTTTTAGCTCTTTCACCTTTGATCACAACGCTCTGATCGCTCCGCCGCCTGCGTTCCCCTCCAGCAAATGGCCGGCGGGAAACCTGTTTCCGGCGTCCTCCAGCGTAGTCGGATTTGTGAATTTCAACGGCGGCAACGGCGGGGATTATCACCTCAGCCCGAGCAGTTCGTTGAAGGGCGCGGCTTCGGACGGGACAGATATTGGCGCGGACATCGATGCGATCTTGGCTGCGACCGCGGGAGTGCGCTAGACGGAAGATTTGCTGCTGTCGCGAACCAGCCAGTCCGCGGTGCGGGCGACGTTGTCGACGGCGGGATCGTTCCTGAGCGCTGCCTTCACTTCAAGCAGGTTCTCGACCACATACGTCAACTTGGCGCACATATCGTCTGCATCGGTGTCGGCGTAGGTGACAACCCCGGGCGGGCGGCGACCATTTTCGCTAGCAACTACGGGGACCTTCAAAGCAATGGCTTCCAGCACCGACGCGGCCACTCCATCACAGGCTGGAGGCCTCAGGTAGATGGTGCAGCGAGTGAGTAAGCTCAAGAATTGATCGTGAGTGAGATTGCCGAGTAACAAGAGGCTTTCTCGCTCGTCTGCCGGCCAAGCTGAAACCCAATGCTGTGCCTCTTTAAGTTCTGCTGCCGGCAAGCCGAGCCAGATAAAACCGGAGTCGGGATGGCGCTCCCGGAGCTTTGCCATGGCGGTTCGCACTACTTCCAAGCGATACTCCGGGCGGAACGAGACGTAGCAGAAAATTAACGGCGCGCGCCGGGCCAGGAATTCTTCAACCGGGGCCTCGAAGTTCTCGCGTTCGAATTGCAGGTACCGCGGGGAAAAGCCGGGTAAGTCTTCCACACGCACCGGGCCCAGGTTGTATTGCTCAATAGTATCCTTGATCAAGCCGCCATTGCAGGCAATGCCGCCGGAGAGACGAAACAGAATCCGGTACATCCAGTGGGCCAAGTCGCGATCGCGCGGAAAATATTTTTGTGAAAGCCCGCCATGGAAGCTTATGAGCGCAGGTCGCCCGCCAAGGCGTCCAGCGATCACCGCGGCCAGCGCCAGCAGGTATCCCTTGTAGCCCATAGCGTTCATGTGCACGTTCAGACGGTAGCCACGACGGGCATAGCGGAAAGTCTTGCGCATGTAATCCCGCCCACTTTGCACGTCGATGTACTCGGGGCTCGGTTGCTGGCGGTTCTCGTTGATCTTGAGCACTTCGCACACGTGGCCGCGGCGGCGAAGTTCCTGCACAACAAATTTGGTCTGGATGGCCCAGCCGCACAGCGGTGGCGGGTAGTTTCCGATGACGAGGATCTTGGCCGGCGATTCCACGATTTTTCCTAGGCTCCAATCCCGGCAGGAATGCGACCCTTTTGGCGAAGCAATTCGCTGTAAAGCTGCTCGTGCAGGTCACGTACGGCCGGCACGCTAAAGCGGGCCTGAACCCAAGTGCGAGCGCTTGCGCCGATGCGAGCACGCAATTCGCAGTTGAGCGCTAGTTGCTCCAACGCCTGCACCCATTGCTCTGGTGTGTCGCCCGCCGCGAGGAATCCCGTCTCGCCGTGCACGATCAGTTCACGATTGCCCGGAATGTCGGAGGCGACCACGGGCAATCCGGCGGCCATGGCCTCGAGAACGGCATTCGAGCGGCTCTCGGAGGCGGAGGTGAGCACGCTGATATCAAGCGAAGCCAGCACCGCCGCAATATCGCTCTGGTCGCCGAGGAAAATCACACGCTCGCCCAGATTCAGGCTCTGGACCTGCTGCTCCAGTCCGGGCCGGAGCGGGCCGTCCCCAGCCAGCATCAGTTCGAGGTTCGGCATCTTTCTTAACGCCTTGGCAAACGCGCGCAGGAGGAAGTCATGGCGCTTGACTGGATCGTTCATGCGCGCCACCATGCCGATTCGAATGGTTCCATTCTTTCGCGGCAGAAGCGGAACCGCTGCCAGGAAATATTGTGGCGGGATGGCATTCGGAACAACCAGCAACTTGGACTGGGGAACGCCCGCCGCCGTAAGACGGTCAGCGGCGGCCTGGGAGTTGCACAGAATGCGATCGGCGAAACGGAAGGCTGCCAATTGCGCCTGGAATTTCGCGGGTGTCAGTAGATCGCCGATCTGGCGGTGACTGCCAATCACCACGGGGACACCGGCGATGCGTGCCACCGGAGCCAGGAGGACGTTCGTATAGAAATCAAACGAATGCGCGACTTGTGCGCCCAGCCGCCGCAGATGTCGCGCCAGAACCATGCGAGTGCCCATGGAACGCAGCGAGTAAAGGCTGCCGTGGAGCAGAAACTCAGAAAGCGGCGGAACGGCGTCGGCGAGGGAGCCTCGACGCTCGATGCATCCGAGGTTAATTCGCATTCCGTGCTCCAGCATGGCCTGCGCCAGAATGCAAAACTGACGTTCGCTGCCTCCCGTCTCCAGCGTATTTGTCATCAGGAAGACGGGGACGTCTTTCAACTGAGGGGATGAATGTTGCAGCTCGGAGCCAATGGTTGCAGGCGGTTCGATCATGCTTGGTTTGTGTGGACGACTGATCGAGCAGTCAAGGGCTGACCAATGCCGTATCTTCCCGCTTCGAGGAAATTACGGTGCCACAGTTCGAGGACGAGAAGCATCCACAGCTCGGAGGAGCGGTCACGTCGCGCGCTCATGTGTTCGTCGAGAAGTTGCCGCACGGCTATTGGATTCACATACCCGCGCTGCAGAGTGCGCGGCTCGTGAAGAATGGTCAGCATGTCTTTTAGTTCGTTGCGCATCCAGTGGACAAGCGGAAGTGCAAAACCCTGCTTCTTGCGATTGAGCAGCTGGGCCGGAACCCCCATGCGCTCGGCGAGCTTCTTGAGCATGAATTTACGTGTGCCGTTGCGATACTTGTACTTCACGGGCAGGCTTGCGGACCACTCGACGAAGCGATGGTCGAGAATCGGGGCCCGCATTTCAAGCGACGTGGCCATGCTCATGCGGTCGACCTTGGTCAGGATGTCCTCGACCAGATAGGACTTCGTATCTAGATAGAGCAAGCGGCTGAGGTGGTCGTGCGCGGGCGCGTTGTCGTACCAATTTCGGAACTGCTGCAACGGGTCGCCGCCGGCGTGAGCCGCTTGCAAGAACTCGGGCACAAACAACTGGCGCTCCCGATCCAGTGCGGGCAAGAAGGAAACGCCATCGATGAAGCGGTCGCGCGGGGGCAAGGTAATATTCCAGGCAAACTTCCGTCCGCGAACCGACTCGGGAAGAACGGGATAAACATGCCGCCGGTAGAAGCTGCCCGCCCACGCAGGCAGGAAGTTGTAGCGCTCGCGCTCGAGGCTCACGACATAGCGGTCGTAGCCAGCAAACAGTTCGTCTCCACCATCGCCGGAAAGCGCGACGGTAACGTGTTGTCGTGCCAGACGCGACACATGGTAGGTCGGGATCATGGAAGAGTCGCCGAATGGCTCCTCCAGCATGCTGGACAAATGCTCCAGCGTCGCTGCAATGTCGGGATCGACGGTCAGTTCGTGGTGCTCGGTGCCAAAGCGCTGGGCAACAAGACGCGCGTACTCAGCCTCGTTGAATTCTTGATTGCGGAATCCGATGCAGAAGGTCTTGACCGGATCGCTGCTCACGCGCGACATGGCGGCTACCACGATTGAGGAGTCAACACCGCCACTTAGGAGAGCTCCAAGCGGCACATCGCTGATGAGGCGGCAGCGCACCGCGTCCTCGAGACGCTGCTGCAGTTCCTCGAGGCAAGCTTCGTCCGAGCCAGGATCGTAGGTTCCGAAACCGGGGACATCCCAATATTGGCGAACGCGGGCCTCGCCTTTGTGGAACTCGAGCAAGTGCCCGGGAGGGAGTTTCTTGATGCGGCGGAAAGCACTATAGGGATAGGGAATGTAACCGAAATAGAAGAATTGTAGAAGACCGTGGGGATCCGGGTCAGCCAGGTCTGGTTCGATCGCGAGCATGGTTTTGATTTCGGAACCGAAGTACAAACGCCCATCTTGCTCCGCGTAGTACAAGGGTTTCTTGCCCATGCGGTCGCGCGCCAGCAACAGCGAATCTTTTCGTACGTCGTACAAAGCGATGGCGAACATCCCGCGCAAATCCTGGACACAATCCGCGCCCTTTTCTTCGTAGAGATGAACAATGACTTCCGTATCGCTATGCGTGTAGAAGTGATGGCCGCGGGACTCGAGCTCGGCGCGCAACTCCGGGAAGTTGTAGATCTCGCCGTTGAAAACCACCCAGAGGGAACGATCTTCGTTGTGAATGGGCTGATGTCCGCCGGAAAGATCGATGATACTCAGGCGGCGCATGCCCAAGCCGACATTTCCCTGGGCGTAAATGCCCTCATCGTCCGGCCCGCGATGGACAATGGTCTGGCACATGCGGTGAATCGCTTCCGCATCCACCTGTTCGCCAGGACGGGCGACAAATCCGGCAATACCGCACATGAGTCGAAACCTCCAAAATGTCGCCGCAGCTACGCTGCGAAAGAGTCGAATGTGTTTCCCGGCCTAGCGAGTTGGGCGTTGTCCGGACAATGCTCGCTGCCATCCCGGCCGGCTCTGCCAATCCTCAGGTTCCGGCGGCAATTCCACGGCGGACGTCTTCGCAACCACGACCGGCGCCACCGGCTCGGTCAATGCAGTAATCCGGAAGAGCACGGTCGTATACGCGACCATGTAATACGGGTAAAGCTGATACGCCGTGCTGGCAAAGAAGGCGCCGACCACATAGGCGGCCAATCCCGCCCACAGACCGCCTGCCACCAGCCTCACCTCAATATCGGAATAGCGGCTCGCCTTGCGAACTTTGCGTACATTGCCGAAGGCGCGGACCAGCACAGCCAGGAACAACATCAATGCTGGAATTCCACATTCAGAACTAAGTTCAGTGTAGGTATTGTGAGTGACCCGCCAAGAGCCGCTATAGGGCTCGAAATTCCCTGGCCCCAGTCCAAACAGGGGATGCGCGGCGGTCACGGCGATACTCCTGAAAAGCAAATCCTTGCGCTCTTCGGCGGAGCCTCGGTCCATGCTCTCTCTCGATTCGACGCCGAAGATGGAAACCAGGCGCGCAGTGTAGTTCTGCGGCAACGCGGCAAAGGCAATCAGGACAAGCGCTAGAGCTCCGCCCACCAGATAGAGGCGCTTACCGCGGACGCCGAACTCCCATAAACAAAATGCAACGGCCACCAGCACGGCGAGAAACCCGCTGCGGGAAAATGTCAGCACAATGCCGCGCAGCATGAACAGCAGCGCCACTCCCCACAGCGCCTTCTTCCAGAAGCTGCGTGCCATGAGAAGAAACATCAGACACAAGGGCCAATTGACCGCGATATTAATGGCTAGATCGTTCGGGTTAGAGAACACACCACCGGTAATTCCCACCAGCCGGCCGGCGTTGTCATGCGGGAGTAGGACTGAAGCCACGGTTGTGACCGCAACCGCGAGAGCCTGAATCCACAAGAGACGCTTCAGCTGGCCGAAAGAGTGTACGGCCAGGGTCACCAGCAGCGCGATGATCACGGTTTTCGAGCAAGAATTGACGACCTTGCTGAAGGCGCCGCCTCGCCAGAAGGCGAAGGGAATGGTGAGGCACTGCCAGACAAACAACACCAGCAAGAGCTTCAACTCGAGGGGCCAGCCCGACCCGCGCTTGTGTGCGCGCACGCCCACGATGAGGCCCAGCAGACCAACCGCTCCGATGATTTTGCCCAGGGGTACTATGTCGGAGCCCGAAATGAAATCTTCCGGCCGGAAAAAGTAAACAACAGAAAACAAACAGAGCGCGTAGTAGGCCAGGCTGCCCTTGCCGGAAGCGGGAGACTGGATAGGCTGCTGCACCTGATTGGTCGCGACGCTGGCCACGGCCTGCTCCTATCGCATCCACGCCGGGCGGCGCCCGGTAATGAAATTCAGCATGGCCACCAAGGCAGCCGTATTGAGCAGGACAAACGTGAGAGAGGCATCGGCTACGCGTCCCAAGAAGCCCAACCGGTCGCTGAGAATCGACAAGATACCGAGCGCATAGAAAGCCAGCTGCACCAGGAACACAACTCGATAAGCTGCACCAGGCAGAAACATTGAGGTCAGGAAGGTCCCCAGCAGCGCGAAGGGCACAATCAGGCGCAAAAGTTTGTGGCTGACAAACTCGAAGCGCAGACGGTTGCTGGCGCTCAGCAGCCAGGGCGCCAACTGCAAGAGCTGGTAGTTACCGGTGAGGGTGCGCACTTTGCGGCGAAACTCGCGTCGGCCGCCGAGATTCGGACGATCCCAAGCGCGAGCTCGCGGGTCAAGAATTACGCGATAGCCTTGTCTAACCACGCTCATTGGCGTAAAGACGTCATCAAGAATCGTGCCCGACGGAACTTCAACCATCAGGCCCTTGCGCACACAGTAGAGCGCGCCGGTTGCGCCCACCACCGAACCGGAGGCGGATTCCATACTGCGCACGGCCTTCTCCATGCGCCAGTACAATCCGACGCCGGCCGAACTTTCACCGGCCTCTGGATCTCCCAGCATCAGTTCGCCACTGACAGCACCTACCGTGGGGTCGCTGAAATTTTCAATCAGGCGGCGCAATGCTCCGGGCTCCAGCTTTTGTCTGGCATCCGTGAAGAGGACGATCTCCCCGGTAGCCACTTGCGCCGCGGCATTCAGGCCCTGCGCCTTGCCCTCATGCTCCGTAACAATCAAAGCGCGGATATCGCCGCGCTTCTCGTACTCCTGGAGAATCCTGTTCGTTCCGTCAATCGAACCATCAGAAACGGTGATGATCTGAACCAACTCCCGGGGATAATCCAGAGACTTAAGATTCTCCAGCTTGCCGCTGAGCACATCTTCTTCATTGCGGCACACCAAGACGACCGACACGGTCTTCAATTCCTGGCCCAGTTGGACCGGACGCGGGTTCCACCGTCGGCGCAGCCAGAGCCATAGAGGGTAGCCGGCGTACGTGTACAGGATGAGCACCACGGAGATCCAGAAGACCAACTTCATTTTGCGCCCCGGCCGAGCAGGACCGTCTTGACTGTCTGAAAGACAACGACCAGGTCGAGACCGATCGACGCGTTCTTGATGTAGTACAAATCGTACTGCAGTTTTTCTTTCGCGTCGTTGACGGTGTTGCCGTACTTATACTGCACCTGCGCCCAGCCCGTAATTCCAGGCCGCCCCACGTGGCGCACGGGATAGTAAGGAATCTCTTGCGTCAGCCACTCCACGAACTCAGGCCGTTCCGGCCGTGGGCCGACAAACGCCATGTCGCCACGAAGAACGTTCCACAATTGCGGGATCTCATCCAACCGGGAGGCACGCAGGAACTTCCCGACCCGGGTGATGCGCGGATCCTCGTCTCCCGCCCAGGTCGGCCCGGTGTCGGCCTCCGCGTCCTCGCGCATGGTACGAAACTTGTAGCAGTAGAAAATTACACCGCCGCGCCCTACTCTCTTCTGGCGATAGAACACCGGCCCGCTCGAATCCAACTTGATGGCCAGCATGACAAAGGGAAGAATGGGAGCAATGACCAGCAGCAGAACAAACGACAAGAGAAGCGACAAGGCGCGGCGCAGAACCATGAATCCGGGACTGAAGCGAAACCCTTCGGAGAACACCAGCCAGCTTGGCAGAAGCTGCTCGACTTCAATGCGTCCGGTCATCTTCTCCAGCCACGAAGTCGCTTCCTCGATCTTCACGCCCTGCAATCGCAATTGCAGCAACTCGCGGACCGGCATGGTGCCGCGTCGATCGTGCATGGCGACTACCACGCGATGCAAGCGGCTGCGCGCGATCTCCAGCAGGTGTCCCGCAACATTCTCCCGCGTCCACGCGCCGTCCATCGAGCCCGTCCAGCCAACTACTTCGATCCCCAGGTCAGGCCGCGCGCGCAAACCATGCACGAGCCTGCGAGCGCGATCGCCCGTTCCGAGCACATAAACTCGCTCGCGTAACACCGCCCGCTGGGATAACCATTCAAAGGTTGCCCGCCATATCAGGAGCGCCAGGGTTAGGATGACCAACCCAATCAGGAAGGCGCGGCCCATCAGTAAGTTCGGGAACAGGAGACTGGCGCCGCCCACAAACACGGCGATTAACCCGGGCACTAGCAGTAAACGAAAATAGAGGTCCCACTGATCCTCGAAACGGGCCGGGTCGTAGAGATCGAACCAGTACGAGCAGAGCAGGACAATCCCGGTAATGGCAACGATTTTCGGGTACCCGATCTCGCCGCTCAGCAAGACGTAGCCCTGGGCACCCGCCCGCAGGTAGGCGGCCAGGAAGAACGAGGCCCAGACCATGAAGGCCTCGCCGACCAGGAGGATCAGCGTCCGAATCGGATAGTAAACGTTGAAAAGACGGATCACGACTGCTTCGTCTGTCCTTTTGGCTCACCCGGGGCGGCCTTGTAGTAATAGCGTGAATAGTATTCGGAGGAATCCACTTCCACCGCGTTCAAAACCACTCCCAACAACTGTTTTTCGGAAAACTCAAGACGCGCTTTTTTGGCCAGATCCGCAGGCGTTACATGCGAGCGCGCAACCAGCAGCACGCCGTCGCACCAGCCTGCCATTAGGCTGGCATCAGAAACCGGAACGACGGGCGGCGAATCCACAATGATCCAGTCGAACAACGCCTCGAACCGAGTGAGCAGTCCGCGCAGCTTTCCATTGGTTACCAGTTCCGCCGGGTTCGAGGCCATGGTCCCCGCCGGGATGAAGAACAAATTCTCCATCGGACCGCGCTGCAGAATGGCCAGCTCATCGGCTGTCCCGGCAAGATAGTCGGACAGCCCTGGCGAGTCTTTTGTCCCCAGAACACTGTGCAGTCCGGGAGCGCGTAGATCCGCGTCAATCAGGAGAGCTCGCCGGCCGTGTTGCTGCACCAGGACTTGCGCCAGGTTGGCAGCCACGAAAGATTTTCCTTCCTTGGGCAAAGAGCTCGTGATGAGAATCTTCTTCAGCACTTGCCGTTCGCGCAGCTGGTAGAGACGGGAGCGCAGCGTGCGGAATTCCTCCGCGCCGTACTTGCGCTCAGTATCCCCAAAAAACAGCATCGTGCGCGGGTCGGGCGTCCAGGCAGTGGGCGTCATATTCAGCAGGCCTTCTGCAATGGGCTGCGTGACAGCTGAAACTGCATCTGCACCAAGTGAAAGACCGGGAGACGGATCCACAGGCGTATCGGTCCACGGCGCCGTCATGGAGCGGCCCGACTGGGCGCGCTCCTGCTCGGCGCGCTTGAGTGCTTCGTGAATTCGGCTCATAACTTCCCTTCCTTGGAGAGTTCACCCGATCGGCGCAGGCGCTCGGCCAGCAAAGATAAGGTACGCAACGCCTCCACTATATCGAGCTTGTCCTTGTTCCCGTCAACCGCTGTGCTGCGCGCAGCACCGGCCGCCATGGTTCCATCGGCCATGTCGAAATCGCGCGCTACCGCCTCGATCACCGCCGGCACGACAGTTTTCTGCTGGTCTACGAAGGCACTCACGAGCGCGTGTTCGCAAAGCAGGTTGATTAAGCGAGGGATTCCGCCCGAGTAACGATGCACCACGTCGATCGATGCAGGCTGGAAAATCTCCCGCCCGTCACTGCCCGCGATGCGCAGCCGCTGCACCACGTAAGCCTGGGTTTCTTCAATCGTGAGCGGGTGGGTCTTGGCGCGCAGCGTGACACGCTGCCGCAGTTGGCGGAGATGCGGTTGCCGCAGTTTTTCTTCCAGTTCCGGTTGTCCCACGAGAACAATCTGAAGCAGCTTCTCGGTGAACGTTTCCAGGTTGGTCAGCATGCGGATTTCTTCGAGCACTTCGTCCGACAGGTTTTGTGCCTCATCGATGATCAGCACCGCGGTTTCACCGGCGCGATAACGATCGAGCAGCCAGTTGTTCAAACGCATCAGAATCTGGCTCTTCAGGCGTGACTCGCAGGCAATACCGAAATCAGCCATGGCAAAGTCGAGAAACTGGGTCACATTGAGCCGCGAATTGAAGATGAATGCCGTCGAAACCTGTTGCAGGCGGAGCCACTCCAGCAGCTTATTGATCAGCGTCGTCTTGCCCGTGCCCACTTCCCCGGTGAGCAGCACGAAGCCTTTGCGGCTCTGGATGCCGTAGGTCAGGCAAGCCAGCGCCTCTTCCGTGTGCCGCGTCAGAAACAGGTAGCGCGGGTCGGGATTGACGTTGAACGGATTCGCTTTGAGACCGAAAAATTCTTTGTACATAGCGTCCGTTTAGACCGCGATGGTCTCCTTTTTGGCGCTTGCCATCACAGCTCGGCGAGCACCGGCTTCGAGCCCGGGCTGGCCGAGCAGCGGCACTGAGATAAGCACGGGAAGCTGCATGATGGCTTCTACGTCCTTTTCTGTGTGCAGCGACTTGTCGCGCATTTCGACAAACACGATCATGCCCAAACCAAGGCCAAGTGCGGCAATCAAGCCGCCGCCGGCAAAGAGCAGGCGATTGGGAAAGCTCGGGCGCTCGGGCAGACTGGCAGGACTCACGACGAACAGTCTTTCCGCCTGCTGGTTGCGCTCGGCCGCACCCTGCATCTCCGAATCAGTCTTCTTGGCGAGCAGATCGCTGTAGGTTTTCTGCGCGGTTTCATAATCGCGCGTCAATTGCTTGTAATGCTCTTCCACGGTGGGGCTGCCGGCAAGCCGTCCCTGGTACATGCCGATCTCGCCCTGGATGCGCTTCTGATCACGCCCGGCCTGGGCAATGGTCGCGTCGAGCTGGTGAATCTGCAATCGCAGCTGGCGAATTTCCGGCGGCTCGGAGGAGGACACCGGCATATCGCTGATCACAGGCTTCGCGGAGTTCACTTCCGCAACCCTGTGTTTCAACTGTTCCACATCGGCTTTGGCCTTGATCACATCGGGATGATCGTCGGTATAGCGCGCCCGCAGAGTCGCGAGCTCAGCTTGCTTATCCGCCAACTGTTGCTCCGGATTGTTGGGGCCACTGATCCCGCCGGGTGTAACTTTCCACGCTGCCAACTGCTGCGCCAGCATCGATTCGGTATAAGAGCGATCCTGCTGTGCCCGGTTCAGCGTCTGCGTGTTGGCTTCGAGCTGCGAATTCAGCGTGGCCAGCAACTTCAGGTTCTGGTCCTGATCGCCAGGAAGCTGTCCCAGATACTGGCGCTTGAACGCGGCGAGCTTGGCATCCTGCTCGTCGAGCGTGCGCTTGGCTTCTGCCAGCTGGCGCGTGAAGAACTCGGTCGTGCCCTGCGTGGTTTGTTCGCGCAGCTTGAGATTCTCATCAATGATCATCGAGGTCAGCGTGCTGCAAACCTGCTGCGCCTCCAGAGGGCTTGCGGCCGTGTATTTTACGGAGAAACCCTGAACATCCGTGTTGCCCGGCCGGTTCTTCAGATACTCCGCCATCGTGTCCGGCTGCACGCTACCCACCGAAATATTGGACTGGACGTTCTCCAGCGCCTCGTCCATGGGCTTGCCCTTTTCCAGACCCAGGTGTTCAATCACCGGCTGCAGCCGGCTGCGGCTTCTGACCAGCTGCGACAAAGTAACCAGGCGCTGAGTCAGATCGTCGCTGACCGCGCCGCGCACCGCTATCTTGGGCGCTTCCAGCAGGGTCTGCGACTCTGAGGTGTACTTCGGACGAAAGGTGAACGAGACGAGAAAGCCCAGGATCGGCCCTGCCAGCAGCGGAATCAGAATCATCCGCTTGTGCCGGCGCACTACTGCCAGGTAATCGTCCATCGAAAGTTCGCGGTTCTCAATCATTGCTGTTTAGTCTCACTCCTAGTCGAGCCGGATCGGCCGCGGATGCCAATCCACACCGACTCCGAATACGTGCCGGTTGCTGTAGCGATAGCAAGGCTGTCCCGGTGGCAGGGCAGCACACAACGAGTTGTCGAAATAGTCCTGATTGAACTGATAGTGCAGCACCAGGTCGAATGTGTGTCCGAACGGTCGTCTCGCCGCCACACCGCCATAACCATTGTTCAGATATTGCGCATTGATGCCGATCAGACTCGGCTGCAACCGGGTCACGTGTGCGTAGCCGCCATCGAGCAGCGCGGCCCACACCCGCGTGATGGGGTGATCGAAGGAAACGTGAGCCGCGTCCGTCTCGGCTCCCAGAAACAAGCCCGATCCGGAACTGTTGAAACGGTCGAACCCGGCTGACATGGTCGTTTTGCGCAGGCGGTATTGCACCGAAGCACGCGCACTCACGCTCATCTGGTTGCTGGCGGACGTGGTATTCCGAAATACCGTCCACTCCGGACCGCCGCCGAGTTCAATGTTGATCCGCCCCGTGATCTGCCGCCCGTAGAGGGCCTGCAAGACATGCGTGTCGAAGCTGCCGATGGACTGGCCGGGGAAAGTAAACCGCTGAAAACCGTATTCGACCGCCACACGGTCCCGCTTGGTCAATTGGTAGTCGTAACCGGCCTCGCCCGTGGTTTGGTGGCTATCGATGGTCACGATTGGCAGACCCGTGTAGGGATTCGTGCCCACCGTGTTGTCAGTAAAATGCAGCAACCCGTACCCGCCAGCCATGGTGAATGTTGACCGCGAGGTGATCCGCTGTTGTACGTCGAGAATCGTGGTATTGGAAAGCCGCGGGGCGTTGTCGAGCGCGCTGTATTGTTCCAAACCGAAGAAACTGAATTCACCGCCGCTCAACGCTCCAACGCCGATGCCGCCGCCAAGCGACAGTCCCAACTCTCCGGGCACGCCGCCGCTGCCGCCGAAGGAACCATAGGCGAAGGTGCCCTCTGGCAGGTACGTGAAGGCGTCACGGATCTCAATCTTCCCAGTCCGCCACAGATACTTTTGCCCGAGGTAAGCCTCGTGAATCTGGTTCGTCTTCGGATTCAGGTTGGTGCTGAAAGACCCACCGCTGACCAGATCCGCGTAGGTTTCGCTGCGACCGCGGAGGCGGCGAAGCGACAGGCTGCCGAATATGCGTGTCTCGCTCCCAAAGCTCGTCTGGCTGATCTTGTCAGCCGTCTCTCCTACATGGAGACCGGGCTGCAAATAGCTCAGGTTTTTACTCAGTGGTTCGAGCACCGGCTTGTCCAGGCTGGGCAGCGGAGTTCCCTCATCCTGCTGCACAGGCCCTTGGCCAAAGGCCGGCGTCGGTGGCTGCTGCGAGGATGCCGGGGCCGTCTGCGTCCAAACAGTCACCGAGACGGTAAGAGTCAACAGTAGCGATACTGAAAGAGTTCTTAGCATGAATGGTTCCTACGGGACGACGACTGTATCTCCCGGCTTAAGAACGAAATTGACGTCGCTATCACCCTTCAGCGCCGCCTTGTAGTTGAACGGCAGTTTGCTTTGCTTGCCACCGTCGTTGCGCAAAACGTAGATGCCTTTGGTGTTGCTGAACTGCGTGAATCCGGCGCCCGCCAGCACCTGCAGAATGGTCATGTTGGGCAGCAGAATCTGCCCGCCGGAATGCAGCACTTCCCCGATGACGAAAACGCGCTGGCTGTCCATCTGCGTGACCACCACCGTCACTCGAGGATCGGACAAATACTTTTTCAGCTTCCCGGTAATCGACGTGGCCAACTGCACGGGAGTGATGCCCGCCGCCTGCACATCATTCAGCAGCGGCATCGAAATTTTCCCGTCGGGACGAACCGGCAGTGTCGCGGTGAGATCTGGTTCTTTCCACACCGATACATGCAAAGTATCGCCAGCGCCAATCATGTAATCCGGCGCGGCCGCTGATTTCTCCACTGCCGGCGCGGCAGTTTGTTTCGACTTCTCGGCGTTGTCACTGTCTTGCGCCCAGGCGGTAACCGATGCCAAGGCCAGAACCAGCACGCCGACTTTGTAGCTCAACCTCATGCTCCACCTCACCTCAAGATGCTCCGTACTCTTCCATGCCGATCTGCTTCAGCTTGTACAGCAATGCTTTGTAGCTGATCTGCAATTCCTGCGCGGCGCGGCGCCGGTTCCAGCGTGTCCGGTTCAGAGCGCTCAGGATCAGCGCGCGTTCCGCTTCACGGGACGCCGCTCGCGCCGCATCTTTCAGAGAGACCTTCATGCCGTTCCCCCCGGCATGAGAATGGTTGTGCCACGCCCGTCCGCGCACCAGTGCCTGCTCGCCGAGCATAACCACCGCTTTCGCCGCATCTTCCAATTCGTGAACGTTTCCCGGCCAGTCATAGTCCTCAATCCAGCGCTGGGCCTCTGCGCTCAGCCGCGGAACAGGCCGCCGCTGAGTAGCGGCGTATTTCGCCAGGAAGAAAGTCATCAATTCCGAGATGTCCTGCCTGCGTTCGCGCAGCGGCGGCAAGCGCAGACTCACGCTGCTCAGCCGGTAGCACAAGTCTTCGCGAAAACGTCCAGCTTCCACTTCTTCCGTAAGTTCCTTCGAGGTGGTCAACAAGAGCCGGGCGCCCAGGCGGTGCTTTCTGCCTTCCGCATCTACTCCCGGGAGCAAATCAAACAGGAGTTGCTGGCAGTCCGCGTCCAGAGCGCAGACCTCTTCCAGTACGACCGTGCCCTTGCGAAAAAGCGATTGCGCTCCATCGACTAGAGCCTCGCGGGAAAGTGACGCACAATCCACGCCCACAAAGGGTTCGTTCTGGCGCCCTGATAGCTGATGAATCCGCTGCGCGACCGTCCGCTTTCCCGAACCGGCTTCCGCGCGAATCAGCACCGGGACATCGCTCGCGCTCAGTTCCCGGATTACTTGCTCCATGGCGCGGATCGCCGGGCTGTTGCCGACGCAGTAGGACCAGTTCGGGTTCCCATTCGTAGCCCCGAACGCGTCTTTGTCTGGGAACTGATGGTGCATTTTTCGGTGAACTCGTCCTTCTGGTTCGGGGTTGAAGTTTCTGAACGGGTAGGTCAGTACCCCTATTCTGAGGGTCAGCAACGCGGATGCCAACTCCCCAAGAGTGCTACTGCGATCGACTCACTAGATGTCTTTATATAGCAATAACTTAGAGACACCCGGCCGAGTGAACTGTCGTTCCAGAGACGAGCAAAGCGTCCGATTATCTTCCCACACACAGGGAAAAAATGGAAACAAATTACCCAGACTTGCCCCTCGGCGTGGGATGGACAGTGGCTAAGTCTGACCATAGATCGCGGCATTTCTGTTCGAGGTTTCGGATGCATTTCCCCATGGGCGGCTTGGAGTCCGTCGCATTGCCCGGATCATCCGGCTCGCATATGCTTCGAAGGAGCGCGAAATGCCCCTTGAAGTGCACGACCCTCCCCGTCACCTAGTCCGGTCGCACCCATCGGCTCTGGCAAACTGGCAGATCTGGGTTGTCGCCTTAGTCTTGGGGCTGCTTTATGGGCCGACTCTCGCTCGATTGGCCGAGCAGTGGTGGACCGACCCCAACTTCTCGCATGGGATTCTCGTACCGCTATTTTCTTGCTACCTGCTTTGGCAGCGACGGAAACTTCTTTCGGCTCTCCCTTTACAGCCGGCGTGGAGCGGGATCGCCGTTCTTGCGCTCGCGCTTGCGATTCTGGCGGCCGGTGCCCTTGGAGCAGAGCTGTTCCTTGCCCGCGTCTCGCTCCTCTTTGCTATCGCCGGACTTGTCGTTTGGTTCTGGGGATGGAACCACCTGCGCGCCACGCTTTTTCCGTGGGCGTTTCTCTTCCTGATGGTTCCTTTGCCGGCACTGGCGTTCAACCAACTCACTTTGCCGCTGCAACTGATGGCCGCAAAGTTAGCGACCACAATTTTGCAGGCAGTAGGGATCCCGGTCTTGCGAGACGGTAACGTTCTGCACTTGCCAGCGATGTCGCTGGAAGTGGCGGAAGCCTGCAGCGGTATCCGTTCGCTGTTTTCTCTGATAGCGCTGGCTCTCATCTACGGCTATTGGTCCGACCGTCGGGGGTGGATGCGCATTGCTCTGTTCGCGGCGGCGGTCCCCATCGCGGTGCTGGCGAATGCCTTTCGCATTGTGGGAACTGGCCTGTGCGTTCAGTATTCGAGTCCCGGTCGAGCGGAAGGTTTTTCCCACGCTTTTTCTGGATGGATGATCTTCCTGATCTCTTTTGGCTTGCTGGTGCTGGCGCACCGTGTGCTTTGCCGACTGTCCAGCCAAGGTGCTCCCACGGGGGCAACATCATGACCGCGCCTTCGCCAGCGATTCGTTTCTGGGCGGCTATTTTGCTTTTGATGGCGACTGCCGGATTCCTTTATGTGCGCCGCGCCACGGAAAGGGCACCGGAGCATCCGCGTTTATCGGCCTACCCGATGCGTTCCTCTGACTGGTCCGGCACTGACCTGGCCATTCCAGCCGACGTCCGGGAGATGCTTGGCAACGGGGACTTCCTGCTGCGCGAATATCGCGAGAACAACACCGGCACTCTAGTCGAACTCTTTGTCGCTTACTTCCCTTCGCAACGGAGCGGCGACTCCATTCACTCTCCGAAAAACTGTCTGCCGGGAAGCGGGTGGTTCCCGCTGGAAGCGGCACGAATTCCAATCCGCATCGCGGGACGATCGCCCCTCGTGGTCAACCGGTACGTGGTCGCGAATGGGTTACAACGCCGGCTTGTGCTCTATTGGTATCAATCGCGCAACCGCACGATTGCCAGCGAGTACCAAGCAAAGCTCTATCTGGCGATCGATGCGCTGCGGTACAACCGAAGTGACGGAGCTCTGGTGCGCTTCACCACACCCATCGCCCCGGAGGAGAAAATCGAGTCCGCCGAGAGGCGATTGCTCGATTTCGGTGCCATAGCCATACCCGAGCTTGACCATTTTCTGCCGCGCTAGGGTTCAGCAAATGCGCGACACCGATATGACCGTATTCATACAATCTGCAGCCTTTGCTCGCGTTGCGAAACGACTCGCCTGCTGTCTTGGGGCAGCGCTCTTCGCCTTGGCCTGCCTGCTTACCGCTTGCTGGCGCGATCCCAGGACTGCCGAACAGAAGTACCTGGAGAGCGGCCAATCCTACTTTGCGGCGGGCCAGTATCGCGAAGCCGTGATCCAGTTCGCCAACGCCGCCCAATCCGTACCGCAGGATGCGACCGCGCATCACCGGTTGGCACGCGCGTATCTCAAACTGGGCGAACGCGGTCGCGCCCTCCAGGAACTGGAAACCGCCGTCGCGCTGAAACCCGACGATGCCGCCGTGCGCGCCGATCTGGCTAATCTGCTGATTGCGGCTAAGCAGCTGTCCGCCGCCAAAGAGCACCTGGACGTCTTGATCGCACGCGAGCCGAATGTACCAGCCACCCACGCAACCATGGCAAACTACCGCGCTGCGCTTGGAGACACCGCCATGGCAATTACTGAAATGCAAAAGGCGGTCGGACTCGATCCCAACGCCGACAACTATCTGAGCCTTGCGCTGTTGCAGATGCGTGCCGACCAGAACAACGCTGCCGAAGCGAGCTTCAAGAAAGCCGTCGACCTCCATCCAAAGGACCCCGATCTCCGCTTAGCCCTGGGGGCCTTTTACCAGGGTCAGAGGCGCTGGAGCGAGTCGGAAGATGCGTTCCGCAGAGCTATCAGCCTGGCTCCCTCGAATAGCGAAGCCCGCTCGGCGATGGCGCGACTGCTTTTGGCTGAGGGTCGGCACGAAGATCTCGAGGTTTTTCTGGTCCAGGTTAGGCGAGACTTGCCCAACGATTCGCAGGCTTACCGCATGCTCGGCGACTACTATGTTGCCGCCGGAAATCTTGCTAAGGCCATTGAGGAGTACTCATCTCTCGCCAAAGAACACCCGCGTGATCTCCAGGTGAAAAAGAACTACACTGCGCTGCTCATCCGCGCCAACCGCATTGAAGACGGCTTCAGGCTGACTCAGGAAATGCTGCATACGAATCCCAATGATACCGATGCTCTCGTTGACTTGGGCCAACTGCAACTCCGCCAGGACAAGCCCTGGGAGGCAATTGCCACGCTGGAAAAGGCGTTGCAGAACGAGCCTGACAATGGCCGCGCCCACTTTTATCTCGGCTCCGCGCTCGAGCGGCAGGGGAATGTGGCGCGCGCGGAAAGCGAATGGCAGCAGACCGTGCGGGTGCAACCCGATTTCATCGACGCATACAATGCGCTGGCTCGCCGCGCTCACGATAAACACGATTACGCAGCACTTGAGCAGGCAGCCGAAAGCATCATCCGCCTGACGCCGGCTAGCCCGAACGGCTACTTCTGCCGCGCACAGGCCGAACTTGCCCGGAAAGATTTTCGAAGCGCGGAAGCCGACCTCGAACAAGCCCTGGAGTTGGCGCCAGATCTGCCCGTCGCTTTGGTCGAGATGGGAAATCTGCGCCTGGCGCAGCAACGGTATGCCGAAGCCGAACAGAGCTATGCCCGTGCTTTGGAGAAAGACTCGTCGTTGAAAGAAGCGCTGGCCGGACGCGACGCGGCCAGGCGCAAGATGGCAGAATCGCGCCGCGATCCCTAGCTGGCGGTGGACTGTTTGTCGTTGTCCTGCGCCGCCGCGGCTCGTTTCATGCGATTCGAGGGCAAACCCGCATCGCGAATTTTATACAGAAGCGCCCGGTAGCTGATGTTGAGGGTGCGCGCCGCCTGCTTGCGGTTCCAGTGATGCGACTGCAGGACTTTGAGGATGATTTTGCGTTCCAGTTCGCGCACCGCTTGCCGGGTAATTTTCTTCAGAGAGATTGGCCCGGTGAGCGGAATATCGGCGTTGAACATTTCAGCCTCGCGCGGAACCAGTTCTGCCGCGATCGTGTCCTCGCTTCCCAGAATAACGTAGCGCTTGATTACGTTTTCCAGTTCGCGAATATTTCCCGGCCAGTGATACTTGCGCAGCGTGGTCATGGTCTCGGGCGAGAGTGGCTTGGCGCGACTGTTGTACTTCCGGTTGTAGTACTCGAGGAAGTAAGCCACCAGATCATCCAGGTCGCCTCTGCGGTCGCGCAGCGGAGGTAAGAACAGGTTGACCACATTGATGCGATAGAACAAATCCTGGCGGAAACCGCCGTTCTCGACCTCTTCTTCAAGCCGGCGGTTGGTGGCGCAGACGACGCGCACTTCAACCTTCTTGTCTTCCTGGGCGCCAATGCGGCAGAACTGCCCGTCCTGTAACAGCTGCAGCAATTTGGACTGCAGCGCAAGATCCAGCTCCGAAATTTCATCCATGAACAGCGTGCCGCGGTGCGCCATTTCAACCCTGCCCGGCTTCGAGCCGAAGGCCCCGGTGAACGCGCCTTTTTCGTATCCGAAAAGCTCGCTTTCGAGCAACGTCCCTGGAATGGCGGGGCAGTTTACCTTGACGAAAGGACCCACCCGCCACGGGGACATCTGGTGAATGAGTCGGGCGATGATGTCCTTGCCTGTCCCGCTCTCACCCTGAATCAGTACCGGCACGTTGGCTGAGGCCAGCTTCTGCATGCGCTCGTGGACCAGGCTCATGCCTTCAGAGCTGCCGAAAATCACACGCTCGGGCGGCATCTCTCCTACCGCTTGGACGAACGAACTGATGGTGTTTGTCATTGCAATTCCGTCGACATTCTGGGAGAGAAACAGACTCATGTGGGGGCGGCGCTTCTTATGCAGCACACCACCCGCCAAACCGCGGGAAGTCCCCGCTGAGTCCCCTATCGGGCCCTCATCACATGTCGCCTCAACCAGTTAGCGTCAATCGTGAATAGAGTGCAAGGAACTGCAGTTTTGTTCACAGATTACGTCGGTAATGGTGGTTGGAAGGGAAAAAGTCTTCACACTGCGGAAGCGATCTTCCGCAGCTTGTGCGGAACTCCGCGCAGCAGAGGGCGGGCGAACTTCAATCCCAACAGATGGTAGCCCTCGGTGTGCAGTACGCGGACCAAGCGCGCCGGCAGCTGTCGTGCTGCCTTGGGCAGTTTACTGGGACCGGACAAGGGAGCGCTCGGTATCTCAAGCAGGATCTTCGCCGCCCGCGGCAGAGGCTGGCGAACCGCCACTAAGGCCCCTCCCGCACTCAGGTTAAGGGCTGTGGCGAACTCCAATGCTTCGTTGCCCTTGATGTCCTGGCTGCGTACGAACATCGGCACCGCGATTGGGAGCCTTTCCCAACGTCGGCGCTCGTGCCTGAGCTGGCCCACGAGTTTCCCTCCAGCAAAGCGAGTCTCCTACGTCGCGATACCACACTCATGTGGCACCCCAGTGGCCAAACTTCGACCTTTCCGGGTCTACTCCGAGAGTCCACTGGTTTTTGGGTGAGACGCACAGGTTATTGGCCCCAAAATGGGGGGTTTGAGGATGCTTTAGCGGTTTGTGATAGCCGGTATCGCCGGGACTTGTCGGTGGAATTCTCAGTCTTTTTCCGCAGATCACCCTGGCACCTTTGTGCAAGGCTTTTCCTTTCCGGGACAAGCACTTGCAATGTTCGTTGACTTGGCAAAAGTCCTCGGGTAACATGAATTTAAGATTCCCCCAACTAGCAGTACTGTGGTTTTCTCCCCATTTGGTTCCCATGGTAGGCGCGGCCGGAGTGTACGCACCGTAACACCATGAGTTCGCAAGCTTTGGAGGGGGAAGTGGGCCAACCCGGGCGAGCGCCGCACCGAGCCGAAACTCCAGTTCCGACCCCTGAGACCTCTGCTTCCAACGACCTGGGAAAACTGCAGGAACGCCTGCAGCGCACCACGACCGCACTGGCCTCCGCCGCCCACGATCTGAAAACGCCGCTCGCAATTGTCACCGGCTATGTGGACGTGCTGCGTGGCGAAAAACTCGGGCCCCTCAATCCACGCCAACGAGACGTGCTGAAGGAGATGGCCAGCAGTTGCGAGAGACTGCTGAGTTTCATCCAGGATTTCCTCACCTACAGCGTGATGGAAACAGGTGAACTCAAGCTGCGCTATCAGACCGGCGATATTAACGCCTGCGTCTCAGAAGTCTGCAACCTCTGGTCGAAGCGTTTTCAGGATCATGGTTTGGCCCTGTACTTCCTACCCAACGACAAACTGGCGCCGTTTGTGTTCGACTATGCCAAGGTGCAGCGTGTGATCTCCAATCTGCTCGACAATGCGAGCAAATTCACGCCCAGCGGGGGCACAGTCTGGCTGCATGCGGAACCGCATATGTGGGACCGCCGCGCGCCCCAAGCGGCAACCGTGCCTACGGAGCGCAGGCAGCGCGTGCTGACTGCGCCGAACTCCGTCAAGATCAGCGTGGCCGATACCGGCCCTGGGATCGCCCCGGAATTCCAGATGGAGGTTTTTGATGATTTCTACCGTGTTCCACAAAACGAAAACAAGGCCGAGGGCATGGGGTTGGGGCTGGCGATTGCCCGTCGCATCGTTCATGCGCAGGGTGGAAAAATCTGGGTGGAAAGCGAATTGGGCGCCGGATCGAAATTTAGTTTCCTCCTGCCGCTCAAACCGGTGACCGAAAGCTCGATGCAAGGAACGACGGAATGAAAACCGCGGGCAAGATTCTGCTGGTAGATGACGAACCGGGAATGCAGCGCTACATCCGCACCTTGCTGGAACTGGACAACTACAAAGTCGAGACGGCTAGCACCGGCGAGGAAGCGCTCGATCGCCTGGAGAAGGGTTTGGAACCCGATCTGATCCTGCTTGATGTTTTGATGCCGGGCATTGATGGGCTGCAGACGCTGGAGAAGATCCGGCAGCTGCAAGCGAACACCAAAGTCGTCATGCTCTCCTGCGTCAGCGACACACGCAAGGTAGTGCAGGCGATCCGGCAAGGCGCCTCGGACTATCTCACCAAGCCGTTCCAGAAACAGGAACTCGATTCAGTCATCCAGCAGTGCCTGGGCTCGGGTCGTGCTGTCGTCCCCGGCGAAGTGGAAGAGCTCGCCGACGACACGTTCTTCATCGCGGCCAGCGCCCCCATGCGGCGGATCCGATCACAAGCCGCTTTGGTGGCCAATGTTGATATCCCGGTTTTGATGCTGGGTGAAAGTGGAACGGGTAAAGAGGTTGTTGCGCGCCTGATTCACAAACTCTCGCCTCGCGCTCACCGCACGTTCCTGAAGGTGAACTGCGCCGCCGTGCCGGCTGACCTGCTGGAAAGTGAGTTGTTTGGCTACGAGGCGGGCGCGTTCACTGGCGCCAATCATGCCAAGCCCGGCAAGTTCGAACTGTGTAACAAGGGTACGATCTTGCTTGACGAAATCGGCGAGATGCCGCCGCAGTTACAGGCAAAGCTGCTGCACGTGCTGCAGGACCAGCAGTTCTCACGCCTGGGAAGCCGCTCCATGATCAAGGTGGACGTGCGTATCCTAGCCGCGACCAATATTGATATTCCGGAAGCGCTCGCGACGAAACGCCTGCGGGAAGATCTTTACTACCGCCTGAATGCGTTCACCTTGCAGCTTCCGCCGCTGCGCGAACGCAAAGAAGAAATTCCCATACTGCTCAAGCATTTCATGGCGCACATGGCGGAGCAGTACGCGCGGCCGCCCCTTCCGCTCTCGCCCGCCCTGTTGCGTGCCTGTGAAGAGCATTCCTGGCCGGGAAATCTGAGGGAGCTGAACAACTTTGTGAAACGCTACCTAATCCTGGGCGACGAGAAGCTGGTACTCAGCGAGCTCGGCCCCAAAAGTGATGGCACCGGTCGGCCCTTCTCCGGCAAACCGGGTGAGGGAGAAGATGGTGGCCTCAAGTCGTTGGCGCGCAGCGCAAAGGACGAAGCTGAAGCGGAAGCCATCGCTAAAGCGCTGGAGCAAACCAACTGGAACCGGAAGCAAGCCGCGGCCCTGCTCAAGATCAGCTACAAGGCCCTGCTCTACAAGATTCGTCAGTACGGACTGGCTGAGACACGCAGTCACCGGCTCTCTGCCGGCGCCTCCAACTAAGCGAACTGCTCTGTTCCGAGCAACATTCCCCGGTTCGAGTTCCTCAAAACCTCTCCGGCGCTTTCCGTAAATAGAAAAAGGTCGGGAGTGTCACTCGGCCTTCCTTCAGAACATTGAAATTACTGGACAACCAGCGTTATCGTCGACGACTTGGAGAACGCCGTCCCTGAGGTCCCCGTCACCGTGATCGTATAGTTGCCCGGCGGCGTCCCACCGGTTGTGGTCGTACTGCTCTTGCTGCAGGCCGGCTGGAACACGATGAGCCCA
>Ga0075017_100000065_pt1 | contig 41541 bp, 36 predicted proteins | sample AleBraG_ABR_2012_FD_71475 | JGI IMG/M metagenome (GOLD analysis project Ga0075017, IMG submission 71475) | Freshwater sediment microbial communities in response to fracking from Pennsylvania, USA - Alex Branch Run_MetaG_ABR_2012 | ecosystem: Environmental > Aquatic > Freshwater > Creek >... | reverse complement strand
CGCGGTCGGGCGCGGTCGGGCGCGGTCGGGCGCGGTCGGACGTGGTTGGGCGCCGATCCGAGTTCCTGCACCCGACGGTGGCGCTGTACACTCCCGCCGCATCGACCTGCGGGGGTGCCTGCCGTGCCTGTATCCAAGCCCGTCGCCCCGGCAGCGCCTGCGCACTGCGTCGCGCTGCTGCTGGTGCTGTTCGCGATGCCCTGTGGCGCGGCCACGAGCGCACACGATGGCCTCCAGCAGCTGGCGCAGGAAGTGACCTACACCACGGCGGCGCTGTTCCCGATGCGGGCCACGGCCGAAGGGATTGCGGGCCACGATGCGCAGCTCGGCACGGCCAGCGAGGCCGCACGGGCCGCCTACCTGGCGCAGCTCCTGCAGTGGCAGCAGCGGCTCACGGCGCTGAGGCAAGGCATGGCCGAAACCACGCCCCTGGTGGATCGCGACGATGCCCGGCTGCTCAACGCGCAGCTGACGGCCGAACTCAATGCGCTGCAGGTCTACCAGACGGATCGCAAGGATTATGGCGGTGGCGCCAACCAGGTCGTCGGTGCGGTGTACACGCAGTTCCAGCACCTGCCGGTCATCGGGCAGGAGGGCGCCACCCAAGCGGATCGCGACCGGGGTTGGGCGGATATCACCCTGCGTCTCGCCGCGGCGCCGGCGTACATCGAGGCCGCGCAACGGCTGGTGACCATGCCCTGTCACCTGTATGGGCTCATCGCGGCGCGGCGGCTGGCCGGTGCGCCCGATTTTCTCAAGGGCGCGCTCAGCGACGCGGCCGCGGCGCAGCTCGGACCGCATTCACGGGCCCTGGCGCGCTTCCTCAAGGCGCGCGACGCCACGCTGACCGCCATCGCGGCCACCAGAGCCTATATCGACGCGCACGTGGCCGCATGGCCCGAGAACTATGCCATGGGCCGCGAGGCCTACGACCGGATGCTCAAGGATGAACAGCTGCTGCCCCTGGTCGCCGATGACATCGAGCGCATGGGGCGCGATGAACTCGCGCACGGCTGGGCCGAAGAGGCCTGGCTGAGATCGCTGGCGCAGCGTGCCGGTGTGGCCCTCGGTGCGCCAAGCGGCGGCGGCCTCGCTCCGGGAGGCGCGGCGCTGGTCGGCTACTACCGCGACCGCATCGCGGAGCTGACGCGCTTCATGGTCGATCATGACGTGGTCACGGTGCCGGCCTGGCTCGGGTCGATGACGGTGGCGGAAACGCCGCTGTTCCTGCAACCGGTCTACCCCGGTGCGTCGATGAATCCGCCGCGCCTGTTCGAGAACGCCACGACCGGGTTCTACTACATCACGCCGCCGAAGTCCCTCGATGAGGCGGCCGCGCGCCTCGACATGAACGAGGATTTCGACAGCGACCGCATCCTGTCCACCGCCGCACACGAGGCCATGCCGGGACATTTTCTGCAGCTGTCGATCGCCCGGCGTCATCCGGATTTCATCCGCAAGGTGCAGAGCAGCGCGGTCTTCGAGGAAGGCTGGGCGTTCTACGGGGAAGAGATGTTCGTGCGGCTGGGCCTGTACGGCGATCACCTGGACGGCCGGCTGTTCACGGCCCGCTGGGAACGCGTGCGCGGTGCGCGGGCCATCGTCGATCCCAAGCTCGCCAGCGGCGCGTGGAGCTATGAGCAGGCCGTGGATTTCTATGCGACGCAGGGCGGCTTCACGCGCGAGGCCGCCGCCGCCGCCGTAGCTGCCATCGCCACCAATCCCGGGTATTACTTTGCCTACACCGCGGGCCGCTGGCAGATCGAAATGCTGTATGCCGACTACATCCAGAAGATGGGCGCGCGCGGCTCGCTGCACGATTTCCACGACCGGCTGCTATCCTACGGCTCCACGCCGCTGTCGATCGTCGGACCGGAGCTGCTCGCGGATCTGGACAAGTCCGCGGCGCAGGTGCGTGCCGCGGCAAATTACTGAGCCGCGGCGGCCCGGCGGTCGCACGGCGCGGCGGTCTTGCAGCGCGGCGGTCTTGCAGCGCGGCGGTCTTGCAGCGCGGCGGTCGTGCGGCATTGCAGCGCGCGGCCCTTCAATAAGTTCAGTGACCGGCCGGCCCTTGCCATAACCCCCAATCGGACCGCGATTTTGGGCTCCGCATCGCAGAATCAGCGCTTGCACGGTCTGTACTTGCCGGCTCCCGAGCCGCGTAATGCCCTTGACGAAAGGGCGGCACAGGAGTGCAGCGGATGTACGGGCGATCGGGGCCGAGGGCGTTAGCGGCGACAGGACTGGCCACTGCCATGGCACTGGTCTCGATCCGCGCTGTCGCGGGCGCGCCGCCGGGCACGGTACCGGATGTGAGCAGCCCGCAGATCATGCTCTACGTGAGCCATCCGATCGGCTGGCGGGGCCCCAGCTACAACACCTACGGGCTGCGCTACGAGCGCATCTCGCCGAGCACCTCCGATCCCGGTGCGCGCCTGTACGTACCGCTGCGCCATCGTTCGCTCATCGATCTGCAGCTGACCCACGGGCTGTCGCCGCGCGTGCTGTTCGGGCCCAGGGTCACCTGGGATCTGGGGCGCTCGCAGCTCGGACCGACTTCGATGCTGAGCGCCTACCCGTGGCCGATGTCGAAGCAGCCGATCGGAAACGCGCCGCTGGCCTACTGGGCGCCCTAGCCTCCCTGGCACATGGAGCGGTAGCCACCGCGGCCCGCAGGCCCTAGCATCTCCGGGATGAACAAGCCCGGCGATCCGCACCCGCACCTGGTCAGCAACGCCATCCTGCTCGGCTGCGTCGCGACCCTGGTCGCCGGTACCCTGACCGTGCTGCGGCCCTTCCTGCCCGCCATCGTGTGGGCGGGCATCATCGTGGTGGCCACCTGGCCGGTCATGCTGCGCCTGCAGCGATTGTTCGGCGGCCGGCGCGGCGCGGCCGTCGCCGCGATGACCACCGGCCTGCTGATCGCCGTGGTCGTACCGGTGGGCCTGCTGCTCGGCACGCTGGTGACGCGCCTGCCCGAGCTGCGCGACCTCGGCGACCAGGCGCTCGCAGGACCCTGGCCCGGGCCACCCGCGTGGCTACTCCGGCTGCCCTACGGCGCCTCGCTCGCGGAGCACTGGCAGGAGATCGTGGCGCAGAGTCCGGAACGGACCGCCGAGGTCATCAAGCCCTATGTGGGCAAGGCCGCGCTGTGGCTGAGCCAGCACGTCGGGACGATCGGTACCATCACCCTCGATTTCCTGATGACGCTGGTGCTCGTCGTGGTGTTCTACGTCCACGGCGAGGCGCTCGCCTCGATGGTGCGGCGCCTGGCGCGGCGCGTGGGCAGCGCGCGCGCCGACGAGAGCGTGGTCCTCGCGGCGCAGGCCATGCGGGCCATTGCGGCCGGCGTGGTGCTCACGGCGCTGCTGCAGTCGGTCCTGAGCGGTCTGGGCCTGTGGGTCGTCGGCGTACCGGCGGCTGCGGTGCTCACCTCCGTGCTGTTCATGCTGTGCGTCATGCAGATCGGGCCGATGCCGGTGCTCGTGCCCGCCGTACTCTGGCTGGCATTCAGGCACGAGTACGGCTGGGCCGCCGCGCTCAGCATCTGGGCCCTGCTGATGTCGGTCGGCGATACCGTGCTCAGGCCGTGGCTGATCCAGCGCGGTGCCAAGCTGCCCTTTATACTGGTGTTCGGTGGCGTGATCGGCGGGCTGCTGGCCTTCGGGATCGCGGGGATCTTCATTGGCCCGATCCTGTTCGCCGTGGTCAAGCGATTGCTGGAACGATGGGTGGCCGACAGATGACCGACCTGCTCGCGGCGGCGAAGATCACCGGGCTCGTGCCGACGAACCTGGCGGTGCTGGGCGGAGGCTTCGCGTGGTTTGCCCTGATCGACGCGCCGATCACGGATGGGGCGATGCTGCTGTTTGCCGCCGCGGTGGCGGCCGGATTCCTGTCCGTGGCCGTGGCCCTGTACAGCGCGGAGGCCGGGCAGGGCGCGCCGCAGGGCGCACCGCAGGGCGACGGCGGCGAGCGCCGGCCGGGTGCGGCGCGGGGCCGGCGCGCGGCGATCATCCTGTTCCTGGCATCCCTCGCCCTGATGCTGGCCGCCGCCACGCTGACGCTGAATCTCAAGGGCACCGGCAGCGACGATCAGGATACGCAGACCGCGGCCGTCTAGCCCGCCGTCCCGGTCGCCTGCGATGCGTCGAATCCGGAGAATCGCGGCCCTGGCGCTGTGTGCCGCGCTGCTCGCTGCGATCGCCCTGCTGATGCTGACTCGTTGGCCCGCGACCGCCGCTACGGCCGCGATGGGGCGCGTGCACGTCTATCCCGCCTGGCTGCTGCAGCGCGGTTTTGCGTTGGTGTTTTCCGCAGCCCCGGGCTGGAGCGGGGAGGACGCGGCAGCCGCACTGACGCTGGCTCGCCAGGGATACCGGGTGATCGGCGTCGATACCCCGGCACTGCTGGCGCGGGCGGCGCAGCAGAGCGGCTGTCTGTACCTGCCCGGGGTGCTCGAGGGCTACAGCGAAGCGGAACAGCGGCGCGCGGGCGGTGGCCGGTATCGCGAGCCGATCCTCGCGGGCCGCGGTGCCGGCGGCACGCTGGTTTACCTGGCTCTGGTGCAGGCGCCGGTGCTGGCCTTCAGCGGCGGCGTGGTGCTGGATGCCGTGCCGGAGCTGGCGTTCGATGGTGCGTTCTGCGGCCAGACCGCGGCGGCACGCCCGTCCGGCCGGTATGCGGTCAGCGTGCGCGCGACCGCGGCGGGTATCCCGGCGGTGTACCTGGACAGCGGCGCGGGCGATGCGGCGTCCGCGGGTTTCATGAAGGCCATGGCCGCCCGAGGCGGGGGCCTGACCGACCTGTCGCGCGAGCCGGCGGCTTCGCTCGGAGCCCGCTATGCGGCGGCCTGCCGGACGCTGGCGGCGCGTCAGGTGCCGAAGCCGCTGGCGGACCTGCCGCTGGTCGAACTGCCCGTGACGGACGGCGGCGACGGCAGCAGCGGCGGCGGCGGTGCGTTCGCCATCCTGTATTCAGGCGACGGCGGCTGGCGCGATCTGGACCGGTCGCTGGCCGCTGTGCTGGCCGGCCGCGGCCTGCCCGTCGTCGGCGTCGACCTGCTGCACTATTACTGGAAGCCGCGTTCACCGGAGGATGCGGCGCGGGACCTGGCGCGCATCGAGAGCTATTACCAGCGCAGCTGGGGACGCCAGCAGGTGATCCTGATCGGTTTTTCCCTGGGCGCGAACGTGCTGCCGTTTCTCGTGAACCGGCTCCCGCCCGGGCCGCGCGCCGCGCTGCGCCTGGTGACGCTGCTGTCGCCCGAACGCGCGACCGCGTTCCAGATTGATCCGAGGAACTGGCTGGGACTGAGCACGCACGCCGGCCTGACACCGGTCGGACCGGAGCTGCAGCGCCTGCCGCGCACGCTCGTGCAGTGCGTATACGGTGCGGCGGAGGCGGCACGCAGCCTGTGCACGACACCCGCGGCCCAGGGCGTGCGCGTGCTGCGCAAGATCGGGGACCATCACTTCGACTACGATTACGGGCGGCTGGCCGACGATATCCTGCAGGCCGCAAAGGCGGGTCGATGATCGCGTTCCCGGGTTGGCGACCAGCGCACGTGTTGGCGCTGCTGCTGCTGTGGCCCGTCCCCTGGGCGGCGCCCGCCGTGGCCCACGAGCGCGCCAATCCGCTGTCCCAGGGCGGGCATTGGGCGCAGATCAACGGGCACCGGCTGTATTACCAGGTCCGCGGCAGCGGCCCGGTGCTGCTGCTGCTGCATGGCGGCGGCAGTTCCGGCGGCCAGTCGTTCGAGAGGCAGCTCGACCTGTTCGCGAAAGCGCACGAGATCATCGCGCCGGACCAGGTCGGCCAGGGCCTGACACCGGACATTCCGGGACCGTTGAGCTATACGAACATGCTGGGCGACACGATCGCGCTGCTGCGGCATCTGAAGATCCGGAGCGTCGATGTCATGGGCTTCAGCGATGGGGGCATCCTGGCGCTGATGCTCGCTGCCGCCGAGCCGCAGCGCGTGCGGCGCTTGGTCGTCAGCGGCGTCAACGTCGCGCCCGAAGGACTGAATGCCGCGGACCTGCAGGAAATGCGCGGCGAGCCGCCGGTCAAGGTGGCGCGCAACATCGGCGACAAGCTGCGCGAATTGTGGCTGCATTCGCCGACGCCGGCCGAACTGAACATGTCCGTGCTGGCGCACATCGAACAGCCGGTGCTGCTGATGTCGGGTGATCACGACGCGGTGACGCTCGAGCACACGCTCGAGATCTACAAGGCGCTGCCGAATTCCGAACTCTACGTGCTGCCCGGGACCAGTCACGACACCTTTGGCGGCCGCCCCGAGTGGGTCAATCCGATCGCAGCGGCCTTTCTGGCGCGCAGCGACTGACCGCCGCGAGCAGGCCGTCGACGTCGGCCGCGGCCATGTCGTAGGCGGTGACCAGCCGCACCAGCCGCTCGGTGCCCTGCGGCGGCGCCGGCCACTCGTAGAATTCGTAGCCTGCCGCGCGCAGCTCGTCGACCAGCGGCGCAGGCAGCAGGGCGAACACCTCATTGGCCTGTACCGTCTGGTGCAGGCCGATCCCCGCAGCGCGCAGGCCCCCGGCCAGGCGCTGCGCCAGTGCATTGGCGTGGCGCGCGCAGCGCAGCCACAGGTCGTCGTCGAGGTAGGCGTTGAGCTGCGCGCTCAGAAAACGCATCTTCGACCACAGGTGTCCGGCGCGCTTGCGGTGCCGCTCGAAATCGCGCGCCCGGGCCGGGTCGAAGAAGATCACCGCCTCGGCAGCGAGCGCGCCGTTCTTGGTGGCGCCGAGTGTCAGGGCGTCGATGCCGCTCTTCCAGGTGGCCTCCGCCGGGCTGCAGCCCAGGTGCACCAGCGCATTGGCGAAGCGTGCGCCGTCCATGTGCACGCCGAGCCCGGCGGCGTGCGCGGCGGCGGCCAGCGCGGCCAGCTCGGCGCGCGCATAGACCGTGCCCCACTCGGTAGCCTGGGACACGCTGACCGCGGCGGGCTGCACGTGGTGGACGCCCATTTCTCTGGCATGGGCGAGCGGGGCCGCCAGCTGTTCGGCGCGGATCTTGCCGTCGGCCGAGGCCAGGCTCATCAGTTTGGCGCCGCCGGTGTAGAACTCGGGTGCGCCGCATTCGTCCGTGTTGACGTGCGCGAGCTCGTGGCAAAGGATGGCGCTGCAGGGCGGTGCCATGACCGCCAAGGCGAGGGCATTGGCCGCGGTGCCCGTGGTCACCGGGTGAATGACCAGGTCCGTCTCGAAGATCTCCCGCGCACGCGCGCTGAGGCGCCGTGTCTCAGGATCGTCGCCGTAGGAGTGGGCCGAGCCGTGGTTGGCCCGGGCCAGCGCTGCCAGCACCTCCGGGGCAATCGGTGCGGTGTTGTCGCTGGCAAATGAGCGTCTGGACTGAGACATGGATCCCCCAACCCGGCGGATGACAGAGGCGATAATCTAACGTATCGGGTCGGGGGCCGGGCGGTCCCGGGGGCAGGGGGCAGAGTACTGCGGGCAGGGTACAGCGGGCAGGGCATGCACGTGAGCTGGTGGGTCAATCAATCGCAGGCGCGTCGCCATGAACTCGACGCCGGCTATCTATGGTCCGATGACGCAGTCCTCGCCGAGGCGCGCCCCGGCCAGATCGTATTCGTGCATGCCGGCGGCCTGATCGGCACCCTGGGGCTGGTCGCGGGGACCCCATTCGCGGCGCAGCGCGTGTCCGCCGGCGCCAGGCGCGGGGCGCGCTCGCGCGTGGCGGGCTGGCGCGTACCCGTGCATTTCGAGGAGCTGCTCCGGCCCCTGCGGCCCAAGGACCATCTGCAGGCACTGCAGGCGCTGCTGCCGTCGCGGCACTCGCCGCTGCGGGCGACCGGGGATGCGAATTCGACCGTGTATGTCACGCGGCTCGGGGCCGACTGTGCGGCGCTGCTGGGCCGGCTGCTGGGCGGCCAGGTCGAGGAACTGCTGGATGCGGCGCCCGCACTGGGCAGCGCCGCCCGTGCCGACGACGTCGCCGAGCACGCGCTGCGCGCGCGCGCGGATCTGGATGCCGGTACGCGCAAGCGCCTGCTGGCCGCGCGCGCGGGTCTGGGCGTCTACCGTGAAAACGTCGAGCGTTACGAGCACGCCTGCCGGCTTTCCGGCCTGCTCGACCGGCGCCACCTGCGCGCCCGCCACATCAAGCCGTGGCGCGATTCGAACGACCGCGAGAAGCTCGATGGCTGCAATGGCCTGCTGCTGTCGCCGCACTTCGACCAGCTGTTCGAGCGCGGTCTCATCTCCTTCAGCGACGCAGGCGATCTGCTGGTCGCCCGCGCGCTCAACCCCGCCGTGCTGGCCGCCTGGAACATCGTTCCGCCGCGCAACGTCGGGGCCTTGCAGCCGGCTCAGTGCAGCTACCTCGCGTATCATCGTGAACTGGTGTTCGACAAGCAGGAAGGCGGCCGGCGTGCGCTCGGCGCCTAGCGCAGGCGCACCACGATGACGATCCGGACCCTGTTCCCCACGCTGGTCTATGCGGCGGCGCTCCAGCCGGCCGGCGCGCGGAGCCTGAATCAGCGGCTCTGGCGCGAGTGCCGGCAGCTGCGGCGCGACGACCGCGCGGGCCGTGCCTGGTCGGCGCGCAACTATCCGGGCGGCTACACGTCCTACAGCTCGCAGTCCCGGATGCAGCGCGTATCGCCGACCTTCGCGCAGCTCGAGAAACTCCTCGACCGGCACGTGCGCGCCTACGCCCGTGCCCTCGACTTCGACCTGCGTGGACGGAAACTGGCGATGACCGACTGCTGGGTCAATATCATGCGCCGCCAGGTCGTGCACAGCCTGCACCTGCATCCGCTCTCGACTATCAGCGGCAGCTATTACGTGCGCACGCCGCGCGGCAGTTCGGGCCTGAAATTCGAGGATCCGCGGCTCGAGCGCTTCATGGCGGCGCCGCCGCGCCGCAGCGGCGCACGCGCGGGCAACCGGCCGTGGGTAACGCTGCCTGCGCGCAGCGGCCGTGTCCTGCTGTTCGAGAGCTGGCTGCGGCACGAGGTGCCCCCGAATCCGGGCCGTGACGAGCGCGTCAGCATCAGCTTCAACTACAGCTGGTTCTGAACGTGACCGCCCTGATCCTCGGCCTCATCATCATCGCCAGCGGCGCCGGGCTGACCGTGCTGCCGTCGCTCATCGAACGCAGTCTGTTCCGGCCCTATTGGCTGGTGCCGAGGCGGCAGTACCCCACGCTGCTGACCAGCGGTTTCATGCACGCCAACTTCGCGCATCTCGCCTTCAATGCCTTCACGCTCTGGTCCTTTGGCGTGCCGCTCGAGCGCGCCACCGGGCGCGGGCGCTTCCTCGCGCTCTACGCCACGGGCCTGCTGGTCAGCGATGCCGGCACCTGGCTCAAGCACCGGAACGACCCCGAGTACGCCTCGCTGGGCGCCTCTGGAGCGATCCTCGCGGTGCTGTTCGCCTCCATCGTCTACTACCCGACCGAATCACTGTATGTGATGCCGCTGCCGGTGCCGCTACCCGCTCCGCTGTTCGCGGCCGGCTATCTGGCCTACAGCTGGTACGCCGCACGCCTGCAGCGCGGCCGCATCAATCACGATGCGCATTTCAGCGGCGCCCTGGCCGGACTCGCCTTCGTCGCGCTGACCGATCCGGCCGCCTGCCGGCGCGCCTTCGCAGCCCTGCTCCGCTAATCGACCTTGATCTGCAGCGGCGCCGGCTTGGCGACCGCACGCTTGGGTATGTGCACCGTGAGCACGCCATCCTTGCTCTCGGCACGCACGCCGCCGGCGTCCGCGTCGTCGGGGAGCGAGAAGCGCCGCGAGAATTCACCGGTGAAGCTCTCGACACGGTGGAATTTCTCGGTCTTCTCGGTCTGCTGCTGCCTGCGCTCGCCGCGGATCGTGATCATGCCGTCCTCGAGCGTCACCTGCACATCCTCCTTGCGCACGGCCGGCAGCTCGGCCCGGATCAGGTATTCCTGCTCCGTCTCGCTGATGTCCGCGGAAGGTGCCCACTGCAGGCGGGCGCCGCTGATCTCCGGCAGGGCGCGGGCCGGCGGCCAGAACCCCGCGGGGTTCATGCGCGCCAGGAACTGTTCCATGTCCCGGAAGGGTTCCCATTGGGTGAGTTTCATGAAGCCTCCTCGGGCCGGCGGTGTGAACCGGCCTCGAAACTGAGGCTAGCGCCAGCGGGGCGCAGCGCCCATTCGTAGCGTTACCTAGGCCTTTGGCGATTGTTCCGGTAGGCCTGTGGCTATTGTTCCGGTAGACGTGTGACTATCGTTCCGCTATGGCGTCGATCTTCGCCGCGCAGATGAAATCATTGTCGGACAGGCCGCCGATCGAGTGCGTGCTGTAGCGCAGCCGGCAGTAGTTGTAACCCACCTCGAGGTCGGGGTGGTGGTCCTCGATATTCGCGACGTGCGCGAGGGCGTTCACGAAGCTCATGGTGCGGTAGAAGTCGGCGAAGCTGAATTCGCGCCGCAGCTGCCGGCCATCGGGGCTGAGCGTCCAGCCGGCGGCGAGCCGCTGCAGCTGGGCTTCCGCTTCGGCACGGGTCATGGGCGTGACCCCGCCTTCACAGGGGCGGCAACGTCGGGCGGCAAGCGGTTCCATGGTATGAGCTCCTGCCACGTCCCGCGGCGTGGGCGCGGGTTTCAGTTGTGTGCGGGGTCGGCGCGCTGCGGGTAGCTGCGCACGACATACTGCTCGACCAGCTCCTGAAACTCTTCGGCGATGCGATCGCCCTTGAGCGTCACGGTCTTGGCCCCGTCCTCATAGACCGGCGCTACCGGGCGCTCGCCCGTGCCGGGCAGGCTGATGCCGATGTTGGCCTGCTTGCTTTCGCCCGGTCCGTTCACGACGCAGCCCATCACGGCCACGGACATGTTCTCGACGCCGACATGGCTGCGTCGCCATTCTGGCATGCGCCGGCGCAGGTGCTCCTGGATCCGCTGCGCCAGCGTCTGGAAATAGCTGCTGGTCGTGCGGCCGCATCCGGGGCAGGCGGTCACCAGCGGCGTGAAGCTGCGCAGCCCCATGGTCTGCAGCAGCTCCTGGGCCACGATGACTTCGCGGGTGCGGTCGCCATCGGGCTCGGGCGTGAGCGAGATCCGGATGGTGTCGCCGATGCCGTCCTGCAGCAGGACCGCCAGCGCCGCGCTCGAGGCCACGATCCCCTTGGAGCCCATGCCCGCCTCGGTCAGTCCGAGGTGCAGCGGGTGGCGCGTGCGCGCGGCGAGTTCACGGTACACCGCCACCAGATCCTGCACCGTGGACACCTTGGCGGACAGAATGATGCGGTCCGCGCCCAGGCCGAGTTCCACGGCGCGCGCGGCACTGTCGACCGCGGAGCGGACCAGCGCTTCGCGCATCACCTGCTGCGCCGACTGCGGCTCGGGCAACGCGCTGTTCGCGTCCATCAGCCGGGCCAGCAGGTCCTGGTCGAGGCTGCCCCAGTTCACGCCGATGCGCACCGGCTTGCCATAGCGGCACGCAAACCCGATCATCTCGGCGAACTGCGTGTCGCGCTTCGCGCCGCGGCCCACATTGCCGGGATTGATGCGGTATTTGGCCAGCGCCTCGGCGCAGGCCGGATGCTCCTTGAGCAGCTTGTGGCCGTTGAAGTGGAAGTCGCCGATCAGCGGCACGGTGCAGCCCTGCGCGAGCAGTGCGTCGCGGATCGGTGCCACGGCGGCGGCGGCCGCGTCGCTGTTGACGGTGAGGCGCACGAGTTCGGATCCGGCCTCCGCCAGCGCGCGGACCTGGACCACCGTGGCGGCGACGTCGGCCGTGTCGGTGTTGGTCATCGATTGCACCACGATCGGTGCACCGCCCCCGACCCGGATACCGGCGATCTCCACGCCCAGGGTGGGGTGGCGGGGCCGCGGCAGCGTGGAGGTACTCATGGCGCTAATTGTAGTGGCCAGGGCGGGGCAACTGCTATGATTCACTCCCCGTCAGCATGATCTGTCCGAAGAGTTCCGGATGCGGGCCTCGAGCCCAAAACCGGACGCCGAAGGCGCAAGTTCCGCCCGGAAACGCTCAGGCACCCGGAACGGCAGGTACGGACGGGCTCTGGAGAGCGGCGGCACCTGGCGGCAGGCCCGTCCACCGAAGGGGTGCGGCGAATGGCTGGATGGCCGGTTTGCCCGATCTCTCAGGTACCAAGGACAGAGGGGCGGCCGGTGCGTTGCAGCGCAATGCACCGGCCGCCCCTTTTTTTTGGCGGAGCGGCCGGTGCGCAGTGGCAACCGCGGGGTTTTCAAGGAGCAGACGTTGGGATTACGGACACCTCTGTACGACCTGCATGTGGCACTCGGCGCACGGATCGTCGACTTCGGGGGCTGGGACCTGCCGGTCAATTACGGCTCGCAGATCGAGGAACACCATGCCGTGCGGCGCAACGCCGGTGTGTTCGATGTGTCGCACATGGGGGTGCTCGACCTGCGGGGTGACCGGGTGCGCGAATTCCTGCGCCGCCTGCTGGCCAATGACGTGGCGCGGCTCACTCAGCCCGGCAAGGCCCTCTACAGCTGCATGCTCAAGGATGATTCCGGCATTCTGGATGATCTGATCGTCTATTTCCTGGACGAGCAATGGTTCCGGCTGGTCGTGAACGCCGGCACGCGCGCCAAGGACCTGGGCTGGATACGCGCCAAGGCGGGTCCGTTCGAGGTCGGCGTGCAGGAGCAGATGGACCTGGCGATGCTCGCCGTCCAGGGGCCGGAGGCACGCTCGCGGCTCGCTTCGCTCCTGGAACCCCAGGCCGCCGAGGCGGCCCTGGCACTGCTGCCCTTCCAGGGCAGGCCGCTGGGCGAGTGGTTCATCGCCCGGACCGGCTACACCGGGGAAGACGGCTTCGAACTGATGCTGCCCGCGGCCGAGGCCAGCAGCCTGTGGAACCGCCTGAACGAGCTGGGCGTCCAGTCCTGCGGGCTCGGGGCGCGCGATACGCTGCGGCTCGAGGCGGGCATGAACCTCTACGGTTCAGACATGGACGAGACCACTCAGCCCCTGGATTCCGGGCTGGCCTGGACCGTGGCTTTCGAGCCCGCCGATCGCGCGTTCATCGGGCGCGCCGCGCTCGAGGGCGCGCGCGCCGCCGGTGGCGGGCGCAAGCTGGTCGGCCTGCTGCTCAACGACCGCGCGGTGATGCGCGCCCACCAGCGCGTGCTGACCCGCGCCGGAGACGGTGCAGTCACCAGCGGCACCTTCTCGCCCACGCTGGCGCGCTCGATCGCACTCGCCCGGGTCCCGGCCGCTGCGGCGGCCGTGGGTGGCGTCGTGCGGGTCGACGTGCGCGGCACGCTGTTCGAGGCCCGCGTCGTCCGGCCGCCGTTCGTGCGTCACGGCCGCGCCATGGTCGAACTCTAGATCGAGCCATGACTCCAGATCGCGCCAGGGTCGAACTCCAGATTCAGTATCCTCAAAGGGAGATTCCAGTCGATGAGCAACGTTCCTGCAGACCTGAAGTACGCCCGCAGCCACGAGTGGGTACGCGAGCTGGCCGATGGCACGGTCGAAGTGGGTATCAGTGACCATGCGCAGCATGCCCTGGGCGACCTGGTGTTCGTCGAGGTGCCGGCGCCGGGCCGGGAGCTGCAACAGGGCGATGCCTGCGCCGTGGTCGAGTCGGTCAAGGCGGCTTCCGACGTGTACGCGCCGATCGCGGGCACGGTCATTGCCGTCAACGACGCACTGGCCAAGACGCCGGAACTGATCAATCAGGACCCTTACGGCGCCGGCTGGATCCTGCGGCTGCGGCCGAGCGGTGCGGCCGCGGCCGCGCAGCTGCTCAATGCCGACAGCTACGCCGCGGTCGCCGAGGCCGGCTGAGCGCCATGCCCTTCATCCCGCACACGGCGGCCGATGTCCAGGAGATGCTCGCCACCATCGGCGCGCCGGACATCGAGGCGCTGTTCGACGAAATACCCGCCGAGCTGCGCATCGGCGCGCTCGAGGGTGTCCCGGCAGGGCTCAACGAACTCGAAGTCATGCAGCTGATGCAGGCGCGGGCCCGCCAGGATGGGCGGCCGCTCAATTTCATCGGCGCCGGTGCCTACGAGCACCACATCCCGGCGGCGGTCTGGTCGATCGTTTCGCGCGGTGAGTTCTACAGCGCCTATACGCCCTACCAGGCCGAGGCGAGCCAGGGCACGCTGCAGACGATCTATGAATACCAGTCGATGATCACGGCGCTGACCGGCATGGCGGTCGCCAATGCCTCGCTGTACGACGCTGCCACGGCGGTCGCGGAGGCCTGCCTGATGGCAGTGCGCGCGCACCGCAAGTCGGCCTCCGCGCGGATCCTGATGCCCGCCGCGGTGCATCCGCATTACCGTGCCGTCACGCAGGCCTCGACCGGCGGCCAGGGGCTGGAGCTGCGTGCCATCGCCTACGATGCGGCTTCCGGTCGCACCGCCGTCGAAGCCCTGGCCGCGTCGGCAGGACAGGACATCACGGCGCTGGTCATCCAGCAGCCGAACTTCTTCGGCGTACTCGAGGACGTGGACGCGTTGACGGACTGGGCGCATGCGCACGGGGCACTGGTGATCGCCGTCGTCAATCCGATTTCGCTGGCCCTGCTGGAGGCGCCCGGGCGCTGGGGCCAGCGCGGGGCGGATATCGTCGTGGGCGACGGTCAGCCGCTCGGCTGCCCGTTGTCCTCCGGAGGGCCGTACTTCGGATTCATGGCGACGCGCATGGAATTGGTGCGCCAGATGCCCGGCCGGATCGTCGGCCGCACGGTCGACCTGGACGGCAGGCCCGGATTCACGCTGACCCTGCAGGCGCGCGAGCAGCATATCCGCCGCGGCAAGGCCACCTCCAACATCTGCACCAACCAGGGATTGCTGATGGTGGCCGGGACCATCTACCTCTCGCTCATGGGTGCGGCCGGGCTCGAACGCGTGGCGGAAGCGTGCATGAGCCGCACGGCCGAGCTCGTGGCCGCGCTGACGCGTCTGCCCGGAGTGCGCACGGCCCTGAGCGGCGCGCGCTTCCACGAGGCCGTGCTGTGCCTCGATCGACCGGTGGCGCCGGTGCTCGAGGCGCTGGCGGCGCGGGGCATCGAGGGCGGCTACGACCTCACGGGGCATTACCCGGAGCTCGGACCGGCGCTGCTGGTGTGCGCCACCGAATGCCGCAGCGCCGCGGACATTGCCGCCTATGCCGCCGCGCTTCAGGACGTGCTCGGTGCCGCCCGTGGGGCGCGGGCCGCAGGGGCCAAGCCATGAACCTGCCCCTGTGCGAGCCGCTGATCTTCGACTACGGCCGCAGCGGGCGTGGTGCGCACGGCCAGTGGCCGGCCGCGGAAGCGGCGCCGCCGCCGGTCCCGGCCAGGCTGCGGCGCAAGTCGCGCGCGGCGCTGCCGGAAGTCAGCGAGCTGGACGTCGTGCGCCATTATACGCGCCTGTCGCAGCTGAATTTCTCCATCGATACCCATTTCTACCCGCTCGGCTCCTGCACGATGAAGTACAACCCGCGGGCCTGCAATGCCGCGGCCATGCTGCCGGAGTTCCTGGGGCGCCATCCGCTGGCGAGCCCGCGGCACAGCCAGGGATTCCTGGCCTGCATGTACGAACTCCAGGAGATGCTCATGAACCTGACCGGGATGCGCGGCGTGGCGCTCACGCCCATGGCCGGAGCGCACGGCGAGTTCGCGGGCGTGGCGATGATCCGTGCCTATCATCGGGCACGCGGCGATCTGGTCCGCAACGAGATCATCGTCCCGACCGCCGCGCATGGCACGAATCCGGCCACGGCCACGATGTGCGGCTGCGTGGCGCGCGAAGTGGGCGTCGGCCCCGACGGCGACGTCGACCTGGAGGCGCTGCGCGCCGCGGTCGGCCCGAAGACCGCGGGCATCATGCTGACGAACCCGTCCACGCTGGGCGTCTTTGAGCGGCGCATTGCGGAAGTGGCCCGCATCGTTCACGAGAGCGGCGGCCTGCTGTACTACGACGGCGCCAACCTCAACGCGATCCTGGGCAAGGTGCGGCCGGGTGACATGGGCTTCGACGTCATCCACATGAACCTGCACAAGACCTTCTCGACGCCGCACGGCGGCGGCGGTCCCGGGGCCGGTGCGGTCGGCGTCGGTCCGCGGCTCCTGCCCTTCCTGCCGCTGCCGGTCGTCGCGCGCAGCGCGGCGGGCGAGGGCCCAGGCTACCGGTGGCTGACGGAGGCGGACCTGCCGCAGTCCATCGGGCGCCTGACCGGCTTCAACGGCAACGCCGGCGTGCTGCTGCGCGCCTACGTGTACATGCGCATGCTGGGGCGCGAGGGCATGGGCCGGGTCGGCGAGTACGCCACGCTGAATTCCAATTACCTGATGGCGCGGCTCCGGCAGGTGGGTTTCGTGCCCGCCTATGCGCAGCGCCGCGCCAGCCATGAGTTCATACTGACGCTCAAGTCGCTCGCGCAGCAGCAGGGTGTCACGGCGATGGATGTGGCGAAGCGGCTGCTCGATTTCGGCTTCCATGCGCCGACCACCTACTTCCCGCTGCTCGTGCCCGAATGCCTGCTGATCGAGCCGACCGAGACCGAGAGCAAGGAAACCCTGGATGCCTTCGCCGCCGCCATGGCGGAAATCCTCCGCGAGGCGGCCAGCGAACCGGAGACGCTGCGTACCGCGCCGCACCGCATGCCGGTGCGGCGCCTCGATGACGTGCGCGCCGCGCGCGAACTGGACCTGGCGCGTCGGCCGGACTCCGCATGATGGATTGCCGGTCCTGATGGAGCGCCAGAAACCGCGCGGCTTCACGCGCCTGTTCCGGGCCTGCGGCGCCAGCCTGAAAGGCCTGGTGGGCGCCTTCCGCGAAGAGGCGGCGTTTCGCCAGGAACTCGGGCTGGCCCTGGTCGCGGCGCCGCTGGGGCTGTGGCTCGGGCACAATGGCGTCGAGCGTGCGCTGCTGGTGGCGCCGCTGTTCCTGGTCCTGATCGTCGAGCTGCTCAACAGTGCGATCGAGGCCACGGTGGACCGCATCGGTCTGGAACGCCACGTGCTCGCCGGGCTCGCCAAGGACATCGGGTCCGCCGCGGTGCTGGTGTCGCTGGCGCTGGTGGTCGTGGTGTGGGCCCTGGTGCTGCTGGGCCGCTGATCGATGGCGGGCCGCCGATATCTACATGGAGTGCCGACGATGACAGCGTTGATCTGCGGTTCGATGGCTTACGACACGGTCATGGTGTTCGAAGGACGGTTTCGCGATCATATCCTGCCCGACCGCATACACGTGCTCAACGTGTCCTTCCTGGCGCCGTCGATGCGGCGCAATTTCGGCGGCTGTGCCGGCAACATCGCCTACAACTTGCGGCTGCTCGGCGGCGACGGCCTGATCATGGCGACCGTCGGGCACGATTTCTCACCCTACGCCTCGTGGCTCAGCGAGCGCGGCATCGCGCTCACGCACGTGCGCACGGTGCCGGACGAGTTCACGGCCCAGGCCTACATCACGACGGATCTGGATGACAACCAGATCACGGCCTTTCATCCCGGAGCGATGAATCATTCGCACCTGAACGCCATTGGCGCCGCGCCGGGCGTCAGGCTCGGCATCGTCGCGCCGGATGGGCGGCAGGGCATGCTCGAGCACGCCGAGCAGTTCGCCGCGGCCGGCATTCCCTTCATGTTCGATCCCGGCCAGGGCCTGCCCATGTTCAACGGGGAGGAGCTGCGCGCCTTCGTGACCCGGGCCGCATGGGTGGCCGTCAATGACTACGAGGGCAGCCTGCTGACCGAGCGTACCGGCTGGTCGCTGCAGGAGATCGCCACGCGCGTGCGCGCGCTGATCGTGACGCGCGGCGCCGAGGGCTCGTGGATCTACGCCGACGGCGTGCGTCACGAAATCCCCTGCGCGCGGCCCGCACGGCTGGCCGATCCGACCGGTTGCGGCGACGCCTACCGCGCCGGCCTGCTGCTCGGCTTGCAGCGCGGCCTCGACTGGCCAACCACCGGGCGCGTCGCTGCGCTGGCCGGCGCCCTCAAGATCGAGCACCACGGCACGCAGCATCATTGCTACGGCTGGCCGGAGTTTGCCGGGCGCTTCCAGCAGAATTTCGGCTACGCGCTGTGAGCGCTGGGCCGGTGAGCAAGGGCGGACGATCATGGCGTGGCGAGGCGGCGGCGTGGCTGGTGTCGCTCGCCCTGGCGGCCGGGGGCGCCGCGGCGCTCGCGGCACCCGGAGCGGCACCCGGAGCGGCACCCGGAGCAGCGCCCGGAGCAGCGCCCAGTGCGGCGCCGGGTGCGGCCGCGGGGCCCGCGGCCAGCGGCGTCGCGCCGCTGCTGGTGCCCGTGCAGGCGCCAGGCCCGGTGGCACCACCGGCGGACTGGGCCCGTACGCTCGAGCGCATCGCCGGCAGCGTCGTGACCATCTTCATCGACCAGACGCGCTCCTTCGATACCGAGCGCAACACGACCGCGCAGGCCACGGGCTTCGTCATCGACGCCGAGCGCGGGCTGATCCTCACCAACCGGCACGTGGTGACGCCAGGACCGGTGATCGCGGAGGCGACCTTCCTGAACCGCGAGGAAGTCGAACTGCACGCCGTCTACCGCGATCCGGTGCACGACTTCGGCATCTATCGCTACGACCCGACCCGACTGCGCTATACGCGGCCCGTCGCGCTGCCCCTGGTGCCGGAAGCGGCGCAGGTCGGCCGTGAGATCCGCGTGGTCGGCAACGATGCCGGCGAACAGCTGTCGATTCTTGCCGGCACGCTGGCGCGCCTCGATCGCGAGGCTCCCGACTACGGCCTGGGGCGCTACAACGACTTCAACACCTTCTACCTCCAGGCCGCTTCCAGCACCTCGGGGGGCTCCTCGGGCTCCCCCGTCGTGGATGTGCAGGGGCGGGTGGTGGCGCTGAATGCCGGCGGGTCGACCGGATCGGCGACCAGTTTCTACCTGCCGCTCGGGCGCGTGCAGCGGGCCCTGGGCCTGATCCAGCAGGGCCGGCCGGTCAGCCGGGGTACGATCGAGACCGAGTTCCACTACCGTCCGTATGATGAATTGCGACGCCTCGGCCTGCGCGCCGAAACGGAGTCCGCGGTCCGGGCCGCGCAGCCGGCCAATACCGGCATGCTGGTGGTGCAGCGCGTGCAGCCCGGCTCGGTCGGCGACGGTGCGCTGGTGGCCGGCGACGTGCTGGTGCGACTCAATGGCGCGCTGGTGACGGGTTTTGAACCCCTGGAGGCCGTGCTCGACGAGGCGGTCGGCAGCGAAGTGAAGCTCGAGCTCGAACGCGGCGGCCAGCCCTTCACGGTGCAGCTCAAGGTCGCAGACCTGCATGCCATCACGCCGGCGAGCTACCTGGAGTTCGGCGATGCCGTCCTGCACCAGCTCTCCTACCAGGAGGCGCGCCACTTCAATCTGCCGATCCGCGGGGTGTTCGTGGCTTCGGGTGGTTACAGTCTCGATGCCGCCGGCGTGCCGCGCGGCGCGGTGATCACCGAACTCAATTCCAGGCCGGTGGCCACGCTGGCGGATTTCGAGGCGGGAATCGCCGCGCTCGGCAACCGTGCGCGCTTCACGGTGCGCTACGTGACGATCGATGATCCGCAGCGCTCCGAGTTGCGCGCCGTGCGCATGGACCGGCGCTGGTTCCCGGCGCGTCATTGCCTGCGCAACGATGCCAGCGGCTATTGGGATTGCCTGGTCCTGCCCGCGCCACCGGCCTACGTGCCGCCGCCCGCGACCGGCACCGGCCAGCTGCCGGTCGACGGCGATGCGGCGGTGCGCCGGGTCGCGCCGACGCTCGTCGGGTTGACCTTCGACATGCCCCATCCGATCTCGGGCGTGAATGAACGCAATTACCACGGCACCGGGCTGATCGTGGACGCCGAACGCGGCCTCGTCATCACCGACCGCAACACCGTGCCGGTGTCGATCGGGGACGTGCGCCTGACCTTCGCCGGCACGCTCGAGATTCCCGGACGGGTCGTCTACGTGCATCCGCTCCACAACCTCGCGGTCATCCAGTACGATCCGGCGTTGATCAAGGGTATCGCCGTCCGGTCGGCGACCTTCAGCGACCAGCCGCTGCGCGACGGGGACGCCATCGATGTGGTCGGGCTGGACGGCAACGGCGAGTTCAAGTCCCGCGCCACCTCGATCGCCGAGGTCGACCCGTTGCTGCTGCCGCTGTCGCGCTCCGTGGCCTTCCGCGACAGCAACATCGAAGTGGCGACGCTGGTGAATCCTCCCGACGACGTCGTCGGCGTGCTCAGCGACGAGGCCGGCCGCATCCGCGGCCTGTGGGCGAGCTTTGCCTCCGACAACGGCCGCGAGCTGGTGCAGCAGAACCGCGGCATTGCCGCCGACCTGGTCGCCGAGACGCTGGAGCTGGCGCGCCGCTCGGCTGCGCTCCATTCCCTGGAGGCCGAATTCGTCACCCAGACACTGGCGGCCGCACACGAACTGGGCCTGAGTGAGGCGTGGATGACGCGCATGGAGCACAGCAACCCGGCCAAGCGCCAGGTGCTGAGCATCGCGCGCCTGGTCGGCGGCTCCGATGCCGCGCGGGTGCTCGAGCCCGGCGACCTGCTGCTCGCCATCGATGGCCAGCCGGTCACGCGATTCCGCGACGTCGAGCGCGCGGTGGCGGCCCGGGAGCAGGTCCAGGCGACCGTCTGGCGGCCCGATGGCGAACACGTGGTGACGGTGAAGACCGCGGCGCTCAGCGGCAGCGATATCGACCGCGTAGTGCTGTGGGCGGGCGCCACGCTGCAGGCGCCGCACCGGGCCTTCAGCGCGCAACGCGGCATCGCGCCGAGCGGCGTCTATGTCGCCTATTTCTCCTATGGCTCACCCGCCAGCCGCTACGGCCTGATTCCGGGCCGGCGCATCGTCGAGGTCGACGGGCACGCGACGCCCGATCTCGATGCCTTCCTGAAGCTCGTGACCGGGCTGGCCGACCGGGCTTCGCTGCGCATCAAGACCGTGGCGCTCAATGGCGCACCGGAGATGATCACGCTGAAGCTGGATCGCCATTACTGGCCCGCCTATGAGCTGCGCCGCACGGGCGGCGAATGGGAACGGGTGTCGCTCGAGTAGCCGCGGCGCGACTAAAATCCGATCATGGCCAAGGCAATCAGAGCAACCCAGCTCGAACTGGAAGCCGCAGTGGAGGCGCTGCGCCGCGGCGATGTGGTCGCGTTTCCCACCGAAACCGTTTACGGGCTGGGCGCCAACGCCCAGCACGAAGCGGCGGTGCGCAAGATCTACGAGCTCAAGGGCCGGCCGACCACGCAGCCGCTGATCGTGCACCTGGACAGTGCGCGCTTCCTGCACCGCTGGGTGCGCGACGTGCCGGCCGCGGCGGCGCGGCTGGCCGAGCGATTCTGGCCGGGTCCGCTGACGCTGGTGCTGCCGCGCGCGGAGAATGTGCTCGACCTGGTCACGGGCGGCCAGGATTCCGTGGCCATCCGCGTGCCGGCGCACCCGATGGCGCAACAGCTGCTCACGGCGTTTGGAGGCGGCATCGCCGCCCCCTCGGCCAACCGCTACGGGCACGTGAGCCCGACGCGCGCCGAGCACGTGCGCGACGAATTCGGCGAGGCCATCAGGGTCGTGCTCGACGGTGGCGAATGCAAGGTGGGACTCGAATCCACGATCGTGGCCTGCCTGAACGGCGCAGTGCGCGTGCTGCGTCCGGGTCAGATTACCCTGACGCAGCTGCGGCGCGAGGTGGGCGAAGTGCTCAGCGGCGGCGCGCCGGACGCGCCGCGCATGCCAGGTTCGCCGGTCGCGCACTATGCACCGGTCACGCCCGTGCGGCTGGTGCCCGGCGGGCATATCGAAGGGCTCGCAGCGGAACTCACCGGCGGCGGCCGCCGCGTCGCCGTGCTGGCGCAGCGGCCGCCCCTGGGCACGTTCCGGCACGTGACCTGGGTCAATGCCGGTACCCGCGTCGAAGGGTATGCGCATGACCTGTATGCGCACCTGCGTACGCTCGACAAGGCGGGCGCCGACTGGCTGCTGGTCCAGGAAGTGCCCGCGGACGAACGCTGGGATGCGGTGCGCGATCGCCTGGCGCGCGCGGCAGCGGCTGCCACCACCGCAGCGGCCGGCACCACAGCGGTGGCCGGCACCAGCGCCGCGGCCGCCAGCACCGGACCGCGCGCCGGCGCTGCAACGCCGGCGGCCGTCACGCCGCTGCCCGACTTCGGCGACGCCCCATGAGGCGCCGCCGATTCATCGACCCGTTCGAACCCGCGCAGATACGCCGGCTGGTCGGCGAATACGGTTCACCGCTGCTGATCCTCGACTGCGCGCGCGTGCGCCAGCAGTACCGGAAACTGAAGCAGGCCCTGCCGCGCGTCGACCTGCACTACGCGCTCAAACCGCTGCCGCACCCGGCGGTCGTGCAGACGGTCATCGAGCAGGGCGGCTGGCTGGATCTGGCGACCACGGGGGAGGTGCAGCTGGTGCGGGGGCTCGGCCTCGACGCGGCGCGCTGCATCCACACGCATCCGATCAAGCGCGATTGCGACATCCGCAATGCGCTCGACTATGGCGTGCGCACCTTCGTGGCCGACAACCCGGACGAGGTGCGCAAATTCCGCCCCTATGCCGGCAGGGTCGCGCTGCTGCTGCGCGTGTCGTTCCGCAGCCCGGGGGCGGTGTGCGACCTGTCCCGCAAGTTCGGCTGCGATCCGGAACATGCGCTGGAACTCGCCAGGCTGGCCGCCGGGCTCGGCATCGAGGTCGGCGGCTTCTCGTTCCACGTCGGTTCGCAGGCGGCCGACGCCCTCAAGCACGTCGAGGCGATCGGCGTGTGTACGCGCCTGCTCGCCGCCGCACGGCGCGAGCGGCTCGGCGTCTGCGACACGCTCGACATCGGCGGCGGGTTCCCCATCGACTACGCCGAGCGGGCCAGCGACATCGGCCGGTTCTGCGCGCCGATCCGCCAGGTGCTGGCGCGGCTGCCGCGGCGCGTGCGCGTGATCGCCGAGCCCGGCCGCTTCATCGCCGGGCCGGCGGCCATCGGCGTCGCTGCGGTGATGGGCCGCGCGCAGCGTGAAGGGCACTGGTGGTATTACCTGGATGACGGCCTGTACGGGTCCTACAGCGGCCAGCTCTACGATCACGCCCGCTATCCGGTCAGCGCGCTGCGCCAGGGGCCGCTGCTGCCGGCGGTCCTGGCGGGGCCCACCTGCGACAGCATCGATGTCATCGCCGAAAACCTGATGCTGCCCGAGCTGCGTGCCGGCGACCTGATCGTCGGGCGTGCGATGGGCGCCTACACCTGGGCCAGTGCCTCGGAGTTCAATTTCTTTCCGAAGGCCACGGTCGTGGCCGTGAACCGTCAGCCCGGCGATCTGGGCGGAGTCTGGGCGGCGACGGCTGCCTGACGTTCGCGCCACCAGCGCGCGGTCAGCAGTTCACCGTGGCGCGCCAGGAATACGTCGCGGATGGCATCGGGCATCCCCAGGAAGGGCAGCCATTGTTCGGGAAAGACATCGTGCGGTCCGACGTAGAACCAGGGCTCGCCCGAGGTCTCCTCCTCGTCGGTGCGCGCGGTCGGCAGATCGCGGAACGCACAGTCGGTGAGCAGCGAAACCTCGTCATAGTCGTAGAAAATCACGCGGCCGTGACCCGTGACTCCGAAGTTCTTCAGCAGCAGGTCGCCGGCGAAGATATTGGTCGCCGCGAGATCGCGCAGCGCGTTGCCGTAGTCGATGATCGCGGCCTCCGCCGCCGCCGGCTCGGCATCGCGCAGCAGCAGGTTCAGCGGGCGCAGCCGGCGTTCGATGTAGCAGTGATCGATGATGAGCTCTTCGCCCTCGATCCGGCAGGTCCGGCTCGCCTCACGCAGCAATTCCTCGGTCAGCGCCGGCATGAAGCGGTTCAGCGGCAGGCTGAGGCGCTTGAACTCCTGGGCGTCCACCATGCGTCCGGCCCGGTCGTGGCGGAACACGAAGCGGTAGCGCTCCATGACCTCTTCGCGCGTGGCGTGCTTCGGGGCGCCGAAGTGGTCGCGGATCACCTTGAAGACCAGGTCGTGGGACGGCAGCGTGAAAACGATCATGACCAGCCCGCGCTCGCCGGGCGCGTGCACGAACGCGTCGATCGAGCGGTCCAGGTGCCGGCGCAGCGCGAAGTAGCGTTCGGTCTTGCCCTGCTTGGCGCGCCCGAGCACCGTGTAGAGCTCGTCCACGGGTTTGCGCGGCATGAAGGAGCGCAGCAGGGTCACGGCCGCGCCGACCACGGGCAGGTCGACGTGGAAATAGGAATTGGCGTAGCCGAACAGCGAGCTGATGTCGTTGCGCGAGAGCAGCACGGCGGCGATCTCGACGCCGTCGGCGCCCCTGCGCAGCGCGATCACCAGCGGTGTCACCGTGCTCTCGCCGATCAGGCGGCCGACCAGGAAGGCCTCGCCGGCGCGGTAGAACAGCGGTTCGATGAACTCGATCGATTCGGGTGCGGCCCCGGCGGAGCGCAGTTCGAAGTGGCGGCCGATCTCGGTGGTCACGCGGCGCGCGGCGCGTTCCGGCGCGGCCAGCGCCGCCGCAAACGGCAGGTCGGCCAGGAAATCGCGGACCGCGGCCTGCAGCGAGCCGGCGGCCGGATAGACCCGGATCGGGACCGAACCGGAGGCCCGGCCCATGTGCGTGGCACAGAATTCGACCTGCGGGTTGACGCCGACGGTGCCGAAGACGTCGCGGGTCACTGAATTGAAGAAGGTGCGGTAGAAGTCGCTGTCCGGGAGCCGGTCGATCAGCTGTCCATAGGCAGCGAAGGCCGCCTTCCAGAAGGCGCCGGTGTCCTCCGCGGCGGCGCCCGCGGCGGCGCCCGCGCCGGCCGCCTGCAGCGCGCGCAGCGTCTGCGCCACGCGCTGCTCGTACAGCTCGATGCGGGCCACCGCGTCGAGCTCGCGCGCCGCGGCCTCACCACTGATGAAGTGGTCGGCGGCACGGCGCGTGATGCGTCCGAATTCCTCGTTGTAGTCGCGAAACTGCGCCGCGATCAGCGCCGCCGCAGCCTGCGGTGTGCAGACGGTGGCCACGGGCGCCACCGCCGCCGGCACGGTCGCGAGCGCCCGCATCAGGCCACCACGCGGGTCTTCGGCGTCGCCGCGGGCGTGAACTGCTCTTCCTCGGTGCTGCCATGCAGCGCGCCGGTCGACATCTGACCGGAGGTGATGGCGGTCTGCACCGCGTCGAAGTAGCCGGTGCCGACGAAGGCCTGGTGCTTGGCGGCGCGGTAGCCGGATTTCTCCAGCGAGAACTCGCGCTGCTGGAGCTGCGAATAGCCGAACATGCCCTGCGCCTTGTAGGCCGTGGCCAGTTCGAACATCGACAGGTTCAGCGCATGCCAGCCCGCCAGCGTGATGAACTGGAATCTGTAGCCCATCGCCGCGAGCTCCTCGCGCCACTTGAGCATGGTCGCCTGATCGACGTTCTTCTGCCAGTTGAACGAGGGCGAGCAGTTGTAGGCCAGCATCCGCTGCGGATACTTCGCCTGCATGGCCTCGGCAAACCGGCGTGCCTGGGCCATGTCGGGCTTTGAGGTCTCGCACCACACCAGATCGGCATAGGGCGCATAGGACAGGCCGCGGTCGATCGCCTGCTCGAGCCCCGCCCTGACGTGGAAGAAGCCCTCGCTCGAGCGCTCGCCGGTCAGGAACTTCTGGTCGCGCTCGTCGTGGTTCGACAGCAGCAGGTTGGCCGCATCGGCATCGGTGCGCGCAATGACCACGGTCGGCACGCCGGCCACGTCCGCGGCCAGGCGGGCCGCCACCAGCTTGTTGACGGCCTCGTCGGTGGACACCAGCACCTTGCCGCCCATGTGGCCGCACTTCTTGGCCGAGGACAGCTGGTCCTCGAAGTGCACGCCGGCCGCACCGGCCGCAATCAGCGCCTTGGTCAGCTCGAAGGCGTTGAGATTGCCACCGAAGCCGGCTTCCGCGTCGGCAATGATCGGCACGATCCAGTCATGCGAGGTGTCGCCGTCGAGATGATGGATCTGGTCGGTGCGCAGCAGCGCATTGTTGATCCGTTCGACCATCTTCGGCACCGAATCGACCGGATAGAGACTCTGGTCCGGATACATTTCGCCCGCCGAGTTGCCGTCGCCGGCCACCTGCCAGCCCGAGCAGTAGATCGCCCTGAGCCCGGCCTGGACCGCCTGGACGGCCTGGTTGCCGCTCATGCAGCCCAGGGCGCCGATCACCGGTTCGCTGTGCAGCTGCTTCCAGAACTTCTCGGCACCGAGCCGTGCGAGCGAGTGTTCGATGTGCACCGTGCCGCGCAGCCGCACGACGTCGTCGGCGGAATAGGGGCGGGTGACGCCCTGCCAGCGGGGGTTCTGGGCCCAGTCGGCCCTGAGGCTGGCGGCTTGCAGGTTGCTCGCGGTCATAATCTTGCGTCTCCTGAAAACAACGGTAGGCGGGCTTGACAGCCTAAGGCCGCAGGCAGAGCATTTATACAATAGAAATTTCACAATGTGAATTTCACCAATGAGCGGACTGATACGCCAGGGTCACTTCCTGGGCACGAAGCTGAAGGCGCTGCGCAAGCGCAATGGCCTGACCCTGGACGAGCTGTCGGCGCGCTGCGTGCAGATCGATGCCGCGGCCGCCCCGTCGGTCTCCTACCTCAGCATGATCGAAAATGGCAAGCGCACGCCCTCGGCGCAGATGCTGGCCATGCTGGCCGGGATCTTCAGCAAGGACACGCGCTGGTTTCTCGATGAGAACACGGCCGTGGAGGTCATGCCGGCGCGTCGCGAACGCGGCGGGCTCGAGGCCATGCCGCTGGAACCGGCCTTCCTGTTCTCGCACCAACTGCTGCAGAACGCGCTGCCGGAGCTGCTGTCGCAGACCGGCACGACCGGACGACAGTTCGCGCAGCTCCTGATCCGCGTGTGGCAGGAAACGCACCACAACGATTTTCCCGATATCGAGCGTGCCGCCGAGTCGGTCGGCCTGCGCGAACTGCCGCTGCCCGTCGACCGGCTGATGGGCATCTGCAAACAGCTCGGCCTGCAGGTGCGCTGGTTTGATCCGGACCGTTCGGCGGCCGACGGCCGGCTGCTGCGCTCGCGCTTCGAGGCCCCGGATACCGTCCTCATCAACCAGCAGCTGCGCGAGCAGGAGGAGCGGCTGCGCTACGAGCTGGCCTATTTCATCGGCCACCGGCTGCTCCACACCGGCGACGGGCTGGTGCCGCCGCGCGAGGCCAGCTGGAGCATGGAGGCGGACAGTGCGGCAGCCGGCGTGGGCGGCATGGGCGCGCAGGACGTGCTGTATGCCTGGCGCGATTTTGAGTGCAGCTTCTTCGCCGGAGCGCTGCTGTGCCCGCGCGTGCCGTTCCGCCGCTTCCTGGTGCGCGAGGCCCATCGGCTGGCCGCGTGCCTGAAACTGGGCGTCACTTCGGCCGTCGTCATGCGGCGCATGACCGCCGTGTCCCCCTACCGGTACTGGCACTATTTCGATGCCTACCCGCCGGGGTTCCTGCGTGCCGTCTACCGGGGCAACGGCATCCCGCTGCCCTGGGGCAACATGAGCCTGGTGTCCGATCCGTGTCCGCGCTGGGCGGTATTTCGCCTGCTGGGCCAGACGCCGCTGCCCAAAGGGGCTTCGCAAAAGCCCAAGTCGCAGATTTCCGTCATGCACGACGGCAAGCGCGCCCGCCTGTACTGCTGCCATTCGGTCCTGACCCGCGATGCGGCCCGCGCCGTGCACGTGCAATCGGTGGGCGTGGACCTGCTGCCGGCGCTCGAGGCCCAGGGTTACGACGGCGATGCCATCGTCGCCTCCGTCTCCGCGGCCTGCCTCAAGGGCGGCGGGGATGCGCCGATCCCGCCGGACGCTGCCGCCGCGCTGGCTGCCGTGTCGCAGGTGCTGAACATTCACTGGATCGCTGACGCCGTGGAATCTCCCGCCGGCGTCATCTGCCCGCGCAGCGGCGCCTGTCCGCGCTCGCCGCGGCGCTGCGGGACCGCACGGGCCGCGTGAGTTGCGGCGCGGCCGGGTCGCCGGGGTGGAAGCCCGGGCTCGCTAAGGGCAGCGGGATGGCCCGATGGCCGGTAAGGTGGCCGCAGGCGGGCAAAGTGGCCGATGGCAGGTAACAGGGCCTGTGGCAGGTAAGATAGCCTGTGGCGCAGAAATCAGAGCGGGATCGATTCGATCCCTTCACACGCACGGTGATCCGTACCGGGGCCGCGGAACGCGGCGACCTTTATCACCGCGCCGTGCGCATGCCCTGGTCGCAGTTCCTGGGATTGATGGCCGCGTCGTTCCTGGCCGTCAATGCGCTGTTTGGCTTCCTGTACACGCTGGGCGAGCACACCGTCGAGGGCGCGCGACCCGGTTCCTTCGCCGACCATTTCTTCTTCAGCGTCCAGACCCTCGCCACGATCGGCTACGGCATGATGTACCCGCACAGCACCTATGGGCACGTGCTGGTGACCGTCGAGGCCATGCTCGGCATGCTGGGCATCGGCCTGGTCGCCGCACTGGCCTTCGCACGTCTGTCGCTGCCGGTGGCACGGATACGCTTCAGCCGGGTGGCAGTCATCGCGCCCTTCGACGGGGTGCCGACACTGATGCTGCGGGCCGCCAACGAGCGGCGCAACTCCCTCATCGCCGCCCGTGTGCAGGTGAGCCTGCTGCGCCAGGAGACGACGCGCGAGGGCTTCGATATCCGCCGCTTCTATGACCTCAGGCTGGCGCGGTCCGAAACCCCGATGTTCTCGCTGTCCTGGCTGATCATGCATCCGATCACCGCGGACAGTCCGCTGCATCAGCTCAGCGCGGAGGCGCTCGAGAACGGCGAGTTCGCGCTGCTGGTGTCGATCACCGGTCTGGACGAGAACCTGTCGCAGACCCTGCACGCGCGCCATTCCTACTTCAACACGGACATCCGGCTGAACCACCGGTTCCGCGACATGCTCGAGGTGAGCTCGGCGGGCGACCGCCTGCTCGACCTGGGCCGCATCGACGACGTGGAACCGGTGGCGCCTTGAGCCCGGGCAGGCGCGGGCGAGCGGGCGGCCCGCGGCGCCTGGCAGTGGCCGGACTCGCGGCGGCAGCGTTGCTGGCGGCAGCGGCGGCACCGGCGCCCGCGGCGGCGCCCGCCTGCGCCGTGCGTCCGGCCGCGGCGGCCTCGCTCGCGCGCCTGCGCGCGACCATGGCGGAAGGCCGCTTCATCGCTTATAACCCGACGGCCGCGCAGGTGGTCAACGGGACCGTGACCACGACCGACGCGGCCAGCATCGCGGCCGACCTGGCCGTCCTGCGGCCGCGCTTCGATGGCCTGATCACCTATGCGGCCGGGCACGGCGCCCATGACATTCCCGCCATTGCCGCAGCGCAGCACTTCCACGCGCTCATCATCGGCGTCTGGAACCCCTTTGACGAGGCCGAGATCGCTGCGGCGCTGGACGCCGCGCGGCTGTTTCCGCGGCTGGTGGTCGGCGTGTCGCTGGGCAATGAACTGCTGCTGTTCAAGACCCATACTTTCCAGGAGCTGACGGCCGTGTTCGACCGGATCCACGCACGGGCGCCGCAGCTGGCGGTCAGCACGAGCGAGCCGTTCCACATGTACTACGAGGCGCAGGCCGGCGGGCTGCTGGCGCAGATGGATTTCCTGCTCGCCCATGTGCATCCGGTCTACCAGAGCTGGTTTCGCGGCGCCTCCGAGGCGCAGGACGCGGACTTCGTGGTCAATGTGGTCGCGGAACTCGCGGCCCATTATTGCGGCCCGATCCTGGTCAAGGAGACCGGAGAGCCCACCGCGCCCGCGAGCGAGGGCTATACGAGCGCGCGCCAGGGGGCCTTCTACGAGGCGCTGCGGCGCGTGTTTCCGCCGTCCGGCACCCGCGCCTTCGCCTATTTTTCCGCTTTCGACGCCCCGTGGCGCCAGGCCGATTCCGGCAATCGCGAGTCCGAGGCCCACTGGGGCCTGTACGACGCACAGCGGCGGCCCAAGCCCTGGGTCACGAGGCTGCCCGAGTTGTCCACGCCCCCGGTGCGACCCGCGCCGCCCGCACGATGAGCGGCCAGCGGATCGTGCGCCGTTGTTCCGCCCCACCCCAGCACGGCGCCAGAGCGGCGCCCAAGGCGGGCACCGGATCGGCGTTGCCGGCGCGGATGCAGGCGGCGGTGGCGGACCAGCTGCCGACATAGCCCAGCAATTGATCGAGTGTCCATGGCAGGGACATGTCGAAGTGCGGCGCCACGATATCGCTCTGCGGAAAGGGCAGGGACCGGTATCCGGACTCCACGTGCCGGCGCTCGGGCGGCCAGTACGGACCGACGACCTCCCGGTAGAACTTCTGCAGCAGCCGGTCCGCGTCCGCGAGGTCGACGTGGCAGACACCGTAGCTCCAGACCGCGAGCAGGCCCGCGGGCTGCAGCACGCGCCGGGCTTCCGCGTAGAAGCGCTCGGTATCGAACCAGTGCAGAGCCTGGGCCACGGTGACCAGATCGATGCTGGCGTCGGGCAGGCCGCTGGCTTCCGCCGTCGCGACGCGATAGTCGATGCGCGGATGCGCTGCCGCCTGCTGCAACTGTGCGTCGCTCAGGTCGGTCGCCACGACCTGATCGAAGTACTCGACCAGATCGAGCGAGGCCTGGCCGGAGCCACAGGCGCAGTCCCAGGCCCGGCGCCGCGCCGGCGCGAGATCGGCCAGCCACCGGAACAGGGCACGCGGGTAGCGGGGACGGAAGGCCGCGTATCGGCCGGAGCAGCCCGAAAAATGATCCTTGGGGTTCATGAGCGCCGCGCCAGCGCCGCGGCCAGCGCTTCGAAGTCGGCCAGCGGCGGCGAGCACTGGCTGCCCCGGCACAGATAGGCCGCGCCCCCCGCAGGCGCGGGCTTGGACTCGAGCGCCGCGGGCAGCAATCCTTCCGCGTGCGCGGGGATCGCGAGCACCCAGCGCCGCGGCGCGTAGACCGTGGCGAGCTGCCGGCGCCAGGGTTCGATGCGCGCGGCCGGCCCGCGCAGGATCACGATCTCGGGCGGGTGGAGGGCTTCTTCCAGGGCCTCGAGCAGGCTGGCATGCCCTGAAGGGTACTCCTGCAGGGCGGGCCAGGCGGCGCGCAGCGTGGCTTCGGCGGCGTCGAGATAACGCCCGTTGCCCAGCAGAAAGCCGAGCCGCTGCAGCACCCGCGCCGCGACGCCGTTGCCTGCCGGCACGGCCTCGTCGCCGAAGGACTTGGGGCGGCTGATCAGGTGTTCATGATCGATGGAGGTGAAGTAGAAGCCGCCACGCTGCGCATCGCCGAACCGGTCCAGCACGATGTCCATCAGCCGGCAGGCGAAGGCCAGCTCCGCGGCATCGAAGCGGACCGAGGCCAGCTCCAGCAGCGCGTCGGCCAGGAACACATAGTCGTCCAGGTAGGCGTTCAGGCGTGCGCTGCCGCCCGCGCTGGTGGCGAGCAGGCGCCCGTCGTGCCAGTGGTGGGTGCTCAGGAACTGCAGGGCCCCGGTGGCCGCCTGCGCCAGATCGGGGCGCTCGAAGACCCGCGCCGCGGTCGCCAGGCCGCGAATGGCCAGGGCATTCCAGCTGGTGAGGATCTTCCCGTCGCGCTCGGGCTGCGGGCGGGCCGCCCGCAGCGTCCGCAGTTTCGCGCGCGCCGCCTCCAGCAGCGTGGCGGCCGTGGCCGGGTTGCCGCCGCAGCGGCTGGCACAGCTCTCGAGGCTGGCGGTCACGCGCAGGTGGTGCGCGCGCGGGTGGCCGGCGCCAGCTTCGAAATCCGCAGCCCCATCCAGGCCGTAGCGGGCCGCAAACACCGCGTACTCCGCCTCGCTGAGCGCCGCGCGCACCGCGGCCGCGTCCCAGACATAGCAGCTGCCCTCGACGCCGGCGGCGTCGGCATCGAGGCTGGAACAGAAGGCCGCCTGCGGGGCGCGCAGCTCGGCCAGCAGCCATGCCGCGGTCGCTTCCGCGATGCTGCGAAACAGCGCTTCCCCGGTGGCACAGGCGGCTTCCGCGTAGGCGCCGAGCAGCAGGGCGTTGTCATACAGCATCTTTTCGAAATGCGGAATGCGCCATTCCCGATCCACGCTGTAGCGAAAGAATCCGCCGCCGAGCTGGTCATAGAGTCCGCCTTCCGCCATGCGCGTGAGCGTCAGCGAGGCCATGTACAGAGCCTGAAGATCCGGTTCGGGGTCCGCCGCGCTGGCATGCCAGTCATGCAACGCCCGCAGGATCAGCGGCACATGCGGGAATTTCGGCGCAGCGCCAAAGCCGCCCGATTCGGCATCGAAGCTCTGTCTGAGCGTGGTCCGGCACTTGCGCAGCGGGGCGGCGTCGAGCCGCAGCCCGCTGGCGGGCGGCGGCTGCAGCTCCTGCAGCGCGCGCACCACGGCACCGGCGCTGGCGCGCAGCTGCGCCTCGTGGTCGCGGTAGTAATCGGCCACATGGGTCAGCAGTTCCCGCAACGCGGGCAGGCCGTGACGCGCTGCGGGCGGGAAATAGGTGCCGCCGAAGAAGGGGCGCTGATCATCGTGCATCAGGAACATGGTCAGCGGCCAGCCGCCGCCGCGGCCGGTGAGCGCCTGGTGTGCGAGCTGGTAGAGCCGATCGAGGTCGGGACGTTCCTCGCGATCGACCTTGATGTTGACGAAACGCGCGTTCATGAGCGCCGCGGTGGTCGCGTCCTCGAAGGATTCGTGTGCCATCACGTGGCACCAGTGGCAGGCCGCATAGCCTATCGACAGCAGAATCGGCCGATGCTCGCGCCGCGCCAGCTCCAGGGCCGGGGCGTCCCAGGGATACCACTCGACGGGATTGCGGGCGTGCTGACGCAGGTAGGGGCTGGTCTGCGTCGCCAGGCGGTTGCTGCCGGATGCGTTGAGCATTGCTCGTGGGTGCGCCGGGCACTTTGAGTAGAATGTCCCGCCACTATACGCCCGACCCGCCAGGGTCCTTGAGAGGATTGCCCTCGTCCATGATGTCCGATCAACCCCTGCCGGGCGCCGAAGAAGAGCTGGCCGCTGCGGCGCACGCGCCGGCGCTGCCGATCCTGCGGCTCAAGCGCGGCGAGGATCGGCGCCTGCGCGCCGGGCACCTGTGGGTGTTTTCCAATGAGGTCGACTCGGCGACGACGCCGGTGACCGGGTTTGTCCCCGGGGCCCATGCGCGCGTGCACGACTACCGCGATCAGTTCCTGGGCTATGCCTATGTGAACCCGCATGCGCTGATCTGCGCCCGCATCCTGAGCCGCAGCCCCGTGCACCCGATCGACCGGTCGCTGCTGGTGCACCGCCTCAAGGTCGCGCTGGCGCTGCGCGAACGGCATTTCCCGGTGCCGCATTACCGCCTGGTCTTCGGCGAGAGCGACGGCCTGCCCGGCCTGGTGCTCGACCGCTATGGCGAGGTGATCGTCGGCCAGATCGCCACCGTGGGCATGGAAGCGCTGCGCGCCGACATTGAAGCCGCCGTCGTCAAGGTCATCGCGCCGCAGTCGCTGATATGGAAGAACGACGGCGGCGCGCGCGACCTGGAGCAGCTGCCCAAGCAGATCATCGCCGGCATCGGCAGGCTGCCCGAGGAGCTGCACGCCGTCGAGGGCGTGCTGCAGTTCCGCGTGCCGATGGCGAACGCGCAGAAGACCGGCTGGTTCTACGACCAGGGCGCGAACCGGGAAACCTTCCGGCGCCTGCTCTGGCCGGGCGCACGCGTGCTCGATGTCTGCAGCTACGCCGGTGCCTGGGCGATCACGGCGCTGCGCTGCGGAGCGCGCGAGGCGCTGTGCGTGGATGCGGCGGAAGGCGCCCTGCACGTGGCGCAGAGCAATGCGGCGCTCAACGGCGTCGCCGTGGGCACCCGCCGCGGCGATGCCTTCGACGTGCTCGATCAGCTGCACCGCGAGGGCGAACGTTTCGACGTCGTGGTCCTCGATCCGCCCGCCTTCATCAAGCGCCGCAAGGACCAGCCGCGCGGCGAGGCGGCCTACCGCAAGCTCAACCAGCTGGCGATGCGGCTGCTCGAACGCGATGCGCTGCTGGTCAGCTGTTCCTGCTCCTTCCACCTCGGTGCCGACGAGCTCGCCGGCCTGATCCAGGCCGCCGCGCGCCACAGCAGCCGCTTCGTGCAGATTCTCGCCACCGGCGGCCAGGCCTGCGACCATCCGGTGCATCCGGCGATCCCGGAAACACGCTATCTGAAGGCCTATTTCTGCCGCGTCACAAGAGCCTGAGTTGCGGGTAGAATTGCCGCCCGATGCTGACCTACCCGCATATCAACCCGATCGCGCTGCAGATCGGGCCGCTCCGGATACACTGGTACGGCATCATGTACCTGGTGGCCTTCTCGGCCGCCTGGCTGCTGGCGCGCCACCGCGCGGCGCGACCCGGATCGACCTGGACGGCGCGCGATGTCGATGATTTCATCTTCTACGCCATGCTCGGCACGATCGTGGGCGGCCGGGTCGGCTACGTCATCTTCTACGGCGAGGCCATGTGGCGCGCGGATCCCTGGTATCCGTTCAAGCTGTGGGAAGGCGGCATGTCGTTTCACGGCGGCTTCCTCGGCGTGCTGGCGGCGGTCGGGCTGTTCGCACGGCAGCGCGGCCGGCGCATCTGGGACGTGTTCGACTTCACCGCGCCGCTGCCCGGCATCGGCATCATCGCCGTGCGCCTGGGAAACTTCATCAACGGCGAGCTGTGGGGCGCGCCCACCGACGGCTGGTGGGGCATGAAGGTCAGCGATGTACCGGACGGCCCGCTGATCGCGCGCCACCCCTCGCAGCTCTACGAGGCGGCGCTCGAGGGACTGGTGCTGTTCACGATCCTGTGGCTCTACACGCGCAAGCCGCGCCCGCGCTACATGCCCTCGGCGCTGTTCCTGCTGTGCTATTCCCTGGCACGCATCACGGTCGAATTCGTGCGCCTGCCCGACGCCCAGATCGGCTACCTGGCGGGCGGCTGGCTGACGATGGGCCAGGTGCTGTCGCTGCCGATGCTCGCTGCCGGCGTGGTGCTGCTGCTGGTGGCGCAGCGGCGGCGGCAGCCGTCGGGCAATTTCAGGCCGGCGACATGAAAGCCTACCTGGATCTGCTGCGCCAGGTGCTCACGCAGGGCACCGCGAAGGGTGATCGCACCGGGACCGGCACGCGCGCCCTGTTCGGCCACCAGATGCGCTTCGATCTGAGCGCCGGATTTCCGCTGGTGACCACCAAGAAGATCCACCTGCCCGCGCTCGTGCACGAGCTGCTGTGGTTCCTGCGCGGCGACACCAATACGCGCTATCTGCGCGACCATGGCGTGACCATCTGGGACGAATGGGCCGACGCCCAGGGCGAGCTCGGTCCCGTCTACGGGCGCCAGTGGCGCAGCTGGGGTGCGGCCGATGGCCGCCAGATCGACCAGATCAGCGAGGCGCTGCGCCTGCTGCGCACCGACCCGGACTCGCGGCGCATCGTGGTCAGCGCCTGGAACGTGGGCGAACTGGAGCAGATGGCGCTCCAGCCCTGCCACGCGCTGTTCCAGTTCTGCGTCGCCGCCGGCCGGCTCTCCTGCCAGCTCTACCAGCGCAGCGCCGACGTGTTTCTGGGTGTGCCGTTCAACATCGCCTCCTATGCGCTGCTGACCCACATGATGGCGCAGCAATGCGACCTGCAGCCGGGTGAATTCATCTGGACCGGAGGGGATTGCCACCTCTACAACAATCACTGCGCGCAGGCGCAACTGCAGCTCGGCCGCGCCCCCTTGCCGTTGCCCCATCTGGCGCTGCGGCGAGCCGCCAGCCTGTTCGACTACCGCTATGAGGATTTCGAGTTCGTGAACTACCAATACCATCCGGCCATCAAGGCCCCGATCGCAGTATGAGCGCCACCCGACCGCAGATGTTCCGCGTGCGGCGTTCGCGCGTGCATGGCCTCGGGGCCTTTGCGACGCGGCGCATCCGCAAGGGCACGCGCATCGTCGAATACCTCGGCGAGCGCGTGTCGCACAAGGAAGCCGACCGCCGCTACGAGGCAAAGACCTCCGACGACAACCACACCTTCCTGTTCATCGTCGACCGCGGCATCGTCATCGACGCCGGCGTCAACGGCAACGACGCGCGCTTCATCAACCACGGCTGCGATCCGAACTGCGAATCGGTGACCGAGGACCGCCGCGTGTTCGTCGAGGCGATCCGGACGATACAGCCCGGCGAGGAGCTCAAGTACGATTACTCGATCGGCCGGGCCAAGGACGATCCGCCGAACGTCGACGAAGTGTTCGCCTGCCACTGCGGCGCAGCGCAATGCCGCGGCACGATGCTCTGGCCGGCCAAGCGGCCGAAGCCGCGCAAGCCGGCCGCTGCGGCCGCGCGCCGGACTGCGCAGCACAGGCAGCAGAAGCAGGCCGGGAAGCAGCAAGGCAAGAAGAAGCGGGGCAAGCCGCAACAGGGCAAGCCGCAGCAGGGCCGGCGCGGCCGATGACGGGCCGCAAGCTCTCGTTCCGGGCGGCGCTCGGGGCCATCGGGGTGGTGTACGGTGACATCGGCACCAGCCCGCTCTACGCCCTGCAGCAGTCGCTCGGTGCCGCCGGCGGCGATCCGCATGCGCGCGCCACGGTGTTCGGCGTGCTGTCGCTGATCTTCTGGAGCCTGCTGATCATCGTCACGCTCAAGTACGTGGTGCTGGTCATGCGCGCGGACAACGAGGGGGAGGGGGGCATCCTGTCGCTGTTCGCGCTGGTGCAGCGGCGGCTCGAAGCGATGCCGCGCTGGGGCCGCGCCATCATCGCGCTGGCGGTCATGGGCGCGGCGCTGTTCTATTGCGACGCGCTGATCACGCCGGCGATCTCGGTGCTCGGCGCCGTCGAGGGCCTGGAGCTGCTCAGCCCGAACCTGGCGCACGCCGTGGTCCCGGTGACGGTGGCGATCATCGTCGTGCTGTTCGCGATCCAGCGCTTCGGCACGGAACATGTCGGCCGGCTGTTCGGGCCGGTCATGGTGCTGTGGTTCGCGGCGCTGGCCGTGACCGGCGGCATGGCGATCGCGCGCAACCCGCAGGTGCTGGCCGCGCTCAACCCGTGGTACGGCGCGTCGCTGCTGTTCACGCACCAGGCCGTGGCACTGACGATCCTCGGCGGCGTGTTCCTGACCCTGACCGGCGGTGAGGCGCTGTACGCGGACATGGGTTCCTTCGGCAAGGGGCCGGTCCGGCTGGCCTGGTTCGGCATGGTCTGGCCGGCACTGCTGCTGAGCTACTTCGGCCAGGGGGCGCTGGTTCTGAACGACATCGGTGCCGCGCAGAAGCCGCTGTTCGCGCTGGTTCCGCCGGCGGTGCTGCCGTGGATGGTGCTGCTGGCCACGCTGGCGGCCATCATCGCCTCGCAGGCCACCATCACCGGCGCGTTTTCCGTGACGCGCCAGTGCGTGCAGCTCGACCTGCTGCCGCGGCTGCGGATCCTGCAGACCTCCGCGCACGAACACGCCCAGGTGTACGTGCCGATCGTGAACATGGTGGTGTTCATCGCGGTGTGCGTGTTCGTGATCGGCTTCGGCTCCTCCGATGCCCTCGGCAGCGCCTATGGCGCCGCGGTGGCCGGGACGATGGGGATCACGACGATCCTGGGCGCGGTGCTGGCCGCGTCCCGCTGGCGCTGGCCGCCGTGGCGCGTCGCCTTCAGCTTCGGCTCGCTGTTCCTCATCGACGCGATGTACGCGGTGGCCAACCTGACCAAGTTTCTCGAGGGCGCCTGGGTGCCGCTGCTGCTGGCCACGCTGCTGTTCGGCGTGTTCATGACCTGGCGGTCGGGCCGGCGCCTGATGCGCGCGGCGCTGCGCGAGCAGGCGGTGCCGCTCAAGGCCCTGCCGCAGGTGCTGGCGGCGGCCACGCGCGTGCCGGGGACCGCGGTCTTCCTGGTCAGTGATCCCAACTTCGTGCCCACCGCGCTGCAGCGCAATCTCGAGCACAACCACGTCGCCCACGAGCGCATCGTGATCCTGTACATGGAATTCCTGCGCACGCCGCGCCAGGACCCGGCCGACCGCGTGCGCATCGACAACGTGCAGGCCGGCGTCTACCTGGTGACCGCGCGTTTTGGGTTCATGGAGACACCGGATGTCAGCGAAGCGCTGAAGCAGTGCCGGGCGCGCGGACTCAAGCTCTTCGGCCAGGACTGCTCGTTCTTCCTGGGCTGGCACCTGGTGCGCTCGCGCCCACGCAGCGGCTACGAGGGGCTGCGCCGGCGGTTCTTCGCCTGGATGCAGCGGCGCAGCACGCAGGCGGCGGAATTCTTCCGCATGCCCGAGAAGCGCGTCATCGTGCTGGCCACCCAGGTCGAGCTTTGAGGCACGGTGTTGAAGATCACGATCGTCGCGGCGCTGGCCGACAACGGAGTGATCGGTCGCGCCGGCGGACTGCCCTGGCACCTGCCCGATGATCTGCGTCGCTTCAAGTCACTGACCCTCGGCCGCCCCGTACTGATGGGGCGGCGCACCTGCGAGTCGATCGGCCGGGCGCTGCCCGGGCGCCGCAATCTGGTGCTGACGCGCAGCGCTGCGGGCCTGCCGCCCGGGGTCGAAGCCGTGGACAGCCTGGATGCCGCCCTGGCGCGTTGTGCGGGAGCGGCGGAACTGTGTGTGATCGGCGGGGCGGCGCTGTACGCCGCGGCGCTGCCGCAGGCGACCCACCTGGAGCTGACGCGCGTGCACGGCGCCGTCGCCGGGGACGTGCGCTTCCCGGACTTCGCGGCGGGCGAATGGCGCGAGCTGGCGGCCACGGCGCACGCGGCCGACGAGCGCCATGCCTGGCCGATGACGTTCCAAACCCTGGAGCGCATCGGGCCGGGCGCGGCGGCAGCGACCGCCGTCGCGACCTCGAGCGCAGCGCTACCGGCGCCATGAACAGCGCGGCGGCAGCGGCGGCCGTGCCGCTCGACGGGCCCCGGCACGCGGTGGTCACGGCCTCGGTGATGATGGCGGCGCTGCTCCAGACGCTCGATAACACCATCGCCAGCGTGGCCCTGCCGCGCATGCAGGGCTCGGTGTCGGCAAGCCAGGACCAGATGGCCTGGGTGCTGACCTCCTACATCATCGCCGCCGCGATCCTGACGCCGCTGAGCGGGTGGCTGGCCGGGCGGATCGGCCGGCGGCGGCTGCTGCTGGCTTCGATCGCCGGGTTTACCGTGGCGTCGGTGTTCTGCGGCGCGGCGCAGACGCTGCCCGAGATCGTGGTGGCGCGGGTGATGCAGGGCATGTGCGGTGCGGCACTGATGCCGATGTCGCAGTCCGTGCTGCTCGACATCAATCCGAGCCGCATTCATGGCCGTACGCTGGCCACCTGGCTGATGGCCGCCACGCTGGGTCCGCTGATCGGTCCGGCCATCGGCGGCTGGATCACGGAGCACTACAGCTGGCGCTGGGTGTTCTACATCAACGTGCCCGGCGGCATCATCGCGTACCTGGGCCTGGTCAGTGCGCTGCCGGAGACGCAGTTGCGCAAGTCGCGCTTCGATTTCTTCGGCTTCGCCGCGCTGAGCGTCGGCATCGGCGCGCTGCAGCTGGTGCTGGACCGCGGGCAGCTGCGCGACTGGTTCAGCTCCGCGGAGATCTGCATCGAGGCGATCGTGGCGGGACTGGCGTTCTACCTGTTCGTGGTGCACATGCTGACCACCACGCGGGAGCGCTTCGTGAGCCTGGCGCTGTTCCGCGACCGCAATTTCCTGGCCGGCAACGCCTTCCTGTTCGTCACCAGCACGCTGATGTTCTCCTCGATGGCGCTGTTGCCGCCGCTGCTGCAGCAGCTGATGAACTATCCGGTAGTGACGGCCGGCATGGTCACGGTACCGCGTGGCGTCGGCAACATGATGGGTCTGATCATTGCCGGACGGCTCGTGGAACGGACCGATGGGCGCTACGTCATCGTCATGGGCTGCCTGCTGACCGCCTGGTCGATGTGGGTCATGACGGGCTTCGACCTGCAGATGGACCAGGGCCTGGTGATGTGGTCGGGGTTTTCCCAGGGCGTCGGCATCGCCTTCGCTTTCGCTCCGGCCGCGGCCAGCGCATTCGCGACGCTGGCGCCCGCGCTGCGCAATGACGGCACGGCGATCTTCAGCCTGACGCGCAATCTCAGCGCCAGTACCGGCATTTCGGTGATGGTGATGCTGGTCACGCGCAACAGCCAGATCCTGCACGCGGCGCTGGCCGAACATGTGAGCCGCTACAGCGGATTCATGCGGGCGCACCTGCCGCCCGGCGTGCCGAACGTGCGGTCGCTGCAGGCGCTGGATGCCGCGGTGACGCGCCAGGCCGCCATGATCGCCTACATCGACGATTTCAAGCTGATGGCGCTGCTGTGCCTGGCGGCGATCCCGCTGGTGCTGCTGCTGCGCGGGGGCAGACCCGCGGCCGCTCCGCCCGTGCCGGTGGACTAGGGGCGGCGCCGGTAGCGCGATCCCCGCCGTCACAATCCCGCCTCGTCGATGAGCCGGGCGGCCAGCGCCGAGTCGGCGCCGGCCGCCGCGCCCAGCAGGGCGTCGAGCACCTGCTCCTGCAGGGCACCGCGCCGCTGCGCCTCCGCGTAGGGGATTTCGGCGTGGAACATGACCATCGAATAGCGCGGGATGAAGCGCTCCGGGAAGCGCCGCTCCAGTTCCAGCGACAGCTGCCTGCGCGCCGCAAAATCCGGGGCCAGTACGGTCGAGCGCATCTCCTGGTAGTTCTCGATCGCCATCGCGGCGATCGCGTCGGTGTCGGGCCGCCGCCGGCGCTCGAAGGCCGCGCAGGCCGTCGCGGTATCCGCCGCGGCGGCGAGCAGCTCGCTCAGCAGCACGCAGTCCTCGAAGCCGCAATTGAGTCCCTGGCCGTGAAAGGGCACGATGGCGTGGGCCGCGTCGCCGATCAGCAGGACGCGCTGCACGTGCCAGGGCCAGCAGTACAGCGTCGCCAGTTTTCCCTGCGGATGCGCGCCGTACTGGCGGTCGAAGTCCGGGATCAGCGCCAGCGCGTCGGGGAACTGCGCGGCGAAGAAGGCCCGCGCGGCGCCCGGTGCCGTCAGTGACGAGAAGCCCGGGTCGCCGCGGGCCGGCAGGAACAGCGTCGCCGTAAACGACCCGTCGGGATTGGGCAGGGCGATGAGCATGTAGTCGCCCCGCGGCCAGATGTGCAGGGCCTGCCGGTCCAGCGCCCATCCGCCCTGCGGCCGCGGCGGAATCTCCAGTTCCTTGTAGTCGTGCGCCAGCGCGTCCTCCGTGGCCTGCAGCAGGCCGCGCTCGCTCAGGGACCGGCGCACCGCCGAGCCGGCACCGTCCGCCGCGATCAGCAGGCCGCCGGCGGCGTCGGGCGGCTCCGCGTCGACGACGTGGATGCCGAAGCGCAGCTCGATCAGGGGCAGGGCGGCCGCGGCATCGAGGAGCGCGTTGTTGAGCCGCGCACGGCCGACCGCGTGCACCACCTCGCTGTCGCGCTGCCCATAGGGCAGGAACGGCCCCGCACCGCCCCGGTCGTGCAGACGCCGGCCGCGCATCGCCACCAGTTCGGGCCGGACCTGCTCGAGCACGCCGGCGCGTGCGAGCGCCGTGAGCCCGCGTGCGGCCAGTGCCAGGTTGATCGAACGTCCACGCTCGGGCGTCGCCGTGCGCGGATCCGGGCGGCGTTCCAGAAGCCGCACGCGCCGGCCGGCGCG
>Ga0075017_100000063_pt1 | contig 41673 bp, 38 predicted proteins | sample AleBraG_ABR_2012_FD_71475 | JGI IMG/M metagenome (GOLD analysis project Ga0075017, IMG submission 71475) | Freshwater sediment microbial communities in response to fracking from Pennsylvania, USA - Alex Branch Run_MetaG_ABR_2012 | ecosystem: Environmental > Aquatic > Freshwater > Creek >... | reverse complement strand
CCCATCGGTAGCTACATCCGAGGCCTCGTGCGCGGGACGCTGGAGGACATGGGGAAGTCCTGAACCGCCTCAGGATCCCAATCGACGGTCGAAAGCCCAGCGGCGCAGCTTGCGCGCGCTGAGCTGCGCGGCGCCGGGATGCCGCGGATTGATCAGCGCGTTGGATTCCTCCGGTACCACGATCGAGGGCACTTCAGCGACCAGGCTTCGGAGCGACTGCGCCCAGCCCGTGCCCCAGTCGATGGACACGTGTCCCGCGGGCAGCGCGTCCCAGCCCACCTGCGCCGCGTCGAAGACCGTCCGTGCCGCCCAGGCGCTCGACGCAATCTCGATGCGCACGAGGTAGCGGTTGAGGGGCAGAGGGTCAGCCCCGCCCAGGTGTACCGTGGTCTCGAGGCAGGCGAGCGCGATGGAGTCCGAGGCATAGAGCATGGGGGTGCCTTTGCGGTTCCAGCGCCCGCCGGTCTTCTCGGCCCCCTTTCCCGTGAGGTCATCGGCGCCGTAGTCCGGGGTATCGGCCGCCAGGCGCCAGACGACGTGCGACACGATCAGCCGTAGGCGCCCGACTGCTGCTGCGCCATCAGGTCAGCGACCATTGCACGCCCATCGGCCGTGTCCATGAACTCGGCCGGCGCACGGCCGCCCAGTGCCGGGAGCGGGCGATCGAGCCAGCCAGCCAGCCATTTCGCGGCATCGAAGCCTACCGACGAGCCGGATTCGCGGACCAGAGTCTCCGTCTGACCTACCAGACGCATGAAGCCCACGACGCGCTCGCTCTCATCGGGATTGAGGAGCTTCAGACCGCGCACCTTGCGATCGACGGTGGCACGCGCCAGGCCGACGGTGCGGTAGAACTTCTCCTTCGGCATCGCCATGCGATCGGTCAGCGCGACGACGTAGGAGGCCGGCACACCCTTCTTCACGATCCGGGCCCGCTCCAGCGGACTGGCGCGAAACAGTTCCACCGACCGGTCAGCCGGCGGCGTGTCGCGCGCTACCGCGCGCGGCGCAGCCTGTGCGGAAGCACGCGCCGCCTTGGCCCGGCCGGCCGCCGCGCCTGGGGACACGGTCATGTTGGCGGTCCTGTATTCATTTGAGTAGTTGATATTACTCAATTGGGTTAAAGGCGGCAAGGCCGGTCATGACCCCTGACCTTGCCTAGGCGCCAGATTTATAGCTTTAGTATCAATGTGTTAAATAACTAATATTATGTAATATGTTGACCATGCAGGGCCCCTGCGGCATGGAGCTCACGCAGTCGCTTCTTATCGACCTTGCCGGTCGGTCCGAGTGGCAGTTCTGAGACGATCAGCACGGCGTCGGGCAGCTGCCACTTGAGGAAACGGCTGGCGAGGTACTGGAGCAGTCCGGCCTGATCGGGCCGTGCGTCCGGTTTCGGTATCACCAGCAGCAGCGGGCGTTCGCCCCAGCGTTCATGCGGAATGCCAATCACGCTCGCCATGGCCACGTCCGGATGCATCGAGACTGCCGATTCAAGGTGCAGCGAGCTGATCCACTCGCCGCCCGACTTGATGATGTCCTTGGACCGGTCGGCGATGTGCATGTAGCCCTGCGGGTCGATCGTGGCGATATCCCCGGTATCGAAGTACCCGCTCTCATCCAGCCTGGTCCGGGTATCCCCGAAATAGCGATCGACGATCGCCGGGCCGCGCACGCGCAGGTGTCCGCAGGTCTCGCCATCCTGGGGAAGCACCTGGCCCTGGTCGCTGACGATCCTGGCCTCCACGCCGAGGATCGCGCGACCCTGCTTGATGCGCCAGGGCAGCTGCGCCTCGAATGACAGCGCCGCAAGCGGCGACGTCAGCGACGCCACCGTGCCGACGGGGGAGGTCTCGGTCATGCCCCAGGCGTGCAGCGTCTCGATACCAAGCTCGGCGAATTCCCGAATCAACCGTTCCGGACAGGCGGCACCGCCGACGATGACGCGGCGCAAGTGCACGGGCCGTCGCTGCGTGCTGCGCATCCGCTGCAGTACGGTCAACCACACGGTGGGGACGGCAAGCGCCAGAGTGACACCCTCCTGCTCCATCAATTCCAGCAGCGAGTCGGCGTCGAGCCGATGGCCCGGCAAGACCAGTTTCGCGCCCACGGCCGGTCCTGCGTACACGATTCCCCAGGCGTTCGCGTGATACATCGGCACCACGGGCAGGATGCACTCTGCTTCCGACAACCCGAGCACATCGGGCGGCAGGATCATGAGCGTATGCAGAACATTGGAGCGGTGCGAATAGAGCACGCCCTTCGGATCCCCGGTGGTGCCGGAGGTGTAGCAGAGCCCCGCGGCGGTGTCCTCGGGAAAGTCGCCCCAGGTACAGGGCATACCGCTCAGGCCCATCAGCGCCTCGAGACTCCGCGTGGGTATCGAAGTCGGTACCGCCTCGCCGGGGGGCGAGAGCCACACCAGCTGTTCGATGCCAGGACAGGCCGGCAGCAGGCGGGCCAGGAGCTCAGCATAGGAGCCATCGGCCAGCAGCATCCGGTCGCCGGCATGGGCGACGATGTAGCCGAGCTGCTCAGCGGACATGCGGGGGTTGAGCGTGTGGCAGATGGCGCCCATGCCGGTGATCGCGTACCAGGCGGTCAGGTGCGCCGCACTGTTCATCGCCAGGGTGGCGATGCGATCACCCTGCTGCACGCCCAGCGTGCGCAAGGCCGCCGACAGCGTCCGGGACTCGCTCAGCACACGCGCGTAGGAGGTCCGCACGATCGCACCGCTCTCGAGCCGCGTCACGATCTCGCGCGCGCCATGCTGCTGTCCGGCGTGCTCCAGCAGCCGGTTCGTCGTCAGAGGCCAATCCTGCATCAAACCTTTCATGCGTGGCGCCAGGCCAGCGCTGCGCTAGGTCAGCGCGGCGAACACCGACTTGGTCTGCAGATACGCCTCGATGCCTTCGGGGCCCATTTCCTTGCCCCAGCCCGATTGTTTGTAGCCGCCGAAGGGCATTCCGGGATCGGAGACAAACTCGCAGTTGATCCAGACGATGCCCGCCTGGAGCTTGCGTGCCAGCAGATGGGCCTTGTTAATGTCGTTGGTCCACACCGCGGACGCCAGTCCATAGCTGGTGTCGTTGGCGATCCGCGCGATGTCGTTGATGTCATCGAAGGGCATCGCCGTGAGCACGGGCCCGAAGATCTCTTCCCTGACGATGCGCGCGCCGGGCTGCGGGTTGGCGAGAATCGTCGGCTCGACGAAGTAGCCCTGGCTGCCGTGGCGCTTGCCGCCGACCACGAGCTCCGCGCCCTGGTCCAGGCCGCTGTCGATCAGCCCCGTGACCCGCTCCAGCTGCCTGGCCGAGATCAGCGGCCCGACCTGCGCCGCGGGATCAAAGGAGCCGCCAAGGGTCATGTTCCTGGCGACATCGGCGATGCCCGACACAACCTTATCAAAAGCCTTGCGCTGCACGTACAGCCGCGAGCCCGCCACGCAGACCTGGCCGGCGTTGACGAAGATACCCATCGAGGCGCCCTGTACCGTGCGCGCAATGTCGGCATCGTCAAATACCACGACCGGCGATTTCCCGCCCAGTTCCAGCGTGACCTTCTTGAGATTGCCGGCGGCCGCCTGGACGATGAGCTTGCCGACCTCGGTCGAACCCGTGAAGGCGATCTTCGAGACCTTGTCGTGCGCCGCGAGGGCCGCGCCGGCCGTGTGGCCGTAGCCGGTAACGACGTTGACCACTCCATCGGGAACGCCCGCCTCCTGAAACAGTTCCGCGGCCAGCACGGCCGTGAACGGTGTTTCTTCCGCCGGCTTCACGACGCAGGAGCAGCCCGCAGCCAGGGCGGGCGCCAGCTTGGCCACGGCGGCGATGAAGGGCACGTTCCAGGGCACGATCATTCCGCAGACACCTACCGGATCGCGCAGGGTAAAAGCGTGGTACTTGGCCTGCGGCGTCGACATGTCGTAGGTCCGCCCGAAGATCTGCGTGGCGAGGCCCGCATAGTAACGGCACACATCGGCCGCGCCGCCGATCATGGCCTGCGCCATGGGCAGCAGCATGCCGCTGTTCAGCGCTTCCAGCTCCGCCAGCTCCCGGGCGTTCTGATCGATCAGTTCTGCGGCGCGCCAAAGGATCTTGGCCCGCTCGGCGCCATGGAGACCACGCCAGATTTCGCTCTCGAAGGCGCGCTGCGCCGCTTCCACCGCGCGACCGATGTCCGCGGCATCGCCGTCCGGCGCGGTGCCGATCAGCCGACCCGTGCTGGGATCGAAGACGTCGAGGGTCTTTCCCGACAGCGCGGGGACGCGCTTGCCGTTGATGAACATGAGCTGGGCGCCCTGGCCTTTGATGGCCGCTGGGTCGATGGGTGCCGCTTTGACCTGAATATCCACCTGGTCATCTCCCCGCCCGATTTCTGCGTCCCCTGGGCTGCCGTCACGCCGCCCCGTCGCTGCGGAGGGGCCAGGCCGGTAGGATACGCGCTACGATAACTGACGTTAAGTTCTCCGCCGACCGCATATCACAGAACCTGCAAGATTACCGCCCCCTGGAGGCAGGCATGCGCATCTGTCTGATGATCGAAGGGCAGGAAGGCGTCACCTGGAAGGATTGGCTCGCGCTCGCAGCGGCCGCGGAGGCGGCCGGACTCGATGGCCTGTTCCGCTCCGACCACTACAGTTCATTTCATGCCGGACCGTCCGACGCGCTCGACGCTTGGAGCACGCTCGGTGCCTTGGGTCCGCTGACGCAACGCATCCGTCTCGGGACGCTCGTCTCGCCCGTCACTTTCCGGCACCCCAGCTTGCTGGCACGCATGGTAGCCACGGCGGACCAAATTTCCGGCGGCCGCATCGAAGTCGGCCTGGGCGCCGGCTGGCACGAGCGCGAGCATGCGCAGAACGGCTTTCCCTTTCCCGATCTGCCGGCGCGTTTTGATGAACTCGAGGAGCAACTCCAGATCCTGGTCCGCTCTTGGACCGGCGAGCGATTTGACCACAGGGGCGAGCGCTACACATTACTTGGCCAGCGGGCCCTGCCGCGTCCGATTCAGAAGCCGCACCCGCCGATCATCCTGGGAGGCCAGGGCAAAGCGCGGGCTGTGGAACTGGCCGTGCGCTATGCCAGCGAATACAACACCATGGGGTCGGTGGAGGACTGTCGCGCACGCCGGGTACTGCTCGACGATGCCTGCCGCAGGGCGGGCCGCGACCCCGCAACTCTCGCGCTGTCGGTCATGGGCTTCGCGGCGCTCGGGGAAACACCGGCGGCTGCGGAAGATCGTGAACGGCGCGCCTTCGATTGCATGCCGAACTCACGGGCGCTGTTTGGCAATGCGTCGGGTAAATTCGTGGGCAGCGTGGCGGCGGTCGCCGCGCAGCTCCGGGCCTACGCGGCGGCCGGCGTGAGTCGCATGTACCTCAATCACTTTGATCGCGAAGACCTGCAGGCCATTGAAATCATGGGACAGCTCGCGCGGATCGTGGCGTCGCTCGACTGAACGCAGGCCAGCGCTGAACCCGATCTGCTAACATTGGCGTCGGCTCCGCCGGCGTCGCGGCAGGCGTCAGAAACCAACGAATAACAGGGAGGCACCGTCATGAGTACACATCCGTCGTCTAGGCTTAAGGTCCGGGTGACTGCGCTGCTCGCCGTCGCAGCTCTGAGCCTTGCAGGGGTTGCGATTGCGGCAGGACCGGTCTTGCGTGTCGTGCATTTCACTGCACTGGGGGCCGAGCAGCAGCAGGCCGCCACGAAGCTGGTGGATTCGGACATTGCCAAGGCCTATCACGGTGCCAAAGGTCTGAAGTGGGTCAAATTCATGGTCGATCACAAGACCTACGAGACCGGATCGGTGAGTCTATGGGACAATCGCGCGGACCTGGAAGCGTTCCTGAAGTCCGACGCCTACAAGGGTATTCCGGAAAAGCTCAAGCCGCTCATGAAGGGGTCCATGACGAGCGACATATTCGACGTCTACGAGCCCGGGAAGTAGTCGGCGCTCGCCGACGGCAGGGGTCGTGCGCGGCCCCTGCCCGGCTGAGACGAACCCCGTTCATCTTGAAAGGCTTTGCCAACTCTGACAGAGCAGCAGGGCCGGGGTCTCAGCGCTCCGTTGCCTGCGGTGCGCTCGCTAATGCTTGTCGAATACGGCAACGTTGTCGAGCGCGACACCCCTGGTATCCTTGCCCTTGGTTGCCAGTGTCAGGACCTTGCCGTGTGCCGAAATCGTCCCCGGACGGTCGTGCCGATGGCCTTGCCGTCATACACAATGGTCGTCCGGACTAGCCCTGGAACATCTTGCTCAGATTTTCGGCAGCGGCTTTGACTTCGTTTCCTGCCTTGTCCATGTGCGCCTTGAGTTCGGCCCAGGTGCTCTCATCGGCCCCCTTGAGCGTATCAAAATGTTTCCAGGCGGCCGCCTGTTTGAGACGCAGTGCATCAAGGTGCTCGTCAAACCGTATCTTTGCCTGCGCTTCGAGTTTCGCAGCGTTCGCCTTGAAGGCATCAGCCTGCGCCTTCCATTCGCCCAGCTGTTTCTTCATCAGCGCCTTGTACTCATCCTGCATACTCATGCTCTTGCTCCCGTTATCGCGTTGGTGATCATTGTGACTTTTCCGGTGTCGCCTTCACCGCTCGTTTTTGACGCCTTGTCCGGAATCCTTCCGGGAGCCGCCGCCGGCCGTCGCGACCGCCAGGGCAGCCATCATCAGCAGTGCCATTCGTTTCATGGGGTTCGGTTTCCCCTGGATGTCAGTGACCATCAGAAAAGTTCATTACCGGCCTGCAACATCGTCCTGAGCAGCGTCAGACGCCCCAGCAAGGCGTCACGCTGACCCTCGGTAGAGGCCAGCCCGTCGAGTCGGGCTGACACGTCATCGAAGGTTGCGCGGGCCTTTTCCTCCTGTCTGTCAATGTTGGCATCGTCCTCCAAGCCTGACGCCCGCTCGAGGCGCGACAACGCCAGTTCGACCGCCACGACGGCGAGATCGAAATCCGAGGAGGGCCCCACCGGCTCCACTGCGGCCTGATTGACGTCCACGGGTGTTACCACGCAGCCTTACGGCCGCCGCGGTGTGCGCATATTCAAGGTCGGGGTCCGCACGCAAATATCTCCGGTCGATGCACAGTCGGGCACGCCTCATGCGAGGCCATCTGTCGAGATAGTTTAATCCGAATTGCTGACAGCAACCGTGCGTTACCGAACTGACTGGGCAGGAGGTGCCCAATCACTCGGGCGGGAAGAACTGGTAGCTCCAGGTTTCGCTCAATGCCCGGTTGTTGAGACGGAGGAAGCAGCGCAGGTTCAGCGGGTCCCTGCCCTCCATCGCGACATCGAAGACCGCGCGCCAGATCGTCTTACCCACTACCTTTATACAATGAGGGTGGACAACGTTACCGCGGGACGCAGTAACCACCGGCTCCACATCGGATCGTGGCTTCATCTGCCGTAGCTCACCCCCTTCGAAATCGATCACGAATTTCCACTGATCCTTGGGCCGGGGCTGCCCCGGATTGCCGCCAAGTCCCAGCCGCGTTGCGACGACACGCGCGACGCCGGAGGGCGGCGGATCGTCCGCCTGCCACAGCAGGCGATAGCGATAACGCAGTGTCGCGCCTTTCCTGACCGGTGCGCGCGCCTGCCAGTAGGCCACAATGTTGTCGTGAATCTCATCGTCAGTCGGAATCTCGACCAGCTGCACGGCGCCCTCGCCCCAGTCATCCCGCGGCTCGACCCAGATGCTGGGGCGCCGGTCATAGAAAGCGCCGTCATCCAGGTAGTGGTCAAAGTCGTGGTCGCGCTGCGCCAGCCCGAATCCCTTCGGGTGCGAGTCCAGAAAGGAATTCGTCTGCAGCGTCGGCGGGTCATTGAGCGGACGCCACAGGCGTTCACCCTGACCGGTCCAAAGCGACAACCCATCGCTGTCATGGATGGCCGGACGCCAGTCGAGCGGGCGGCGCAACTCATTGCCGCGATACCAGTACATGCTGGTCAGCGGTGCGACCCCGAGACGCCCGATATCGACGCGCGGGTAGATGTTGGCGTCGACTTCCATGATCACGCCGTGGTCGATGCGCGCCTCAAAAGCGTAGGCCCCTGTCACGCTGGGGCCGTCCAGCAGGGCATAAATGATGACGGTCGAAGGGCTTTCCGCGGCCGCCTTGAGCCAGAACTCCGTAAAGCACGGGAACTCTTCGCGTGTGGACAGCCCCGTATTGACCGCGATACCACGGGCCGAGGCGCCGTATTGATTCTGGGAACCCGAGGTCCGAAAGTAACTGGCCCCCTGGAAGGCGAGCCAGTCCGACTCCAGCTTCCGCCCGGACATGACCCGGAATCCGGCGAAACCCAGGTTGGCGGTCAGTTTGCCGGCGAGTGCGGCATCGCCGTACTCGAAGTAACTGGGCCGGTACAGTATCTCCCGGCTCGTCTCGCCCGTGACCATGTGAATGCGCACAGGGCGGTCGACGTATTCGCTCAGGTGAAAGAACCGGATCGGAAATCTGCCGGGACCGTTACGCCACAAGGTGTACTCCGGCCGGAATCGAATCTTCTGGCTGGCGTCGTAATTCAGGCTGTGGACGATGTCCGCCGCGGGCGCGGGTTCAAGGTAGCCGGCGTGGGAAGCGGCGCGGGCGCGGACCCGTAACTGCTCGAAGTCGAAGGGCTGGGGTTCGCCCAGCTCCAGCGTCGCCGGTTTGGCCGCAGCCGGAGCCGACCCCTGCGACGCCGCGCTGCCGCGCGCGCCAGAACCCATGGCTGCGGCCAGTCCGGCGGATAAACCTCCGAGCAGGAACTGACGCCGGTCCTTGGTGAACATGTTGCAAAGCCCTTGATGCGGGGCAAACCCCTTGAGATGACGCCCGCAGCGCGACCCCGGCGATTTCGCCTTCCTTGCGCGCTATCATAGATCCCATGACCGGCGATCGTCATGTCTCACCTGACCCCACAGGCCCCCAGGGTTCCGCCGGGCCGCTCGAGCAACTCGCTGCCATGCCGCCCATGCAACCGGCGCCGATGCCCGTCCAGGCGATTTCCTTCTGGACACCACGGACGATATGTGCCGCCCTGGCGCGCCGCCTACTGGGCCTCTTTCGCCGTCATCGTTAAGCGCTTGTCTTTTCTCGCGCGCTGCGATCGCCATCGTGGTGCGGCCCTGTTCGATCGCGGTGCGTGCCCTCCCGATGCAATTCGACCGCTAATATCAAGAGTGCATTTGTCACCACTTAGCGACACTAAGCGACGCGATCGCGTGCCACGTTAGGTGTAATCTTGTCGCTACCCGGACCGCGGTATGCGGGAGCCTGCCACACCATGCATCGCCTCAAGCACCTTCGAAGTCTTCACGTCCTGCTGGTGCTGCTGACCAGTGCCGCGATGACGGCGCGCTTGTGGACGATCCTGCGCCTCGATGGCACGACGCTGATCGAAATCACTCTGGTCATCCTGTTCGCCGTGCTCTCCACCTGGGTCGCCTGGTCATTCTGGCTCGTGTGCCTGGGCGCCTGGATGCGCTGGAGAAAGCCACGCCTGGATTCGCAGCTGGCGCCACCCGCGGCGATGAATGATGGCCGTCGGTCCCGGATCGCGGTCGTGATGCCCATCTATAATGAGGATGTGTCGCGCTGCATGGCCGGCATTCAGTCCATTCGCGAGTCCGTCCACCAGCAGCGCTGCGATTCCCGTTTTGAATTCTTCCTGCTGAGCGACAGCACCCATGCAGACTGCTGGCACGCTGAGGAACGGGCGTGGAAACGCCTGCCGCCGCCACGCGGCGATGTCGCACCGATCTACTACCGCCACCGGCCCAGGAACATTGGCCGCAAGAGCGGCAACATTGCCGAGTTCTGCCGCAATTGGGGTGCCCATTACGACTACATGGTCGTACTGGACGCCGACAGCCTGATGACCGGCGAGACCCTGGTGCAACTCACACGGCTGATGGACGCCAATCCTCGCGCAGGACTGATCCAGGCGCCGCCGCGTCTGGTGGGCCGCCAGACGCTGTTTGCACGCGCCCAGCAGTTCGCCTCGTCGGTGTACGGACCGATTGCAGCCGCCGGGCTTGCGGCATTGAATGGCCCGGACGGCAACTACTGGGGCCACAACGCCATCCTCCGCGTCCAGGCATTCATGGATCACTGCGGACTGCCCGAGCTGCCCGGCCGCGCCCCGCTGGGCGGTGAGATCCTGAGCCACGATTTCGTCGAGGCTGCCCTGTTAAGACGCGCCGGCTGGGAAGTGTGGATGGCGCCGCAGCTCGAGGGCAGTTACGAAGAAGTCCCCCCCACGGTACTCGACTTCCTGAAGCGCGACCGTCGCTGGTGCCAAGGGAACCTGCAGCACATCCGGTTGATCTTCGCGCGTGGCTTCAGGATGTCGAGCCGCCTGCACTTTGCCTCCGGTGCCATGGCCTACCTCGCCTCTCCGCTGTGGCTGGCCCTGCTGATCGTCGCTGTCGCCGATGCCACGATGCAGACCGGCACTGAGAACGTGACCTACGTCGGACGCTACCCGATCCTCACCTGGGTGGTTCCGCACACCGCCGCCTATCTGGCGTTGCTGGTGTTCAGCATGGGCATGCTGTTCGGGCAAAAACTCATCGGCCTGATCGACGTCCTGCGGGACCGAGACGCCGTCGCGGCGCATGGCGGCGCGGCCCGGCTAACGCTCAGTGTACTGCTGGACATGGCTTATTCGACCCTGCTCGCGCCCGTCTTCATGCTCACGCACACCGGGTTCGTGCTGCAGGTGCTGCTGGGCGGGACCACGAGTTGGGGCGGACAGCAGCGCACCGACCGGCGGTTGGCCTTCGCCTCGGCCGCGGGCAGCTTCGCGCCCCATACCGTGATCGCCGGCGTCGCGCTGATGATCATCTATCGGTGCGTACCCGGTAGCCTGTGGTGGTTCATGCCCCTGCTCCTGGGTCTGGCGCTCGCCATACCCTTGGCAACCCTCACGAGCAGTACCCGTCTGGGACGGTTCGCACAGGACCATGGCCTTTTTCTGATTCCCAGCGAGACCTGGGGTCTGCCGGTCCTGGCACGCGTCGGGGAAATGCTCCACGTGTCTCCCGTTCCGGGCCCGTCCTTCGGGGAATTGCTGCACGACACGGTGCATCAGGCGCAGCCGACGCCCATGGGCTGAGTTCCATCCGAGGAGGCCGATCGTCCGGGATCCAGCAGGGCTTATGGGATGAGACCGTCGACTTCCTCCACCACCCAACTCCTGCATGAACGCGGCCTTCCTGGCACTCCTCGACAACATCATGTGGAATTGCCTCTCCGGACCCCATGCCCGGTTCGCTTCGGGAACCGGGGAGGTAAGGCGTTACACGAAAGGGTTCTCACCCATCGTCGGATTCAGGGATCCCGAGCATCCGGATCTCGCGGCGCTGGCGCGGTTCTGTGAGCCGGGCGAACAATTCTATTGCGATATCTGGTCCGGACCGCCACCCACAGCGTGGCGGATCGAAAAGGAGGCCACGATGTTCAAGATGGTCTGGGATGCCGAAGCCCCGCAAGAAGACCCGGCAACCGAGGCCGTCGCATTGCGCGCCGAGCACGCCGTCCAGGCCGTCGAGTTGGCAACGCTCACGAACCCCGGACCGTTTGGACCGCGCACGCCGGAACTGGGCGACTACTTCGGCTTCTTTGACGGGCCACGGCTGATTGCGATGGCTGGAGAGCGCATGGCCGCCGGGACACTGCGCGAGATCAGCGGCATTTGCACGCATCCCGCCTACCAAGGCAGAGGCCTGGCGCGACGGCTGACCAGCAAGCTGGTCCGGCGGCAACTGCAGCGCGGCCAGACCCCATTCCTCCACGTGATGAGTGCGAATGCGGCCGCACGAGCCCTTTACGAGAGTCTGGGCTTTCGGACCTACCTGGAAACGGTGGTTCGCGTGATCACACCCCTTTAGGAAACCCGGCTTTAGGGGGCCGTATCCCTTCGCGCCAGCACCACAGCCACAGCCTGCGCCGCCGCCACGCCCAATCTAGCGCCCGCCCCCTGGGTATTTATTGCGGACCACATCCCGTACCAGATGCGTGTCGTAGACCAGCACGATCGAAGCGATGTGACCGGTCTCGGGATCAAAGTTGAACACGTCGGCGCAGTCAAAGGCCACGCGCGATCCGTCCTTGAGGCTCCAGTCGTACAGGTAATAGGCCACCGCCCGGGTATGACCTTCGGCACTGACAAGGATATCGTAGACCGTCAGCTTTGAATCGCCGGAGGCCGTCGCCACCGCAGAGACGAAGTCCCGGACTGGAAGGCGCCCCAGGAACGGCGACTGCACCCAACCGTCCTTCGTGAACAGCGCACCGGCCGCGGCCGCATCCCCCGCCTCCAGCGCCTTGAGATACTTCCGTACGACTTTCTGCATGGTCCCCTCCCGACCCAGACTAGCCAGGGCATTCGCGGCTCCCCTGGGCGGCCAGATAGGCCGAGTCCGGCCCTATCTTACGGCGCGGCGGGCTGGTACAGGTAGAGGCCAGGGTACGGCCCCGCTCCGACCCCCGGGAGAGGCTTTGCTACTGCATCGCCGTCAGCTCGCGCTCCAGCCTGGGGAAATCATTCAACGTGTAGCGCGCCTTCTCCACCCCGTTCCGATACCACACCACCAACGGCACATAGACGAACCCGTCCTTCAGCTGCAGCGCGCTCTGCTCGTCGCCCATGGCATTCCAGTCATTCCACTGCACCTGAAGAAAGCGACCCTTCCAGCCACTGCGCCCGACCAAGGCAGGGAGACTCGCCAGGCTCTTGATACAAGGCGGGCAACTCGGCACCGTCAAGGTCAGGTGCACCAGGGTGTCGCCCTTTTCCTGGGCAACGAGACGCGCCATCTCCTTTGCCCCCACGATCTGCGGTTGACGGGGGCCGCCGGCCATGGCCGGCCCCGCTACCGCCGCCAGTACCACGATCGCCATCGCCGAAAGGATCCCGCCTCGATGAGTCATTTACGCCACTCGCTCCGTCTATCGGTCAATGATCGTCAGTCAGATCAAATGTTTGAGCTGCACAATCGATCCTCGTGCTACAGCCTGCCCAAAACCCAGCCGCGTCGCAGACAAGGGTATCATGCTCGGCGAACGCACCCGGCTCGCCAGGAACTGATTTCCCGGAGGCGAGGCCTCCTGCGACCTCCGGTCCCCATGGAAGCAACCCGCCGCTGACCGCCTACTTCAGGCACGCAAAATCGATGAAGCCACGCTCCATGTCCGTATGCAGCAATTGCACGCGCACATGATCCCCGACCTGTAGGCCCTGAAAGTTCCTGACGATGCGCCCTTCGGCCATCGGCGAGCCGATTCTCACCCAGGTGCCTTTGTCCGACGCGCCCGTGACGATACCCTCGAACTGCTGCCCAAGGCGTGACTCCAGCAGCATCGCAGCCGCGGATTTTTGCACCTGTCGCTCGACCTTGGCCGCATTGTCCTCCTGATCCGTGCAGTGCGTTGCGAGAGCGGCCAGGTCGCCATCCGCATAAGGGCTCGCCTGATCGAGCAGCGCCGCCTTGAGCAGACGCTGCGTGATCACATCGGGGTAGCGGCGATTGGGCGCGGTGGAGTGGGTATAGTCGCGCGCCGCCAATCCGAAATGTCCAGAGACCGACTGACCGGGCCGCTCGAACACATATTCACCGGATCCCATCAATTTGATGACCGATAAGGACAAGTCGGCGAATCTGCCGGGATCGCTCTTGCGGCGCCGCGAAAGAAACGCGTTCAGCGCGCCGGAATCGGGCGTCGCCGGCAGGCGTTCGCCCAGGCCCCTGGCCAGCGCCGCGATGCGTTCCCAGTTCTTTGGCGTGCGCAAGATGCGCCGCAACGATGGACGCCCCTTGGCTTCCAGGAATTGGGCCGTCACGCCGTTGGCAGCAATCATGAAATCCTCGATGAGTTCCTGGGCCCTGTTCTTCGGATCGGGCAGCAGGTCGACCAGCAGATCGCCGTCGAAGACGGCGCGCGCTTCGAGCGTCTCGAGTTCGAGCGCCCCATGGGCATGCCGCTGAGCCTTGAGCGCCTGGGCGACCTGATCCTGCACGCGCAATTGCTGATCGAGCCCCGGAATGCTCGCTACGCGTGCCGGCGCGGGACCGGTGCCCTCGAGCCAGGCCGCCACGCTGCGATAGGCCAACTTCGCACGATTGAGCACGCGCGCGCGATATACACTCGACTCCCGCAGCTTACCGTCCGGCGCCACGACCATTTCCATCACCACGCCGAGTCGCTCCTGATCCTCGGCCAGCGAGGTCAGATCGGTCGACAGCTTCTCGGGCAGCATCGGAAAAATCTGCGCCGCGGTATACACCGACGTCGTATTGAGTCGCGCGTGCTCGTCGATCGGTGTGCCGGTCTTGACGACACTGTCCACATCCGCGATGGCGACCAGTACCTTGACGGCGCCATCGCTCTGCGATTCGACGTATTCGATCTGATCCAGATCGCGTGACTCATCGTTGTCGATCGATGACCACAGCAAGGCGCGCAGATCACGAATCGTGGGCCCGCTTTCCGCGGACGGACCTGAGATGGCGCTGGTCTGTTGCATGACGGCGGCGGAGAATTCCGGCTCCAGGCCCCGGGCGCGCATCGCCGCGGCTGCCAGGCGCCTGAGTTCCTGAGGGTGGTTGATATTCGTGTTCATGCGCCATCATACTCGAGCGTCAGGGGGCGTCTATCGAACCCAATCCATGAGGCCAGGGGCCCGCATGTTCAGGGCCACGCGTACGCTGGCGACTCTAGGGCATGAAGCCTCCGGCGTTGGCATCGAGTGAAGCCCCTGTCACGGCGCTGGCATAGTCGGACGCCAGGAACAATGCCGCGCGAGCGCATTCATCGTCGGTCGCAATTCGGCGCAGCGCGTGCTGCTTGGAAATTGTGGCGTAGGCCTGTTCCTCGGTGCCGAACACGTCCTGTTCGTGCATGAGCGCGGCGCGTACCGGCGCCCCCCACATCCATCCGGGATGGAGGCTGTTGACGCGAATCCCGTCGGGACCGATTTCGCTGGCGAGCTTGCGCGTGGCGTTGTACAGCGCCGCTTTCGACAGGCAGTAGCCACCCTCGTCCTCGATCGGCACCATCTTGACCCCCATGGTCGAAATCATGACGATCGCGCCTTCCTTCTGGCCACGCATCTGCGGGATCACGGCGCGACTCATCTTGATCGTGCCGATCACGTTGGTCTCATATTGCTGGCGCCAATGGTCGAAGCCGCTCGATTCGATGCGCTCTCCCATGGGGCCGTGATAGTAGGCATTGTTGACCAGCGCGTCGATGCGCCCGAAGGCGGTCAGGGCATCCTGCGCGAATTTCGGCTTCCGAAAGATCCAGGTTGGCGGCAGTACGTGCACCGATAGCAACACCGGCCGCACCCTCGATCGCAGCATGCAGCGCCAGCTTGGAACCCAGCCCCGGGCCAATGCCCGACACCATCACATATTTTCCAGATAGCAGCACGGGGCACCTCATTACGGGCAGTGGGCGGGCCGTCCTGGGGCCGCGGGCGGGCCAGCCCGCGGGGCGCCAGGCAGGAAGCGTATAATGGTGCTGCCGGTGTTGGCCCTGTGACGGCAGGCGACGTGCGCCAGCGCCATCAGACCTTCCAGACGAGGGGCAGCGCCACCGGCTGTATGGTACCGGCGAGATAGGACTCGATGACCGCGCCCGGTGCGATGCAGAATTCGGGCAGGAGACTCAGCAACTCCTCCATTGCAATCCGTAGCTCCCGTCGGGCGAGGTGGATGCCGAGGCACAGATGCGGCCCGAAGCCGAAGGTCACATGCCGCGCCCGGCGATCGAACCTGACTTCGCCGGGCTGCGGATAGACTTCGGGGTCGCGGCCGGCCAGGAAGGCCGGAAGCATGATCTTCTCACCCTGCCTGATCGTCTGTCCCGCGATGCGCGTTTCCTTGATGCACCGGCGCGTGTTGAGGATGGGCGAATAAGCACGTAACAGTTCCTCGATTGCGTCCGGGATCACCGTGGGGTTCCCGCGCAGGATCGCCTGGTGCTCCGGGTGTTCAGCCAGATGACGGGTTTGCAAACCCATGTTGGTCGAGACCGTGTCGAGTCCGCCCACGAACAGATTGAAACAGACGCCGGTCACTTCATCGTCGCTGAGCGTGCGGCCCGCCACTTCGGCCTGGACGGCAAAGGTCAGCAGATCGTCGCGCGGATGGGCCCGGCGCTGGTCGGTCTGTGCGCGCAGGTAGGCATTGACCTTGCGCGTGGCGGCATTGATCCGATCGATGTCCGGCTCATGAAGCAGGCCGTGCTCCCACTCCAGGAACTCTGGCGCCAGTTCCTGTGGCAGCCCCATCAGCTCGAGAAACACCTTGATGGGGAAGGCGTAGGCGAAGTCCTTCATGTACTCGCAGGAGCCCTGCGAGCGGAAGCTCAGGATATAGTCTCGCGCGTAGCGGCGGATCTTTTCCTCGAGCAGTGCCATCCTGCGGGGCGTGAACAGCGGGTTGAGAAGCGTTCGGAATGCGGTGTGCTCCGGCGGCTCCACCTCCGTAGGCACCAGATACCAGCTCTCGCCAAGCAGCCCCGCCCACGGCGGAAATCCGCGGCTGGTAAAATGCTCCGTGTCGAACCACACGGCGCGGATGTCCGCGTCACGCCGCGGAACCCATGCACCGTCCAGGCCATTGATCACGCGGTCGGCCCAGAACAGGGCGGGACCACGGTGGATGTCGGCGATGAATGAGAAGGGATCGGCCGCGGTCCTGGCGCCCAGGAGATAGGGGAATGGCCGCACTTGATCCGGGGAGACATGGGCGGGCCGGACCGGCAGCGGCATGCGGTTGTCCTCAGTCACAGGCCTACTCGTTCAGATGCAGTGTCAGAGACACGGAAATCCCTGTGGCGTAGTGGCGGCACCCGGAGCGTCCTGGACGAAAGGCGGGCGCACGGCGTTCGCCTGATTCTGCATGCTAGAACAAACGGTGGCAGGCATCGAGATTGCTGCGCGGCTTTCCCGTGAAAAGAGCGGCTCCAATATTGGATGTGGCGCCACAACGGACTTCTTTCCATTATATGTTCCTGGTGTCCCAGACGCTCTGCGGCCAACCACGTGGCGACGACGAGCAGCCTGTCCGCGGGCGGCTTCATCTGCGCCTCCGGGACTTCCGTCCTGGTTGCGCCCGAACCAAGTGCTTTGCAGGCACCTTGACCGACCGCTGCGGCGCTGACCCTCTACTTCCGTACTTGCTTGCGCACGGGGCGCATCGTTGTCCTGGACGCCAGCGTCCGCGCCTCTTCCAGCGTCGCAATTCGGAAGCTCTGCTGTTCCAGCAGCGCCTGGTTACCCTTGAGCAGGGTCAACAACTTGCCGCGCTCTGCCTTGAGGACTTCGCACTCCCTGGACAGGCTGGTCAACCGGGTCAGCTGATCACCCTCCCGCGCTCGCGACTCTGCGAGCACTACGGAGAGCTGAATAACCTGCTCCTGGAGCCGAGCGAGTCCGTTCTCTGCCGATGCCGGTGCGTGCAGATTCTTCACGCGCTCGCGCGCCTCGTCGACCGCCCGCCGCCACAGCAACTCGGTAACCCGCGCCAACGCCTCCGGCACCCGATCAAGTTCCGCCGGCCCTGCCTGCAGACGTCTCCCCAGCCCCTGCCAGTACTGAGCCAGCAGGGGAGTGAGTTTGTTCGGGGATCCGCCCCCCAAGTGCTCTCGCAGCGCAGCCACCGAAGGCTTGATCCCCTGGCGCAGGAGGGCGTCGGCCGCTCGCTGGACGTCGTTGGCGTTGACCTCCCGCTCACGTTACAGGACCGCGGGAGTTTGCTCTGCAGGGGTCCGGGAGAGGTCTGAAATGTCCTCGGTATTGGCCATATATCGAATATTATGCTGCTATTGGCTCATATTATATGGTGTTCATGCCTTCCGATGAATCGTCTGATAGATCTCGATATCGACCGACGGGGTGGCGCGAACGTTCAAGCGTATTGCAGCGCATCTCGATCTGGATCCCGGTCGGCCGGTAGCGCGGATCAGCGCGCACAGCACGAGGATAGGAGCGGCTCAAGACCTAACCGCAGCGGGCGCGGCGTTGCCCGAAATCATGGTCGCGGGCGGCTGGAAGAGCCCGCAAGTGCCCGCACACTATGCGCGGAAACTCGACGCCCGGCAGGGAGCCATGCAGCGATGGTTAAAAACCGCAAGGAAGCATGAGTCTGGCTAGTTTGCCGGCGATAAACAACGCCAATAGGGGAGTGCTGCCCTTTGAGAGTCATCCAGCGGCTGAGAAGCAACCACTCGGGCAATCTTGAGAATGTACTGCCGGATTTTCTGCGCAAGAAGAAGCTCGGCTACCGCTCGTTCTTCGGATTCGAGAACAAAGCCAATCCGTTTTTCGCCCCGCTGATCTGCGCGGCACATACGCCGGAGAAGGACGTGGATTTCGCGACGGCCATCGCGGTGGCATTCGCCAAGACGCCTTACCTCATGGCGCTCGAGGCCTATTCCTTCAACCAATATTGCCACGGCCGCTTCTCGCTGGGCCTCGGCTCGCAGGTTCGTGCGCATATTTTGCGCCGCTTCGGCATGCCGTGGACCGACAAGCCGGCCTCCCAGATGAGGGAATACGTGCGCGCACTGCACGCCATCTGGGACGCCTTCGAATCCGGCAAGCCGCTGGATTTCCAGGGCGAAACCTACAAGCACACCCTGATGACTCCGGAGTTTACGCCCTACATCGGCGGTTTTGGCCGCCCGCGGGTGCTCGTGGGTGCTGTCGGCCCCGGCATGACGAACGTCGCCGTCGACGTGTCGGACGGCCTCATGACGCACTCTTTTGTCACCGAGAAGTCGCTGCGCGAAGTCAATTACGCCGCCATCCTCCAACGGCTCGCGTTCAACGGCAAGCCGCGTTCCGCCTTTGAGATTCAAGTCCCGCTCTTCATAGTGACGGGGAGTGACGAAGAGGAATACCGGCGCAATATGGCCTGGCATCGCCATCGCATTGGTTTTTATGCCTCGACGCCTGCGTACAGGATTCAACTTGATCTGCATGGCTGGGGCGACGTGCACGCAGAGACGCGAAAGATGACCAAAGAGGGCCGCTGGGACGATCTATGGAAGCCCATCACGGACGAGATGCTCGACACCTTTACGGTGCTAGGAGAGCCGAAGGACATTGCGCCCAAGATCAAGAAACGTTTCGGGGACTTCGTCGACACAATCCAGCTGAACCTGGAGCTCAAGGATGAAGAAATCCAGTACGGCATCGTCAGGGACATCGAGGCTATCTGACTCAAGGTACATCGAGCCGCGGGTGCGCCATCGCCATGCGATGGGCTGAATCATGGCTATTCCCCCCGCTAACGCGCAACCGGAGGGATCGATCCCGGGCATGCAATGGGCCGGATGTTCCTCTTTGACGCTCCGTCGCCAGGCGACCGAGAGACGCTGCGCGCGCTGCTCGGCGGTCACGGGGCGGGGTTCAGCCACATAGCGTTCAACCTGAACCTGCCGGTCCCGCCGCGGGTTCACATTACCCACAACCCTGTGTAGTTACATTGCGAATGGCAACGAGCTCGCGACACTGCCCTGCGACATTCGCGCTGCGGTCGCGCGACCCGAGGCGGGTACCGCGCAGAAATTTGGCTGCTCCAGCAATCCGTTCCTGCTCAGCGTTCACACCGGGGCGGCGCAGTCGATGCGGGGCATGCTCGACACCATTCTCAATGTCGGAGCGACGCCCGGCATCGTTGCTGCACTGCAACAAGCCACCGGGAATTCGGATTTTGCGTCAAGCTGCTACTCTCGGTTCCTGCATATGTTCGATACGACCGTTCTGCATATTCCGATCGAGAAGCTTGCGGAGGGCGAGAATTACCGGCTGCTCAGGCGAGCCGATGCCGCGATATTATTCTGGAGCAGCTGCCGGCCGATCGGCTCGATGATTGCTGGTACCGGCCTCACCGGGCGATCGAGGCCTTGTTCAGATCATGGCACAACGACCGGGTCCGTGGATATCGCGCGCGACAAGGGCCGAGCGAGGACCAGGGAATTGCGGTGACGGTACTGAAGGCGGTGTTCGGGAACCTCGAAGGTCACTCAGGCACCGGCGTGCGCTTCGCCCGCAGTCCAAACACCGGGACCAGCCCAACAGCAATCCAAGTCAGAACTGACAGAAATTCGTGACATCGAGACCCAAACACACCCCCGAGGACATCGCCAGCGCCGCGCGCCCGCATCGCGCGCATCCGCGCCGAGCTCGCTGCCATCGACGTCCTGTGCTCCGAAACGCTTCTGAAGCGGATGAAGACCTGCGGCTCGCCCGGCGGTCGTACGCCTTGACGCGGGCAAGCGCGGCGGGAACTGTGACAGTCGTTTACAGTTGCGCCGCCGCACCTGGTCTACCATGCCGGTACCGATGCGATTGAACGCAGCACTGCAGGATGGGTCCGGAAGGACTAGCCCGGGAAACGCCCGTCCTGCAGTGCTGGGTCGACGCAAGCCAATCGACAAACGGGCCGTGCGCGAGTAACGCAAGGTGTTTGCGCCTTAAACGAGCAGTAACAACGCCCATGCGATCGGGCGCCCAGCGAGACAGTTCATGAGTTTTGCATCCCAGTTCAAAGAATTTGCGATGCAGGGCAATGTGGTGGATCTCGCGGTCGGTGTGGTCATCGGAGCTGCGTTCGGCAAGATCGTCGCCTCGCTGGTCGAGAACGTGGTCATGCCGGTCGTAGGCCTGGTGACGGGCGGAGTCAATGTCTCGGCGCCGGCCGCCGCCGCGCCGCAACCACCGCGACAGGCCGTGCTGCTGGAGGAAATTCGTAATCTGCTCGCGAAGCGTTGATCACCTCTGAACTGGCGGCCGCGTGGCACCGGAGTGCTGGCGCTAAGGATGGGTTGCGGATAGAAGGCTCAACTTCGAGGCGGGAGTGTCATGGCTAATCTCGACGAACGGCTTGCGCGGGCGGCCGCGCAGGGCCCCGGGGCAGCGACAGGACAGCGGCGCGATCAGCGTGCCGATTCGATAAAAATCCTCCAAGTCGCGGGGCCACCGGTCGTGCGCTCGTCGCTGGCAAAGGCTGGCTCGTCGCCCAAGAACCCAGGCCACCCGCTTTCAAGTGCGGCGGTGGCGGGCCCCGCGGCGTCTGGTGACAAACCTCCGGGGGCTCACGCCAGGGCGCACGGACAGCGCCCGCGAGTGGTCGACCGGCGCGCCCGCCTGGTGGTGCGCTGCGCCTGCGAACTGCTGGGCGTAGAAGAATGCACGGTGAGTGGCGATCTGCACCTCGCCATGTCGGTAGTGGAGTTCGAAAACGAGCTGCGCGACCGCTTCGCCCTGACGCACCCGGAGCTCGTGCACCGCACCGATTCGACCACAGAGCGGTCTCGCCTGGATCGCTCACGCCTACCGCATCTGCCGCGTGTCCTGCTGCGCCGGGGAGCACCGCCGAGCGACCGGTGACACGATCCCTCATTTCCACCCTGCCAGGGTGCCGTGAAGAGAGTATCCTGAGCGGCGATGAGCACCTTCACTTCCCTGCGCGGCCTTGCGAATCGGACGCATGGTTGAGGCCGTGCGGCGTGGAACCGGATGGCGGGACAGCAAATGAGTCGCGACGCCCGCGGGACGGCAGAGCTCATCGATCCCCCACCACTGCGGCGGCGGCGCATGCTGAATTCCTGGCTGCTGCTGCTGGCCGTGGCAGTCATCGGCCTCGGCCTGTCGGTGTCGTATTACGTCGAGGCGCTCTGGTTCGAGTCCCTTGGCTATGAATCCGTGTTCTGGACCCGGCTCAACCTGCAGGCCGCGACCTTCTGCGCCTTCGCGCTCCTCACCTTTGCGGCGCTCTACGCGGTCATCTGGGCGCTCAAGCCGGCGCGGCTCGCTGAGTTGATCGGCGACACGATCTATATCAATCGGCAGCCGGTGAGGCTGCCGATTCAGCCGCTCTTGCGCCTGATCGCCTTCGGCCTGCCGGTGATCGCAGGCGCCGTGGCTGGGACCACCCTGATGGAACACTGGAGCACCCTGGCGCTCTACTGGCACGCCCCGCAGGGAGACAGCACGCCAGATCCGTTCTTTGGGCGGACCTTGAGTTTCTACCTGTTTACGCTACCGGCGTGGCAGCTGATCAGCGGCTGGCTGCTGGCGCTGGCGCTGATCGCCGGCGCAATCGCAGCACTGCTGGTCGCCCTCACCGGGGGCGCCAGCCTCTGGATCAAGCGCCCGGCAGTCCCCGACCAGGCGCGCGTGTGGCGCGGTCTCGCGCTGAGTCTCGCCGCCGTATTCCTCACCCTCGCCGCGCGCGTCTATCTCGGGCGCTTCGATCGTCTTTTCCAGGAGGGCACGATCTTCTCGGGCGTGACCTACACCGACGCCCACGTGACACTGCTCGGCCTGCTGGCCGTATGCGGTGCGCTGATCCTCGGCGCGGCGATCGCGGCACTGTGCGCCCTGTCGGTCCTGCGGCGACGCTGGCTGCTGGCGTCCGTGGTCCCTGTCGTGCTGTGCTACCTGCTGGTTGGCCTGGTCAGCTGGTACGTCAGCAGCTTCATCGTCAAGCCCAACCAGCTGGTGCGCGAGCGGCCGTTCATTGCCCGCAACATCGAAATGACGCGGCGCGCCTATGCGCTCGACCGCATCGAGCCGCATCCGTTTCCCGCCGAATCGAGCATCGAGGCCGCGGATCCGCTGCACAACCAGACCACGCTCGAGAACATCCGGCTGTGGGATTGGCGCGCGCTGCAGGATACGCTGCGCCAGATTCAGGAGATTCGCACCTACTACGACTTTCCCGATATCGACATCGATCGCTATCAGATCGGCGGCTCGGTCCGGCAGATGATGCTCGCGACGCGCGAGCTCAACGTCGACAAGCTGCCGGCCAGCAGCCGCAACTGGATCAACGAGAAGCTCGTCTACACTCACGGTTATGGCGTCACGATGAACCCTGTGAACGGCTTCACGCCGGAAGGCCTGCCTTCCCTGGTCTTGAGCAACATGCCGGTCCAGAGCACGGTCGAAGATCTCAAAGTGACACGACCGGAAATTTATTTTGGCGAACTGACCAACACCAACGTCTACGTCAGGACGCGCCAGCGGGAGTTCAACTACCCGCAAGGCGAGACCAATAACCTGACCTCCTATGAAGGCACGGCCGGCATCCGCCTGGGCGGGTTCCTGCGCCGCACGCTGATTGCGCTCGATCAGGGCGATATTGCCAAGCTGCCGTTCAGCGACGATGTGACGCCCGACAGCCGGCTGCTGATGCGCCGCAACCTGCGCGAGCGTGTCCAGGCGCTCGCACCCTTTCTCACCCTCGATCCGGACCCCTATGTGGTCGTCGGCCGGGACGGCCGGATCTACTGGTTCATGGATGCCTTCACGACCGCCGATTCCTACCCCGATGCGCGCAGCTACGATCTGGGCGATGAGCAGATCAACTACCTGCGCAACAGCGTCAAGATCGTCATCGATGCCTACACCGGGGCGACGACGTTCTATGTGTTCGACGCCGCAGATCCGCTCATCGCCGCCTACCGGGCCCTGTTTCCGGCTCTGTTCACGGACGCCGCGGCGATGCCCCCCGACCTCAGAGGCCACGTGCGCTACCCCGAGCTGCTGCTGTCCGTGCAGGCGACCGTCTACGGGCTCTATCACATGACCGATCCCGACGTGTTCTACAACCGCGAGGACTTGTGGAGCGTCGCCACCGAGCTCGGTCCCGCCGAGCAACCCCAGCAGCCGGGCCAGCAGTTCAGCCAACCAATCAGCGAACCGAACTTCGTGCTGATGACGCTGCCGGGCGAACGCAGCACGGAGTTCATCGAAATTCTCCCTTTCACTCCCGCCAATCGCAACAACCTGATCGCATGGATCGCCGGTCGCAGTGATCGCGAGCACTACGGGCAGGCCGTGGTCTTCGACTTTCCCAAGACCCGGCTCGTGGACGGACCCCTGCAGATCGAGGCGCGCATCGACCAGAACGCGCAGTTATCCGGGCAATTGTCGCTGTGGAATCAACAGGGCTCGCATGTGCGCCGCGGCAGCCTGATCGTCATACCGATCGGTCACGCGCTGCTGTACGCCGAGCCCATCTACCTGCAGGCCGAGCGCAGCCCGATGCCGGAATTGCGCTTGGTCGTGCTCGCGGTCCAGGATCGCCTCGCCTACGGGCCTACCTTTGAATCCGCGATGGCAGCGCTGTTCGGGGGCGCGGCATCGACGCTCAGCTCGCCGGCATCGTCGGCCTCGCCGCTGGCGTCCCGGCCGCCTGCGACGAGCCCAGACAGCGACGCGGGCGGGCCCGCAACGCCGCTCAACGCCCTGATCGGCGAAGCGGCCCGGGACTTCTCCGACTACCAGCAACTGACCGCCGCCGGAAAACTGGGTGAGGCCGGGCAGAAGCTCGACGCCCTGAAGCATGCGCTGGAGGAGCTCCAAAAGCGGCCGTCCGGTCAGCAACCCGCGAAGCGATGAGTACGGTCACGGACGGATCCGCTGTCGTTTGGTGTCTGTAGTCAGGACATTGTTCGGAGTGGATTTCTCTCTCACCGCGCACGCGCTTCAGATCCGGCGCACCAGCCAGACAATGAGCAACACGACCAGTACCGTGCCCAGAATGCCGCCAATATACATGGGCGACTCCTTAGTCTTATGTGACCAACGATCTGTTTTTACGCCTTCGGTCCGCGGCCGTCGGCTCGCTACCGCACAGAGCCTCGGGTGCGTTGCATGTCCCCAATTCGGTGAATTTGAAAATAAAGGCATTGTGGGCGAGGCGGACCAGCTGGTTCGAGAACTGATGCTGAAGCGAGGCTACCCCGTTGGCGACTTTGAGGCTCGAGCAGCTTATATCTCAGTCGATCACCCCGGTATCGTAGAGACATGCCGAACTGCCCAGGCTATTGCGGTACGCGATACGCGCGGGGAAGCCGAAACGGAAGAACTGCGCAAAGCGGTCGTGCACTACCGGACGTCGTTCGAGGAATTGCTAGAAGTGAGAGCGCCGGACCGGACGTACTGCCGGCGAGACCTGCTGCCGTGCATGCGTAGGATTCTCCGCGAGTGTGAGGCAGCGACGAGGTCAACTGCCTGATCCGGGGCTGGTCCTTTTCGGCCTGACTCCCGGGGGTGTCCTTTATCTCATTTGACGCGCCTACAATGCAGGCATGAGACCCTGGCTCCAATCCGGTGGCGCAAGCGTCAGCGCCCTCTGTATTGCATTCGCCGCCGCATTATCGGCCGCCGTCCCAGCTGCGGATGGGCACCGCCCCACCGTGGAGGCGCCGCCGGCTGACGCGGCGTTCGCCGCTGACTCGTCCGCCTCGTCCGACACCTCCGAAAGCAGCCTGCGGAGGGCGTTCACCGCCGCCCTGGCTCTCGTCAGGGCGCACCAGCCGGACCTCCCCGATCCGCCGGCGCTGCAGTCCTACGTGATCTACGACTATCTGATCGCGGCCCGACTGCGGCGTGATCTCGCCGCCGCACCGGGCGAGGATCTCGACGTTCGCATCGAGGCCTTCCTGCAGGCTCGCACCGGGCTGCCGGTTACGGTCGATCTGCGACGCGAATGGCTCGCGAGCCTCGCCGAGCGCGCTCGCTGGGATTCCTTTCTCCGGCTGAGCATCGATGTCACCGATCCACTGCTTGTCTGCTACCGTCTGGCCGGACGCCTCGCAACGGGCGCCAAGGCGGACCTCGCAGCCGATGCACTGGCCCGCTGGCAGCTGCCGCAGCGACAACCCCGCCCGTGCGAAGCCGTCTTCGCTTGGCTTCGAGCCGAAGGGCAACTGCCGCCCGAACGCGTGGAGGAGCGTGCCCGCGCCGTCCTCGCGACCAACGATGCGCCGTTCGCGCTCGAGATCCTGGCGGACCTCGCCACCGATCGCGCCGCCCAGCTGCGGTACTGGGCGCAGATTCTGCTGGCACCGAAGCCGACGCTCTTAGCGCTCGCGGCCACGCCGCAGGTGGCTGTCGAACCGGATGCGCTCCTCGGGGGTGTCGAGTTGCTCGCCCGGCGTGATGCGGAGTCCGCTCGATCGCTCCTGCCGCGCCTGCTCGCGCGGCCGGACCTCACGCCCATCGTACGTGCACGACTGCAGCGCGCGGTGGCGCTCGGTGGAGCCTATGCGCGGGCGCCGTGGGCCAGCGACGCGTTTCGGCACCTGCCGCCGGACGCTGTGGACGATGCCGTCCACGAATGGCGCATACGCACGGCCCTCTGGGCCGGCGACTACCGGCAGGCGCTCAAATGGATGAAGCAGATGCCCGCCGGACTTGCCGCCACGCCCCGCTGGCGCTACTGGCACGCTCGCGCGACCGCGGTGGTCGCGGGGCCGAAGGCGGCCGCGGCCGAATACGCCGTGCTTGCCGCGCTGCGCGACTACTACGGATATCTCGCCGCCGACCGCACCGGTCGACCCTACCGTCTCAACGCTCAGGCCACCGCGGAGAATCCCGACTTCCAGGCCACGCTCGCCGCGGAGCCGGCTCTGATCCGCGCCCGCGAGCTCTACGCCTGCGATCAGACCGCGGCCGCGACAGCCGAATGGGGCACGATCGCGAACGGCCTCTCCAAAGAGCAGAGAGTGCAGGCGGCACTGGTCGCCACACGCTGGGGCTGGTATGCGCAGGCGGCGATGAGCCTCGCCCAAGCCGGGCAGCTCGACGATGTCCGACTACGCTACCCGCGGCCGTATGAGGCGGCGGTTGGGCGCGCCAGCGCGCTCGCGCGCGTGCCCGAGGACTGGATCTTCGCCCTGATGCGCGAGGAGAGCCTCTATCGCCATGACGCTGTCTCACCCGCCAACGCCCGCGGACTGATGCAGCTCGAGCCCGCCACGGCGGTCACTGTCGCCCGGCGCTGGCATCGTCCGCTCCCGCTACCGGAGGCCCTGTTCGATCCCGACGTCAACCTCCCACTCGGCTCGGCCCACCTTCGCGACCTCCTCGATCGATACGACGGCCGCCTGGATCTGGCCCTCGCGGCGTACAACGCTGGCGCGGGTGCTGTCGACCGCTGGGCGCCGCCGCGACCGACCGACGCCGACGTCTGGATCGAGAACATCCCCTATGGCGAAACTCGCGGCTATGTACAGCATGTCCTCGAGCACGTCGTCGCCTTCGCCTGGACGCGCGGCGTTGAGCCACCGCGGCTCGCGACGCTGCTGTGCGCTCCGCACTGTCCGTCCACGCCCGCACGGTAACTGTGGGGGTTCAAAAGACGATTTCCTTGCGCCAGAAGAAAGCGGCTTACCCCCATCGATTGACTAACGCATGCTATCGGCATCGGGGCGTCGCGGGAGCAGAACACGGGCAAGGCATAGGCACCCGATGCCCTCGTCAGCCACCCGCCGCCGTGATGAACCGCGCCGGCAACGGACCGGTGGGAGTTCCGGCCTCCTGCACGACGACCCCATTGACGATGGTGTAGCGGTATCCGCCGGACTCCCGTCGAAACCGGGCTCCTCCAGGAACGTCCCAGACCAGCTTCTCGTCGGCGAATTTGAGTTCGTCCAAAGAAAACACGGCGAAGTCTGCCGCGTACCCCAGCCCGATCCTGCCATAGCCTGCCATTCCGAGGAGGTCTGCCTGCCGGCAGGTCAGTTCATGGATCGCGGAAACCAGGCTCAAGTCGCCTCGCTCGCGCACGTGCCGCGTCAGCAACAGCGTGGTATCCCCGACCCCACAGAACATCTTCATGTGAGCGCCAGCGTCACTGGCGCTGACGAATGTCGCGGGGTCCTGCAGCAGGCGCGCGACTGCGCCACCCTGAATCTGCAACTGCCCATCACCACACTGGTCACACCGTGCCACGGCGAAATGGAGAGCATCCGATCCCAAAGGATCTGCGCATCATAGTGGGTATGGATATCGACGAACCCCGGACAAACGACCCTGCCGTCGGCATCGATGGTCTCAGTCGCGTCGCCCAACGCGGTGCCGATCTCGACGATGCTCCCCGCAGTGATTCCTAGATCGCCGAAATAGGCCGCTTGTCCGCTGCCATCGACAATGCGCCCACCGGTGATCTTGAGATCACAGCGGCTCATACCTGCTCCCTTTGTAACGGCGTTATCCCGAAGTTAGGTACCAAGTCGTACATTGGACCAACGCGGAGCGGAACCGAGGCGCGGGATTCAACAGTGCGTGAGCGAGCGCCTGATTTGGAGCCTACCTAGCCCTATGACAATGCGCCACGGCGGCCCGGTGTGAGAGCCCGTCTGCAGCGGGTCCTGCTGCGGAGCGCTGAACCTCCGCGGCAGACCTTGGCCGTCCTTGAGGCCAGCGGTAATGCGGCAAAGTCTCGGATAGGAAATATTCTTAGTAGATTGATAGATAAGGACTTTCTGTAAACTGAACACTGTTTCCTCCGTCGCCGCCGCAGCGCGGGCGCCGAGGCCAAGACGGCGCCGCTCTGCGTTCCGGCGCCACCGTGATGGCGCCACTGGCGATCCGGCGTCCGTTCACGCGCTTATACTCCCCAATGCGACTTCGAGGCGCGGGTCTTGCGTTGCACCCCTATCAACCCACGGCGGAGCATCCAAAATCATGAGTCTGAACCCTGAGTTGAAGTCGGCGCGTGCCCTGCTCAGTCGCCGGGATTTCATTTGTACCGGTGCAGCGCTGGGCGGTGGCCTGGTGCTGTCGATCCCGCTGCTGGCGCAGGAGTCCGCGCCGCAGCGGGTCCCAGCGGCGGCGGCGCCTCGCCCGCCATCGGCGTTCCTCCAGATCGCGCCGGATGACTCCATCACGATCATCACACCCGCCGTGGAGATGGGCCAGGGTGGTCACACCGCCCTGCCGATGATCCTGATGGAGGAACTGGGCGGCAACTGGCAGCGGATGAGGGTTGAGGACGCGCCGCCTGCGAGCGTCTACAACAATCCGCTGTTTCGCCGACAATCGACGGTCGGCAGCTTCGCGGTACGGGGCTGGTACACGGAACTGCGCCGGATCGGCGCCGCCGGCCGGCAAATGCTGATCCAGGCGGCGGCCCTGAATTGGGGTGTGCCGGCAGCCGAATGTTCAGCAGCGAACAGCGTGATATCGCACCCACCCTCTTCCCGAAGCTGTTCGTTCGGAAGCGTTGCGCAAGCCGCCGCCGCGCTGCCGATACCGCAGGACCCGGTGCTGAAGTCTCAGGGCGAATTCCGGATCATCGGCACCTCGCCGCCGCGAGTCGACGTGGCCAACAAGGTGGACGGCAGCGCGGTCTACGGAATCGATGTGGTACAGCCCGGAATGCTGTTCGGCGCCGTGCAGACCTGCCCGACCTTAAGCGGTACGCTGCGCTCGTTTGACGACACGGCAGCACGCAAGACGCCAGGATTCCATTCGACCGTGGCGCTGCCGAATGGTGTCGTGGTGCTGGCCAGCTCCTACTGGCAGGCAACGAAGGCGCTGGCGAAGGTCAAGGTCCAGTATGAACTCGGAGCCCTCGCCGGAGTCGACAGTGCCGCGGTGTCCCGGCGCCTGCGCGACGGCCTGGCCGAGCAGGGCAAGCTGGCTCGCGATGACGGCGACGTGACTGCGGCGCTGGCGACAGCCGCGCATACGCTCGAGGCGCATTACGAGGTGCCGTACCTCGCCCATGCCTGCATGGAGCCGATGAACTGCACGGCTCGCGTCGACGACTCGGGTTGCGATGTGTGGTGTGGCACGCAGGCGCCGCAGGATGCCCAGGCGGCGGCGGTTCAGGTGCTGGGCATCCCGCCGGAGCGCGTGCGCGTGCATACGCAATACCTGGGTGGCGGTTTCGGGCGCCGCGGCGAGTCCGATTTCGTCACGCAGGCAGTCACCGCCGCCAAGGCAGCGGGCCGGCCCGTGAAACTCATCTGGACACGTGAAGAGGACATTCAGCATGATTTCTACCGGCCGGCCGCCACCATACGCTTCCGTGCCGGCTTGGATGCGGGTGGACGGCTGCAGGCGCTCGAATGCCGCGTCGTCAGCGCCTCGAGCCCCGCGTTCGCGTTCCCGGGTCCGCCCTTTTATACCGGCGGTGTGGTCGATGCCAACTATGCCATCCCCAACTTCCGGGTCACCGGGATCAACAAGGACATCGGTGTCCGGTTCGGTTTCTGGCGTTCCGTCAACGAATCCCACAACCCGTTCATGGTCGAGGGCTTCATCGACGAGATCGCCCGTCGAGTCGCTCAGGATCCCTACCAGTTCCGACGCTCGATGCTGCTGCATCCCAAGGCGCAGCGTCAGCTCGGGGTACTCGACCTGGTGGCGGAAAAGGCCGGGTGGGGCAAGGCGCGCCCCGGACACAGCCTCGGCATTGCCGGTTTCGAGTCGTTCGGGAGCTTCATCGCCACCGTGGTCGAGGTGTCGGTGCAGGCCAAGGAAGTCACGATCCACCGGGTGGTCACGGCGATCGATTGTGGCATCGCGATACACCCTGACAACATCCGGGCACAGCTCGAGGGTGGCATGGTCTACGGCCTGGCGGCGGTCCTGCGCGGCGAGATCACGCTGGACAACGGCGCCGTCAGGCAGACGAATTTCATTGATTACCCGTTGCTGACCATGTCGGAAATGCCGCGCGTCGAGAGTTACATCGTGCCGAGCACTGCGCCCCCCGGGGGCGTCGGCGAGCCCGGCACCGGTCCCATTGCCCCGGCGCTGGCGAATGCGCTGTACGCCGCGACCGGCGAGCGCCTGCGCTCGCTGCCGCTGTCGAAGCACGGATTGACCTTTAACGTGGCGAGGACCTGACCCATGAACAAGCTGCTTATCAATGGCGTGCACCATGATGTAGAAGTGGAAGCCGATACGCCTTTGCTGTGGGTGCTGCGCGACGCGGCCGGACTCACGGGAACCAAGTACGGTTGCGGCATCGGCGCCTGCGGCGCCTGTACCGTGCTGCTGGACGGGGAACCGGCCCGATCCTGCCTGCTCCCGGTCAGCGCGGTGGTGGGCAAGGCGGTCACGACGATCGAGGGCCTTTCCGCAGACCGGAGCCACCCGGTGCAGCAGGCCTGGATCGCCGAGAGCGTCCCTCAGTGCGGCTACTGCCAATCCGGGATGATTCTCGCCGCGGTCAGCCTGCTCCGCAAGACACCGCACCCCACCGATGCGCAGATCGACGGCGCCATGACCAACCTGTGCCGCTGCGGTACCTACAACCGGGTGCGCAAAGCGATCCACCGGGCGGCGGGCCAGGCGGCGGACATGGCCACGGGCCACCCGGCCACTACATAGGCGGTGAGCCATTCGTTGCATCGCCTGCTGCCGCTCTTTGATCGGCTGCGGGCGGAAGGATCGGCGATGGTCTGGGCCGTGGTGGTGAACACTGCCGGCCCCACCTACTCCAAGGCCGGCGCGCACATGCTGATCGCTCCGGACGGCCAGTATGCCGGGCTGCTTTCGGGCGGCTGCCTCGAGGGCGATCTGGCCGAGCACGCGCAGCGGGCGATGGCACGTGATGAGGCGATGCGCGTGAGTTACGACATGCGGACACCGGATGACCGGCTGTTCGGTCTGGGTTCCGGTTGCGAGGGCGCGATGGAGATTCTGCTGGTGCCGCTCAGTGCACAGCGCGACTGGGAACCGCTCTCACGGCTGGCCTCGTCCTGGCGTGCCGAGCGCCGGGAGGCGCTGTGGCTGGTAGTGAATTCGACGGACCCCCAGCTGCCGCCGGGCACCGGGCATTTCCCCGGTGAAGCGGGTCCACGACCGCGACTGCCATCGCGCGAGTTTGCCCCCTCGACTCCAACGGACGGCCCCACTCGCCTGCTCACCTCCGCCCTGCCCGGCGTGGACCTGTTACTGCTTCGGCAGGACCCGCCGCCACGCCTGCTGGTACTCGGCGCCGGACCGGATGCACAGCCGGTCGTGGCCATGGCGGCGCAACTGGGCTGGAGCATCACTGTGGTGGATCATCGCCGGCACTACGCCCAGGCCGGACTTTTCCCGGGCGCATCGGCGGTGCTCGAGGGCGGGCCGGCGGCTGTTCCGTCGTTGCTGGACGCACCCATTCGATATGCCGCGGCCGTGGTGATGAGTCATCACCTCGACACGGATCTGGCGTATCTGCGCGCACTCGCCGCGAGTCCGGTTCCGTATGTGGGCCTGCTTGGCCCCGCGCCACGGCGCGAACGGCTGCTCGCAGAACTGGGCCCGGCCCGGCAGCCGCTCGTGGGTCGACTGAGGGCGCCGGTAGGCCTGGATATCGGCGCCGACTCGCCGGAATCCATTGCCCTGGCCATCATTGCAGAGATTCACTCCGTGCTCGCGGGGCGCGATGTCGCGGGGCCGATGAGTCGACCCCTGACATGAAATGCGCCCGGACTTGAATCGCCCACTGACATGACCCCACCCGCCGTTCCCAAGGTCTGCGCCATCGTGCTGGCGGCAGGAGCCTCGAAAAGGTTCGGATCCTGCAAGCAGCTCGCGATGCTGGGCGGCGAGACGCTGATACGGCGTGCCGTGTCCGCGGCGTCGGACACGCTCGGATCGGATTTCCGGCTTGTGCTGGGCGCGCATGCCGCCCAGATCGTCACTACCCTTGAATTGCCACCCGGGCATATCCTCATGAATCCGGATTGGGCCGAGGGCATCGCGAGTTCAATTCGAGTCGGTATTGCACAAGTGCCATCGGATTGCGCGGCCGCGTTGCTGCTCCTGGCCGACCAGCCCTATGTGACGCAGCGGAGTCTCGGCCCACTGATCGGCGCCTGGCGAAGCGCCCCTGAGATGATCGTGGCCTCGCGGTATGGACTGCTTACCGGAGCGCCCTGCCTCTTCCCGCGCTGGAGCTTCCCGGCACTGCTGGGGCTGCGGGGCGACTCGGGCGCCCGGACGCTCATGGAGCGCCATGCGGCCCGAACGCTGACGGTGGCTCACCCCGAGGCGGCCATGGATATCGACCGGCCCGAAGAGTTGGCGGCCTGCGCGGCAAACACGCCGTACCCGCGGCCACCGTGATCCCAGGCCTGCACGTCTTGCGGCGGCCTCGGCCACGGACACGGTGACATGGAGCGCGCGACGATAACCAAGCGGTCAGAAGTCTGCGAGTCGCCAATTGACGACAACTTATCAGGCCTTCGCGTTGGGTATAAAAGTCGCTGGGTCCGATCTCGTGACGCCAGAGGAATCCTAGCCATGGCACAAGAAGTCATCAGGACGCGCAAGCGCTCCACCAAGCCGAGGGTCACCACGACCGGCGGTGCACCTGAGGAGGCCGACGCGGCGCCGGTTACGGCAATCAATGCGGATCGCCGCCGGTCGTTGATCGCGGAGGCGGCCTATTACCGCTCGCTGCGCCGGGCCACCCCCGGTACCGACATCGATGATTGGCTGGCCGCCGAGAAGGAGGTCGATGCGAAGCTGATGGCACCGCTCGCCCAGTAGTTTCAGCGGACTTAGCCCTGCGCCGCGAGCTGAGGCAGGTGGTCGATCCGTTTGTCTGAAGAAAGGTGACGCGCCACGCTGCCACAGCGCTATGGCGCCGCTTTGTCCGGCTTTGCGGCTTGACCCTGGAGGTAGTGCACCAGCCCGCCGAGCTGCAGCGCCTGAACACTGTCGACCGCCGGCGCGAACTTGCTGAGGTCATCGGGCGTGTAGCCGCCCGCCCGATACCAGAGCGTGATGCGCGTGCCGCCGTCGATGGCGACCAGGCGCCACTCCATGACTCCATATAAGCCCATGCCCTGGAGCGGACCGAGGCCACCGGTCATGCGAAGCAATCTTGGCGGATCGACGAACACGACCTGCATGTGCTGCGCCTGCCGGTTGCCGGCATTCTCGCAGAAACAGCCACCGGCTCGCGGATCGATCCTGAGGCTTGAAGCCCGGCCCCACCAGCTGTGGTCTCGGGGCCACCAGGCATCAATGCTCCCCACGAGCGCCTGCCACGCGGTGGTCGCTTCGACGGGAACGAGGGCCGAGTTTTCGACCGTGAATCCGAAAGGCGTGGCGTCGTTGACTGCGGCCTGGGCAGGCGAGGCCGTCAACTCGACTGAGAGCAGGATAGCGGCGATAAGTGCGAGTGATCGGTTCATGGGACGGACTCCGGCGGGGTCGAACTCTGCATGGGTGGGGCCATGAAGATTGTAGCGGAGCCCGCTCCGGTCAGATCGCCGACGCCGCCTGCAGCCGTGAGATATCGCCTTGCGGAATGCCCCAGTCCCGCAGGATTTCGAGGGAATGCTGGCCGACCGTCGGCGGAGCGCGCTCGATCTGGGCGGGTGTGGCGGAGAAGAGCGGTGCCGGTGCGGGCTGCGTGACGCCGTCGCGCTCGATGAAGCTGCGCCGCGACTGGTTGTGGGGGTGTGCGGGGGCCTCGGACATGTCGAGGACCGGGGTAAAGCAGGCATCGACGCCTTCCATGAGCGCGCACCACTCCGCGCGCGTCCTGGTCTTGAAGCGCGCCTTCACTTTCTCCTTGAGGGTCGCCCAGTGCCGTCGATCGCGCTGCAGGTCGAATTCGGGGTCGCCGTCAAAGCCGAGCACGCGGCGGAAATTGACGTAGAACTGCGGCTCGGAGGCGGCGACGGCGATCCACTGGCCGTCGGCGCATTCATAGGTGTCGTAATTCGGGCGGCCGCCGTCGAGCAGGTTGACGCCGCGCTCGAGCTTCCAGGCGCCGTCGGCATACATGCCATAGGCATTGGTCATGAGCGAGGCCGCGCCTTCCGACATGGCGCAGTCGACAACCTGACCGCGGCCACTGCTACGCGCCTGGAAGACGCCCGCCAGCAGGCCCATCACCAGATACATGCCGCCGCCACCGTAATCGCCCACCAGGTTCATGGGCGCCATGGGCCGCTCCCTGGGTCCGAGTGCGGCCAGCGCGCCGGTGATCGCGATGTAGTTGATGTCATGGCCACCGAGCTGCGCGAGCGGTCCGGTCTGGCCCCAGCCGGTGATTCGCGCGTAGACGATCTTCGGATTGCGCTCGAGGGCCACGTCGGGCCCCAGCCCCAGGCGCTCCATGACGCCGGGCCGGTAGGGCTCGACCAGCGCGTCGGCTTTCTCGATAAGCCTGAGGCAGGTTTCAATTCCCTGCGGATGCTTCAGATCGAGCGCCAGGGAACGCTTGCCGCGTGCGGTCAGTTCGAAGCGGGGTTCATGAAAATGCGCCGTGCGCCCGGCTTTTCGGTCTATGCGCACGACATCGGCGCCGAGGTCGGCGAGCAGCATGCAGCCGAAGGGACCGGGTCCGATGCCGTCAAACTCGAGGACTTTCAGTCCCGACAGGGGTCCGCTGGCCATGACGAAATCCTCTATGCGACGATGCCGCGCGCGAGCAGATCATCGATCTCGGCGCCCGAGTAGCCGCACTCCTGCATGATCGCGCGGGTGTGGCCGCCCAGGCGGTCGATGCTGCCCAGGTGCGCCGGAACGGTCGGCGCGTCCCTGAACTGCACCGGCACACCGATCTGGCGCTGCTCGCCGTAGTCGGGGTCCTGCGTGACGAGCAGCAACCCTGAGGCCAGGCACTGTGGGTCATCAAGGACTTCGGCGATGCCACCGGCGCAGGGCTCGGCCCAGACCTCAGCGTCCTTCAGCGTGGCGAGGGCGGCGTCGGTACCGCGCCCGCGCAGCGCGGCGGCGAGGACGGAGCGTTCGCTGGCACCCCATTTCCGATAGGGTTGCGCGGCGACCGCCTCGGCACCGAGCACCTTGGCGAAACGCCGCGCCATGGCCTCGCCACGCGCGGCGACGGCAATCCAGCCGTCAGCGGTCTGGTAGAGTGATTCCGCAGGATGGGACCCGAGCTGCTCGGGTCCGTTCATCGGCGCGCCGCTGAACTGGCCTGCGGGGGAGCGGATGAGTTCAGAGAGCATGAAGAGCCCCGAGTTGAGCAGGCTGGCGTAGAGCGCGGAGCCGCGGCCGTGCCTGCGCCTGAGGTGGAGGCCGAGCAGCATACCGAGCGCGCCGATCACGCCGGTGCTGTAGTCCATCGGAGCAAAACGGTAGCAGAGCGGGTCATTGCCGGAGCCGCCGGCGCCAGGCTGGTGACCGCAGAGTCCCTGGAACACCGAATCGAATCCCGGCAGCGATGATTTCGGTCCAGTAGGGCCGTAGGCCGAGGATTCGAGCACGACGATGTCGGGGTTGACGGCCTTGAGGGTCGCGTGATCGACCCCCATGCGCGCCGAGACCCCCGGGCGGAAGTTGTGGTGCACGAGGTCCGCCGAGGCGCAGATGCGACGGATGATTTCCGCGCCCTCGGGAGCCTTGGCATCGACGCAGATGCTGCGCTTGCCGCGGTTGGAGGCCGCGTAGTGATGGTAGCCCGAGCGCATCGGATCGCCGCCCATCCGTTCGATCTTGATGACGTCGGCGCCCAGATCCGACAGCAGCACAGAGGAGTGAGGCCCGGCGGCAAAGCAGCCGAAGTCCACGACGCGGACGCCGGTCAGGGGGCCGGGCAGCGCGTGGCCATTGCATTCCGCGTCGCGCGCACCGGGGACCTCGACGTCGGCTTCGATGGCGACGGGACTGCCCATCCACTGCCAGCCGCTTTCGTCCTTGTGGATGACAGCGTTGTGGATGGCCTGCGGATCGTCCCAGGTCTCGCCGGCCTCCAGCACGGGCGCCGCCGGGAGTTCAGCCTTGCGGAGGGCGGCGATCAGTTCATCGCGCGTCCACTTCAGGGCAAAGGGCGCGACCGCTTCAACGTCACCAAAATACGTGCGGGGGTCGGCGGGACGGTCAAGGCCACCCTGCGAGCCGGGCTTGGGCGGCGGAGTGTTGATGCCCAGCAGATCATAGAGGCGCTGGAAGCCGCCCGGCACCGCGGGGGCCAGCTGCACATAGCCGCCGTCGCCGCACTTGAGCCGGAAGGGGATGGCACCCTTCGGCGTCAGCGTGAAGTAGGCTTTCGGTGGCCGCTCGGCCGGTGCCCAGATGCTCGCGCCCCAGCGCAATGCACCGCAGAGGAGCGAAGCCGAGATCCAGGCGCCCCGCGGTTGTCGCGACCGCGCGGGCGGCGCAGCCTGCCTGGGCTGCGGTGGCTGTACCCAAAGGGCGGCGAGCACGGCAATGGCGCCATGCAGTGCAGCGCCATAGGTAGCTATGGGAAGCGCGTAGGCCATGGGACGATCGGGAAACTGCTCCTGGCACATGCCGGAGCGCGCCTGCGCCAGGATCTCCACCGCCGGGAAAGTGTCCTGCCGCCCACCGCCCGGAGCCGCCGTGATGTCGAGCACGATCGCGTTGGGACAGTCACGCGCCAGCGCCTCGGTGTCGCCGCGCCAGGCGAGACCAGGGTAGTCTTCACCGCCGATGACGATGACGTCGGCGCGTTGCGCTGTCTCGCGAAGCACGGACGCGGCTGCTTCTGCGGCTGTGGCCGCGGGAGCGGTAACCAATAGTCGCTTTCCGCGATGCCAGATGCGGTAGGCGGGATACACGTCATAGAAGGGGTCACCGGAGCGCGGCTCGGCGCGCGTGATGTCGGCGCCGGCCTCAGCGAGGATCTTGACGGCGATGGCGGCCGACATCCCGGTGCCGAGATCGAGCACGCGCACCGCGGACAGGGGTTGGGCTGAATTCGACGGCATCAGGGTAATCGCATGTTGATGCCATCAAGCCTACTCGGCCATCATGGGGCACGCAATGTGAGGAGGCCGAAACCCCTATATTTTCAGGTCATCGGACACACATTCATGAGCAGTATGAGTTTCATTCACGCGCCGAGCCAATACCAGCAAGCGCGGGCCCGCTAAGGCGCACTCGCCGCCTGAGGCGCACTGTCAGGCTGAGACGCACGCGCCGCCGGCTGAAAATCCGGATCGCCCATCTGCCACAGTGCGAAGGCCCATTCGTCCGCCTGCTGCTGTTCGCGCTGGGAGCGGTTCGAGCCGATGCCATGCCCGGCGTCATAGTCGATGCGCAGCAGCACGGGCAAGGCGCTGGCCGTCGCCGCCTGCGTGCGCGCCGCCATCTTCATCATGTGCCACGGCGCGACGCGCGGATCGTTGGCGCCGGTCGTATACATGACGGCCGGATAGGCCACGCCGTCTCTGAGGTGCTGGTAGGCGCTCATCGCATACAGACCGTGAAAGCCTTCCTCGTCGCTGACCGAGCCCATCTCCGATACGTTCGGCGGACCGTTGGGCTCGGTCTCGAAGCGCAGCGCATCGGAGAGGCCAACGCGATCGAGGATCACGCGGTACAGATCGGGCCGTGTGGCCATGGCATTGCCAATCAGGATGCCGCCGGCGCTGGTGCCGGTGCCGGCGAGCCGCGCCGAGCGAGTGTAGCCCTGGTCCACGAGGTACTGGCTGCAGGCGATGAAATCGAGCCAGGTGTTGGGCTTACTGCGCTTGTAGCCGGCCCGATGCCAGGCCTCGCCGAGCTCGCCGCCGCCCCGCACATGCGCCAGGGCATAGACGCCGCCGCGCTCGAGCCAGGCCACGAGATTGGGGGAAAAGCCTGCTTCGCGCACCAGACCGTAGGCGCCGTAACCGTCGATGACGGTCGGGGACAATCCGTCGAGCTTCAAGTCCTTGCGGTGCAGGATCGACAGCGGCACGCGGGCGCCGTCGTAACTTGTCACCAGCACTTCTTCGGAAGCGAGCTCGGAGGTGTCGATCTTGGAGGGTGGCAGGAGCCCGGTGTTGCGACTCTCGTGGGCGGCGGGATCGTAAACGTAGAGCTGCGGGGGGCGGGTCCAGCTCTGCAGGCTGTAGAGGGCGCCGCCCTGCGTCGGGTCGACCACCGGCCCGAAGACGTTGCCCTCGAAGGGCAGCGCGATCGCCTCGGCGCGCTGGCCATCGAGGCCGACCCGGTACAGCTGCGCGGTTGCACCCTTGCGCACGCGATAGTAAAGGCCGTCGCGAGCGATGCCAAAACCGGTGACGATGCCGTCACTCTCCGGGACGATGACGCGCGCATGCCTGACGTCGGGTTTGGCGAGCGGCGTCGCCATGATCCGAAAGCGCGCTGCACCGCCACTGGTCAGGTAATAGAGCGTATCGCCGTGGAGTTCCACCTCGATGATGCCGTCCTCCACCGTGGCAAAGCGCCGCCATCGCGTTGCGGCACCCTTCACCGCCGCGAGCGGCGCGACATAGAAGGTGGAAGGATTGGTGTCATGATTATGGTTGGCGACGGCCACGGCATAAGCGGAGTCCGCCGACGTGTGCACGTAGGTGGCCTGCCCTTCGGGCACGTCCACGGCGGCAGAGACCCCGCGGCCGAACACCACCTGATCGCCATCGCCCGTGGGATGGACGCCGATGCGGTGCAGGTAGGTGCGCGCATTGTATTTGCGCTCCGATGGCGGCGTCGTCGGCGTCGGTGCCTCGTAGCGCAGATAGAAGAAGGAGGCGTTGTCGTGGAGCCAGCCGATGACGTTGAGGTCGGTACGTGTGATGGACTCCTCGAGTACTCTGCCGCTGTCGACGTCCATCACGCGTGTCGTGCTGGCTTCCGATCCGCCGGCGGACAGGCCGTACACCAGCCGCTTGCCGTCCCACGAGGGCGCGTAGTAATCGAGCGCGTAGTGGGTACCCGACCCGGCGCCCATCGCGCCCGGGTCGATGAGCAGATGTTCCTCGCCGGCGAGCCCGTCGCGGTAGTAGAGCTTCGGCTGCTGTGCGCCCACCGCGAGCAGCTGGTAGAAATAGCGCTGGCCGCGCCGGATGAAGCCCCCGCGGTACAGGTCCGTGTTGGCGAGCGCGTGGATGCGCTCGTAGAGCCGCGTACGGCCAGGCAGCCGGTCGAGCTGCGCGCGGGTGTAATCCGCCTGCGCATGCATCCAGGCCTGGACCTCGGGGTCAGCGAGGTTTTCGAGGTAGCGGTAGTTGTCGACGACCGGCGTGCCCCAGTAGGTGTCGGTGACCGGGCGGACGGGCGTGGCGGGAGGACCGGGCGGCGCGGCTGGGCCAGGCACCGCTGCTGAAGCGGTCGGCGCGGCCTGGGCCGTTGCAACCACCGACAGCGCGGCGGCGATCAGGATGCCACGGGTCAGGGTCATGGAGGGCCTCCGGTGAATGTGGACAGGACCGCCCGGAGTCGCTCCGGAAGTTCGGTGGATCGACGCAGTGCAGCGTCGGTGAGCACGATGACGCTGGAACTGAGCGCAGCGAGTCGCCCCGACTGGTAGAGCCCCTGGCGGAAAGTGATGGAACTCTTCCCCAGCTTCTCGATCCGCGTGCCGACCTGGACTTCGCCCGGCCAGTTGATCTCATCGAGAAAATCGATCTCGGTACGCGCCGAGACGAAGGCGGTTCCGGGCGGCATGAGATCAGCCGTGCGGCCATAGAGGACATCGACGCGTCCGGCCTCCAGGAATACGGGGAAAACGACATTGTTCACGTGCCCGTTGAGGTCCGTGTCCGAGAAGCGCACTTTCTCGGTGATGAGGCTGGGATAGTCGCTGAGGGGGACGTCGATGAGGGCGCGCATCGGCTCATCATACTGCACCGAAAGCGTGCCGCCAGCTACCCACCGAAGACAGCCAGCCCCCTTTCAGGCCAGGGTTCAGGCCATTATGGGCGCACCATGAGAGTGGTGCATGCCCTCGCCCGCCAGGCCTGGATTCCTGAGCGCCGTTTCCAGCTCGTCGATGTCGGCATGAATGTCCTGCATGACCTGGATGGCATCGGCATGGGGTGCGATCAGTTTCCGCGGGTGAAACCACACCTCAAAACCATCGCGCACATCCAGAACCTTGTCGTGCACGGCAGAGCCCGGCTCAAACTCGTGCGCGATATAGGCGAGGATCAAATCCAGCTGCTCCTGCGCAGACAGGTTGATCCCTGGACCCGCCTTGATGAGGTGGCGGAGCCGCTCGCAGAGTCCGAGGGCCTCATCGTTCTTCATGGCTGTCATTCTCCCTCAACATCATTACGGCGGTATGGCAGGGCCAAGGCCGCGCACAGCCTCCTCGAGGCTGCGGACGGTGCGCGCCGGGTAGGCGAGCTTGTCGAGGCCGAAGAGGCCGATGCGGAAGCTCCGGAAGTCATCGCCTTCGTCGCATTGCAGGGGCACCCCGGCTGCGATCTGCAGACCCGCCTGCCGGAACGCCTTGCCGGATTGGACGTCGGGATTGGTGGTGTAGCTGACGACCACGCCAGGCGCGCCGTAGCCTTCCGCGGCGACGCTCGCAAATCCTGCCCGGGCGAGCAGCGCCCGCACGTCCGTGCCGAGCCGCTGCGCCCGCTCGGAGACGGTGGCAAAGCCGAGGCGCTCGGTCTCGAGCATGACGTCGCGCAGGACGGCCAGCGCGTCGGTGGGCAGGGTGGCGTGGTAGGCGAAGCCACCCTTCTCATAGCTTTCCATGATCTGCAGCCACTTGAGGAGGTCGCAGGCGAAGCTCGTGCTGCGCGTCTGGTCGATGCGCTCGCGGGCGCGCGGGCCCAGAGCGACGAGGCCGCAGCATGGCGATCCGCTCCAGCCCTTTTGCGGCGCGCTAACCAGGATGTCGACCTGGCGGGCCTGCATATCCACCCAGACGGTGCCGGAGGCGATGCAGTCGAGCACGAACAGGCCCCCGACTTCACGGACGGCGGTGCCCACGGCCTGCAGATAGTCATCCGGAAGGAGGATGCCGGAGGAGGTTTCGACATGCGGCGCGAAGACCAGCGCCGGGCGCTGCGTGCGGATGGCCTGCAGGACTTCAGCGAGCGGCGCCGGACTGAAGGGGGCCTGCGCAGCGGAGGCCTGGGCGCCGGTGGCGGTGCGCCGCGCCTTGAGGACGCCGATGTCGGCGGTGATCCGGCCCATCTCGAGGATCTGCGACCACCGGTAGCTGAACCAGCCGTTGCG
>Ga0075017_100000062_pt1 | contig 42082 bp, 22 predicted proteins | sample AleBraG_ABR_2012_FD_71475 | JGI IMG/M metagenome (GOLD analysis project Ga0075017, IMG submission 71475) | Freshwater sediment microbial communities in response to fracking from Pennsylvania, USA - Alex Branch Run_MetaG_ABR_2012 | ecosystem: Environmental > Aquatic > Freshwater > Creek >... | reverse complement strand
CTGTAGTCGCGGCGGTGCGGCCCATGGTCCGGCCACCGGCGCAGACAACTCCTCAGCGCCCGGCGGTTACACACGCGACTCCTCGACCTCAGGCCCCGGTGCGAGTGGTCTCGACCGCGGCCCGCCGAAGCGAGGAGAGGCATCGCCAGGTTTTAGGCATCCTGTCCGCGTTCCTGATTGCCACCATTATTCTGCTGGCGCTCTACGGAGGACACTATTACACGCTAAGCCAGAGTGCGCGGCCGTTTTCGTCGCGGCATCACATTCTGAAACCCAGCGGTATCGTGGGGATGAATGCGGGACTGCTCGGCACCTTGATGTTTTGCGGTATCTTCTTATATCCGCTGCGGAAGCGATTGCCATGGCTGCGGAAGCGAGGCAACTCGAGACACTGGCTTGATTACCACGTGGTATTGGGGGCGGCGGCTCCGATCTTCATTGCATTTCACTCCTCATTCAAGTTTCGTGGCTTAGCCGGGATCGCCTTCTGGGTGATGGTGCTGGTCTCCGCAAGCGGATTCGTCGGGCTCTACTTGTATGGTCAGATACCGCGTCACGTGGTGACTGCGGAGGGGGCGCTAAAGGCGTCTCGCTCGTTGCAGGCGCAGATGATGAGTGCAGCGGGAGAACACCGCCTGATCGTTCAGTCCGCATTGCACGTCCTGTTCGATCTTCCAACTCCGGAGCAAGTAGCGAACTGGCCATTTCCTGTGGCGGCTTTTGCGATGGTCGGGTTCGATCTGGCTCGTCCCTTTCACGTCGCGGGTTTGCGGCGAGCAGTGGCAGGGAAAGGGCAATCCTTTCTTGCGGGCTTCCGGCGCGGGACTAATGCTGCGCTTGAGCGAGCGATTGATCTCGCGAGGGAGCAGGCATCACTGTGCAAGCGGATTGTGTTTCTGACTCGCGCGCAGAGAATCTTCCAGTGGTGGCATGTGATACACAAGCCCTTCAGCTACGGTTTTGCAGTCTTGGCCGTGCTGCACGTGGTTGTGGCCATGGTAATAGGATTTGTCTGAAGCCCGGCGAGTCTTCAGAGGCCGTCACTGCGGCATGGTCTGCGAAACCGAAGCCGGCGGGCTGGGCTCGGAAAAGCGCGTGGGCTGCGGACGGTAGCCGTTTCGTGTGCGGATGTTGTACTTCTTCACGCGCTCACCCGTCAGCTTAACGTTGATCGCACGCCAGCCCCGATTGGGGTTTGCCTGCGGGTAGTAGGCAAGCGAGTACAGGTGTGCCAGATCATTCTTGATGGAAGCAAAGGCGTCTCTTTCGTCCTTCCACGTCTTGGCAAAATATGCTTTGCCGCCCGTCGCGGCGGCCATGCGCCCGAATACCGCTGTCGAAATCGGATCCAACTGAGCCGTACGTGTGCTGATCATGTAGATGGGGATTCCGGTGGACTGTGCCAGCTCTGCCACATCCTCCGGCGGCACCATACTGGCGTTGTCGGGGCCGTTCGAGAAGACGACCACTACCTTTCTTCCCGTGAAGCGGGCCGCATCCTTGACTGTCAGCAACAGACAGTTATACAGGGCCGCGTCGTCTCCAGCTACGGTTGTACGCACGCCACGCAAAACCTCGGAGCGATCAGGAGTCAGCGATGCGGCGCGAAGAAGGTCGCGACTGTAGGAATAGAAAGCAATCTTATCGGCGGTATCAAGGGACCGGATGAATTCCGCGATAGCATCCTGCGCGAACACAAAGCCGCGGTACATATAGTTGCTGGTGTCAAAAAGAATGAAGACATTCGCACCGGCCACGAGAGTACCCAGGTCCGGCGAGAGATCGTTCTGAGCCCCCTGCTTACCGGGCAGGCTGGGCTGGTCGCCAGGCGCCGTAGGCCTGCTTTGTTCGGAGGCGAGGTCTCCCGTACGGCGTGCGGGCTCGTTTCCTTCCGCGAAAGTGGCGATCTTTTCTTTGATGCCGTCTTCGGAGACGGCAAAGTCCTCGGGGCGAAGACCGGTAATGTAATTTCCCTTGGTATCAGTGACCGCCACATTCAATTGCACCATGTTGACGATGACGTGAATGTGCGGTTCGTCCTCTTGTGCGGGCATAGAGATTCCCGAGTTCAAGAGGAAGCCCAGGAACAAGCTAAAAAGTAGGAAGCGTCTCCAGTCCATCATTTATTTACCTGCCTGCGGCGCCAAGTCGAGTAGGGTCGATCGATCTATTTGTCCGTTAGGAGGCGGCACGAGGTGAGTCACCGTACCCGTTGCCGGAAATCCCGCGATCTTGCCTTGCCGAAATTCCTCCCCGGTTTCTCGCATCGCACGCAAAATCGCCGGCCAATCTTCGAAGTCAGTGGCGAAAATCTTTTCCACCATACGGCGGGTGAGTACCGGAACCAGACGGTTCAGCATCACCGGTGGATAGCCCATTTCGTCGGCGAGGCGAGCCCAGTACAAGTTATTCGAGTCCCAAGTCTCTGCCAGCAGCCGGCTAGAATAACCTTCAAAGGACGGAAAGGGCTCGACATTCAACAATTCCTTCGCATAACTCTGGGCTAGGATCGGGTGCGGGATTCCGAAATCCTGTGACAACCGCTCCCAACTGACCTCGTGCGCATGAGCGTGAGAAAGGTTCTCGAGCTCCTGTCCCGCCAGCCCCCAAGAACTGGTCTCGCTACCAAATCTTCTCCGATACTCGAGAGCCAGGTAGAAGGTGTCAGCCGGCATCATCTCAGGGAGGGCATCCTGGACGCGGCCGGCACGCATGCTCCATTCCAGCCACTCGCATCGTTGCGGCGGCATGCGATCCGACAAGATGTTCATGACCTTGCCGCGGAGTTGATTATTTTGTGAAGATGCCGTGAGGATCTCCTCGCCGGTTCGTTGGTACAAGGTGACGGCGTGAAGTTCTTCCTTGCTCACACCCCACCAACGCGGAAGAACGGCACTCGTAAGGAGCCCGGGAACCAGTTCCTTCCAGATCAGGGCCTGCACATTCTCGGGTGCGACAAAGTCCTCCTCTACGGTAGCAAGCACGTACGGCAACTCGGCCAAAGAGCCAACCAGATGGGCGCCACCGGCAGCGGGAGAACCTTCACCGAACAGCAAGGGAGCTTGCCAAACTCGCTCGACGCCCTCGACTGTTTCGGCCGTGAAGTCATGCGAGCGGACAAAAAGCGGATTGTTGTGAAGCATCTGGGCGCCAGGTGGCTCGTAATAGGCGTAGTTGAGACCCACTAGAGTGTCTCTCAGGAAAGGAGCGAGCTGTCCACGGGCCTCTGCCAATTTTTCCGGAGGTCCGCCCGCCTTGATCACCTTGGTCAAGTCGGTTTTCATCTGCAATTCGGTGTGACGGACGTTGTAGGTTCCCGCAGTCCAGATGGTTCTCTCAGTCCCGGTAAAGATGGGACGCGGCATTTCAAATTCTCCGAGTTCCCGTGCCAGGGGGATCATGCCGTCGCCGTTGCCTTTCCCCTTCGCCATTTCGCTCAAACCATCGCCGAGGGCAAGGAGCGTGTCAAGGGGAACGAGGCGCTGACCGTCCATAACCGAGCGTATCCCGTCGGCAACTTCCCGGTGGACCCGCTGGGCCTCGGGAATCGCCTGCTGAGGACCCGCTAGCAGATCGATGATCTCATCCTGGGAACCGCTGGCGGTTCCGGCGGAGGCAACTAGCAACTCGCGGAGAGAGTCGCGACCGGCATCGACGAGTTCCGATGAGGAGGGAACGTTGGCGAAAGGTTTGATCACCTTCTGCCATGAATCATTCAACTCGGCACTGGAGATCTGCCCCTGACGGGCGAGGATTTGCCAAAGTCCCACGTTCGCCTGAAAGATTCCCATCGCGTTGCCGCGTAAAGTGCGGTTGGAAATCCGGTCGAGACTCTCGGCCGCATACAAGAAGTGAGTGACGGACGCGTCTGTCAGCTCCGGAAACTCGGAAAAAATCCGATACTGGTCACTGAACTTCCCAAACCTTTCCGCCAAGAAGAGAACAGTCTTGGGAGTCAGTCGCCTGTCTTGAGGACGCCTGAGATCGAGGTCGCTCAGGGTCAAATAGATCTGCAAAGGCCCGAATTCAGATTGCTCCCGGGAGAGGGCAAACATAGCCTCCAGAACCTGTTCCGAATTGTTGATGTGGTTTGCGTGCTTGCTCAAGGCACGCGCAATTCTGGAATCCCCGCGTTGGTGGAGGATCTGTTTCCACACCTCCACATTTCCAGGAATGTGGGGTTCGCCGGTGGGTTCCCACTGGAGTCGAGTCAGGAGCAACAGGAGACATGGAGACGGCCGAAACACGGATCGGGCGGCGTCGGGAGGTGAATCCTGGCCGCGCAGGGCGTCATAGTAACGCCGCAGCCTGTGGGGCTCGGTGAAGTGAGCCTGCTGGGTCTGATTTATACGGGATAGGGCGTCGAAGTAGGCCGCGAGCCAGCCTCGATCTTTGGCAAGCAATCGTGGTACGAATTCGGCGGGCGTGTCAGGGCCAGCTCCGACCAGATCCTTCCACGCGGACTCAGCGCTTGTCCCGCCCGGCACGACCACGCGTCCGGACCGTATGGTGATGTGACTCCCGTAAAAGTCGAGAACCGCCGCGGAAGGGAGTAGTTTCTTCAACCCCGGAGATTGGTACAGGAAATCCCTGGTTTCGGCGCCGCTTCGAGCCAGAGCCCAGTAAAGACGGGCCATAGCGGGTTCGCGCAACATCAGGTCAAGGAGGCTTCTGTCCCGGGGGTTGTCCTTTAGCGCCGCGGTCCAATCGTTTTCATGGAAAAGCAGCGGTACCTGAGAACTCGGGTATGCATAGAGGAAGGGCTTGCCGCCCTGGAGCGCCTCTTCGAGTTGAGGCAAGGGGAAACCTGAGTCGATGGTGAGAAACGCCCTGTCTGGATCGGCGGTGATCAAGGTAGAGCTGGGTTGTCCGCAATCCTTCCGCAGCCGATAGCCGAGAATGCGCAACAGAGGCTGCGCTTCTCCGCAGCTGGAAACGCGAATCGTTCCTTCGGCACCAGCCAATGTGGTCAGTTCCCTGGCTTGCTGTACATAGCGGATCAGGAGAATGAGGAACTCCGTCGGACGGCCGGCGTTTAGAGATCCTTGATAACCCTGAGAAAAGATGTTGCGTGCGAGCAGCGGCAGTACTTCGTCTGGCGATACCTTCTGGCTGATCGCAGCCATGCGCTGGAAGGACCGGAGGGGGCCAGGAATTGTGATTTCGGCGGAGGACGCCTGCGAGACGCGTTCGCCGGGTTGCAAGCTTCCTTGTTGCGCTGCGCCTGGCGACCCTGAATCCTGTGCTTGAACCGGCAGACATGACGACGCGCAGACCGAGAGGGCGACAAGAAAGGCGAACTGGCGAAGAGGAACTTTCATGGCTGGAATCCTCTCTCAGTTTGGCGTGTCGCTGAGGGAGTCGATTCCTACCTAGAGGTGGGACTTCCTCGCCCTAGCGACGCACCTGAATCCTATTGCTACGAAACCACGTTGTAAGAGCGAGCTGACACCTCAAGTCGTGCGTCGATTGGCCATCGAAAACCTGATCGGGTGGTACAGAACGGCGCAGTAATCGAGCCCGGAAGCAGCCTCTCGCAGCGCTACAGCCTGGATTTCCCCAAGGAGGTTACTCTGCTCCGAGCAGAATGTCGACCGTTAACTGATCAAGCAGTTCGTAAGGCAGCCGTTTTCTTGTTATAGCATCCTTGTCAAAAGCAAATTTCAACAGGTCTGCCGACGAGCGCTTTGAATACCGCGCCGTATCCGGCAGACCGGGCCGAGCCGCGACAACGTCCTTGAGGATGCCCTGGATTTGCCGATTTGCATTCCAGCGAGAAGCCTTCTCCTTCAAGATCAGATACGTGCGCATGCACCCACGTGCAAAGTCTTTCACACCGGCGCAATCCTCGGTGCGGTAGGCGTGGGCATCGAAGTGACGCGGACCGTCGTAAGCAACATCCTCCAAGAACTTAACCAGCCAGAAGGCCGACTTGAGATTGGCCGAACCGAAACGCAGATCCTGATCGAAGCGCCCGGGCATCTGGTCGTTCAGGTCGATGTGAAACAGTTTGCCGGCCTCCCAGGCTTGCGCCACTCCATGCAGAAAGTTCAGTCCGGCCATTTGTTCGTGCGCCACCTCGGGATTGACACCGACCATATCCGGATGGTCGAGGGTTGGAATGAAGCCGAGGTAGTGGCCTGTCGTGGCCATGTAAATGTCTGCCCTGGGCTCGTTCGGCTTGGCCTCCAACGCGAAGCGATAGCCGTATTTCTGGTCGATGTTGTATTCGCAGAGATAATTGATGGCTTCGCGGAGATGTTTCAGGGCCTCCTCAGGTCGGCGGCAGGCATCGGTTTCGACGCCTTCACGACCGCCCCACAATACGAAGATCTTCGCTCCCAGCTCCGCGCCGAGGTCCATGGCCGTCATTGTCTTCTGCAGGGCATAGGCGCGGACCGCGGGATCGTTGGCGGTGAACGCACCGTCCCGAAAAATGGGATGGAAGAAGAGCGAGACGGTAGCCATGGGCACGACGATTCCGTTCTCCCGGCAAGCTTTTTGGAACTCTCGAACGATGCTGTCTCGCTCGGAAGGGGTGGCATCAATCGGGACAAGGTCGTTGTCGTGCAGGTTGACACCCCAAGCGCCGACCTCAGCAAGCATCGCCACGATATCGTTAGGAGGAATTGTCGGACGGACAAAATCGCCGAATGGGTCGCGGCCCCGATTCCCTACAGTCCAGAGCCCGAAGGAAAATTTGTGCTCGGGCGCTGGTTGATATGACCCGTTCCTGGTCGTCATGAACGCTTCTCCGCTTACCCTGTATTTTCCCTGCTCTGTGGAGTGCAATGCGAATTGATGTTGCACCCTCGTCTTTATTCATGCCCGGTCAGTTGGGCCGCATGGTTTGAGATTGATCCAGTGAAGGCGGCGCCGGCGACATTTTCTGCACCAGGCCTTCGTCCGACTTCGCGCGTAATTCGCGAACCATTGCGAACTCTCTCTTCGATTCGTCCGCCTTGCCCATCGCCTGGTATAAGCGTCCAAGGCGGTAGTGAGCGTCCGGTTCCTTCGGATCGAGCTTCACGGCATGCTGGAACGCATCGATGGCCTGCGAATATTGCTTTTGCTGAGCAAGGACTCCTCCCAGGTCCAGGTAAGCGATGCGAAGGTCGTCTCTGAGCGTGGTCGCTTTGCGAAGAAGGGGAAGCGCCGCATCCGTGTTGTTGTTCTTTATCTCGACATCGCCGAGGTAGGCGAGCGCCTGGGCATTTCCCGGATCGACCGCCAGTTCGTTTTCAAACTCCTGTTTCGCCGCGTCCAACTTGTGCAACTTCCAGAAAAGATAACCGAGGCCGAAATGGATGTTGGGTTCTCGTGGAGCTATGCTGGCGGCAGTCTGGAATTCCACGATGGCGTCGGACGTTCTTCGCAAGCCGTCCAATGCTTCGCCCATGAGCACGTGAACCGTGGCCGAGTCCGGATCGCGCTGGAGAATCTGCCTGAACTCATCGAGAGCGCAGGAATACTGCTTGGCCCACAAACAACTTTGTGCCAGCACGTGGTGCAACTCCAGATTGCCGGGATCAGACTTGGCCACAAGTGCAAGGTGCCGAGCTGCCTCCGCAAAATTCTTGGCGCCGTAATAGCTAAAGCCAAGCAACAGGCGTGCCTGCTTGTTCTTGGGATCGGCAGATAAGGCAGCGCTGAAGGGCACAATGGCGGCCTGGAATCGCCCTTGTTTGAATTCTGCCAATCCAAGATTCAATTGGATTCCGGGTAATCGTGGGTTCAGGGTGAGTGCGCGTTTGTACGCGGAAGCGGCTTCGTCGTACTTCTGCTCCTTGGATAGAACTACGCCCAGACTGGCAAAAGCTGCGGCGTCTTTGGGATCTTGGCGTGTGACGGCGCGCCAAGCCTCGGCAGCTTCTGGGAGCTTCCCCTGTTGCTCGAGAGCCAAAGCCTCAGAGGGACTGGGAGTTTGAGCGTGCCCGGGGATCGGCGAGAGCATTGCGGCACCAAGGAGGACCCACTTCCAGTTATTCATGACTCAAACGCCCGTCGGCAGATGTACGCACATCAACAGACTAGGGCATCAAGAGAGCTTCGACCAAGCGCATCCGCAATCGGCTGAGTGTCTTCGGATCCTCTATTAGAGTCAGCGAACCCTCCGCCCGCTCAATATGAGCTGGCGGAGGGAGGTACGAGGATTAGAAATACAACTTCAGGCCCAGCTGGAACACCCTGGGATCGTATGCCGATGTAACCGCACCAAAATTGCTGGCGCCAAGTTTGGTGCTGATGCCACCTTGCTGTACGTTCCCGACGAACTGGGTGTGATTCCAGGTGTTGAAGCTTTCCGCGCGGAATTCAAGACGGCTGCCCCGGCTCTCGCTGAGCAGGAAGCTCTTGAAGAGGGCGAGGTTCCAATTGTCGCGGCCTGGCCCGCGCAGGGCGTCGTGTCCAAGGTTGCCCCAGGTCCCAGCCGCTGGTGTCGCGAAAGCCGTCGGGTCGAACCATTGATTAACTTTGTGGGGATACGAGATTTTGCCGCTCAAGTTGGGCCGGACGTCGGAATTGCCGTTCGCCAGATTGGGAAGGATGCTGGTGACGGTTTGTCCGCCCGCAATGATATTGATCGGGGCACCCGACTCCATGGTGACGATTCCCGAGAGTTGCCAACCGCCGATCGTCGATTTCATCAATCGATTCGGACTGTTCTTGAGGAGCGGGATGTCGTAGACGAAGTTGACGAAGGCAACGTTGGTGCGATCGAAGATGGACGGGCCTTGATCAAACTTCCAACCGACATATGGATTGGACACGTTGTCCAGGTCGAAGCCATTCGCGCCTCCGGTGGTTGGGTCGATGGCGCGCGACAGCGTATAGCCGAACTGCAGTTGCAGATCGCTTCGGATGTTCCCGTGCAGGTCAACCTGGAGGGCGTTGTAGTGAGCCTGGGCAAGATTTTGAGCCAAGCGTATGGAGTGGTACCCGAGGAATGGCACAACGCTGTTGTAGGTGCTCGCGTTGTTGACCAAGCCAGGCAGGAGACTTTGATTCGGGAGGTTAGTTTCTATCCAGTAATTCTGATTCCGGTTCTGGTTCCCGACGTAGGACACCGACAGGATTGACCTGGCTCCCAACGCCTGCTGCACGCCGATGCTGAACTGGTAGCTCACTGGCAGGTTGTAATGCGCACGGTCAAGGCCAGTGATGTTGGGGACGACGATGGGTAGAGGTGGAACCGCGATGGTGGTGCCTGTCTGCACCCCTGTCTTTGGGTTCGACAGCAGAACGTTATTCAGATTGGCAGTGGCGCTAAAGGGAACGTTGGTGCCAGCGTTGTACATGTCGTTCCCCTGGATGCGCTCGTACATGGTGCCGAAGCCGCCGCGGATAACGGTCTTGCCCTGGCCCGTCACGTCGTAAGCGAATCCGAGACGAGGACCGAAAGCGGCCCAATGGTTGTCGACCAACCCTTTGGGAACCCCGTTCTGGCCATCAATGCCGATACCGTTCAGATAGAACTGGTAGCCGGCCAGGATCGGATTAGGACTCGTACCCAAGCCTGGACTCGAGGTACTGATCGTGCCATCCGGGTTGAAGATGGGTGCATTCGCCGGGTTGTAGAGGCCGGGGTAAAAGTTCGACGTGCGATGGTTAGCCTCGTAGGTGTGTGGCACGCCATCCCAGCGTAGACCGAGGTTCAGGGTGAGCCGATGGGTCGCGCGCCAGTTGTCCTGGACATAGGCGGCCCACGAAACGTTGTTCCAGTGACCGTTGTCGTGGACGGCGTCCTCGGAGTACGAGTTGGCGTAGCCGAGCAGGTAATCGGCGAAGTCGTTGCCGGTATAGGTGCCGTTGAAACCGAAGTTGCCCTGCGTACTGGCGAAGACGTCCTGGATCTTCTTGTACAGCGCCCAGCTGAAACCGAATTTCAGCTGGTGTGCGCCTTTTGTCCAGGAGATATCATCGCGCAGCTGATAGTCGTCCGCTTTGTTCACCCAAGGAGTCCAGTTCGCGCTGTACTGCGCACCCGTCGCCTGGCTCAGGTTGATTGTGGGGATGCGGGTACTGGCGTTGGGGCCGGTAAATATGCGGTTGAAGTTGAACCCGGAGGGAGCCGACACCAGCCCGTTGGGAATGATGTTAATGCGATTGCCGTTGTAGTTGAAGGCAATCTCGTTCAGCAGCGTTGGACTGATGGTGTGGGTTGCGTGTACGACGGCACTGTAGGACGGGTTGCCGAACGTATCACCGACCGTGGGCACGTTGTCGCCGCTCCACTGGGTCGTTCCGTAGCCTTGGGAAATCTGCTCAGAGACCCAGTGTCCAAAGATGGAGAACTTGTCACTGAACTGGTGATCGACGCGGGCAATTTCTTCGCGAACGTTGGTGGGAGAGTTGTTGCCGCCCTGAAATTGGGCCCCGTTGTTCGGCTTGGGGAAAATGCCAGCACCGAGGAGCGCCTGCGCGTTCGGATCGAGCAGAGAGGCGGGAATTGCGTTGTTCTTAAACGCAACTACCTTCGTTGGATCCGGAGCACCGGCAGTGCAACCGCTCAAGGCCTGGCCGACGCCCGTGAATTGTGCCTGCAGAGCAGGAGAGAGTAGACAGGAAAAGGGTGCGTGCAGCTTGGCCACGGCTAATCCTGCCGCAGAAAAGTCTCCCCCGTAGGTGCTTGCCAGCGGAACCGTCTGATTGAGAGTTTGGCCCTGGATGAGACTGCGCCATTCCATGTTGTAGAAGAAGAATGTCGGATGGCTCTTCCACAAGGGCACCTGGCCTCCGGCGTTGAAGCCATAAGTGTTGAAACGAAGTTCGGCTACTTTCTGCGGTGCAGGATTGAAGTAGTTGCGCGCGTCGAGAGCGTCATTTCGCAGAAACTCCCACAGCGTGGCATGGAACTGCTTCGTGCCGGACTTGAGCACCGTGGTCATGGTTGCCGACGACGAGAGTCCGTATTCGGCGCTGTAGTTCGAACTCAACGCACGGAACTCCGCAATGGAATCCACCGAAGGCATGACGCTGAATGTGCCGGCTCCGCCGCGGTCAAGGTCTTCACCGCCGTCGAGCATGTAGAGAGTGTGGCCAGGACGATTGCCATTGAAGCTGACATTGGCATCGCCACCCACAGGAGTGGGTGTCTGGAAGTCGCCTTGGAGACTGGATGCTCCCGGCGTCAGATTGACCAGCGTATATATGCTTCGTCCGTTGGTCGCGAGTTGCGACACCTCTTTCCCGCTGATCAGGTTACTGACCTCGCCAGTGTCGGTTTGAACTTTCACGGCATTGGCTTCGACCGTAACGGTCTCCTGTGCCGTTCCCATATTCATGGCGATGTCGATACGGGAGCGGTCGCCGACGTTCAGAACAATTCCTGAGCGCTCCTCGACCTTGAAACCCGCGGCCTGGATCTTGAGGGTGTAGTGACCGATCTGGAGGTTGGGCACAACGTACTGGCCCGCCTCATTGGTTTTGATATTGCGAGTCTGGCCCGTGTCCGTGTTGGTGACTGTGATGGATGCGCCAGGCACAACGGATCCGGTCGGGTCGGTGACGGTACCGACGATGGTGGCTTCCTGGGCTGAGGCCCGAGTAGAGAAAAGTCCCAGGCAAAGAGAGAGAGCAAACATGACCGCCAGCGCCTTAAGGCTGCGGTTTCTCAAGGTGAGGGCAAAGCTCCCGACGTACGTGGACGAGAGTGAGTTCATGGCCAATCCTCCGGAACGAGCACTACGACTCGGTCATCCCCAGGACCTCGATGGGTCCAGACGAGCGGAAAAAACGTAAACGTTTACGGCGTGAACTTGTACCCCCTTTTGGCCATTCGTGTCAAGCAAAACTTTCATAGGGCCGATTCAGATAATCGTTTATGTAGAGCAAAATATCCCAATTTCTGGAGAAGGTGATATGATGGCCGCCGTTTTGAAGGAAAGCGCCGGTGAGCGGGAACTGTGATTTGTGGTGAGCTATCGTCGTTAACGATTACGCTTCTCCCTTTGTTTTCCCGACGTTGCCAGCTGGGTTTCGAGTGGGATGTATGCAGGTCCTTGCACACGGTCAGCCACGTCACATAAGCGCAAAAAGGTGGCTTCCGGATTTCATAGACATTGGGAGCCCATCATTTACCACTGCGGTTCGAGAGGAACTTCATTCGATGACCGAAAAATCCATCCGCACGATTTGTTGCGCGATTGCCATACTTGTTTTCGTCGCGACGATTTCACTAGCGCAGACCGCGCCGACTTCCGGGAATCCTGCATATCTGGATCCCTCAAAACCGCTCAGTGTGCGGGTGGACGACCTGGTTTCCAGGATGACGCTCGAAGAGAAGGCATCTCAGTTGGTCAACCAGGCGCGCGCGATTCCCCGATTGCAGGTACCCGAGTACGACTGGTGGAGTGAAGCCTTGCATGGTGTCGCCCGGGCGGGAACAGCCACCGTGTTTCCCGAGCCGATCGGACTCGCAGCGACTTTTGATGCACCGCTGATTCATGAAATGGCGGTCGTCATCAGTACGGAAGCCAGAGCCAAACACAACCAGGCGGTTCGTGCGGGCCGGCGCGACATCATGGAGGGCCTGGATTTCTGGTCGCCCAACATCAACATCTTCCGCGATCCGCGCTGGGGGCGGGGACAGGAAACCTACGGCGAAGATCCGTTCCTCACGGCCAGGATGGGCGTTGCGTTTGTGACGGGACTACAGGGCGATGATCCGAAGTATTACCGAGTGATTTCAACGCCGAAACATTTTGCCGTGCACAGCGGCCCGGAAACAACGCGACACTCCGTCGACGTGCATGTTTCCAAGCACGACATGGAGGACACGTATCTGCCGGCGTTCCGCGCTACGGTTACGGAGGGCAAAGCGGGATCGGTGATGTGCGCCTACAACCGCATCAATGGCGAGCCGGCATGCGCCAACAAGTTTCTCTTGCAAGATGAATTGCGAGGCGCCTGGGCGTTCAGCGGATACGTCGTCTCCGATTGCGATGCGATCGTCGACGTCTTTCGCGGCCATCATTTCGCCAAGTCGATGGCAGAGGCCGTTGCAGTTTCTTTGAAGACCGGGATGGACAGCGAGTGCGCGGATTTCTTCACGAAGGCGAAAACCAATGCCGACTACGTCGCTTATCTGGACGCGGTGAAGCAGGGTTTGCTGAGTGAAAGGGACGTCGATACAGCACTCAGGCGTTTGTTCACCGCGCGGTTTCGGCTGGGGATGTTCGATCCGCCGGAGATGGTGAAGTATGCGCAGACGCCGGATTCAGAGATCGACAGCGAACCCCACCGGGAACTGGCGTTGAAGATAGCGCGCGAATCGATTGTGCTACTGAAGAACGATGGCGTGCTGCCGTTCGGAGGGCACATCCGGAAGATCGCGGTGGTCGGGCCTCTGGCTGAATCCGCCAGAGTGCTCGAAGGCAACTACAACGGCACACCGTCGCGCTCAACCACCGCGCTGGATGGCATTCGAAAGCAATTTGGCGCAAGTGCGGTGAGCTTTGTTCCTGGGATGAACTTCCTGCGTTCCGAGACGACGGTCCCGACCGCGGCGCTTTTGACCGACGATGGGCAGCCGGGACTCCGAGGAGAGTATTTCGCGGGCGAGAAGTCCGAAGGCACACCGCAAGCGGTGCGGGTGGACAATACGGTCGATGTTGAGTACTACAACCCTGACTCGTCTTCGCTTAAACCGCCGGAGGGAATGAAGGAATTCTCGGCTCGCTGGGCGGGATTTCTGGTGCCGCCACAATCGGGCGCGTACAAAATTGGCCTCGTCGGCTCGTTGAACCGGCTCTGGCTCGACAACAAGTTGATCGTGGATGACTACGCGCTGCACGATCCAACGCCGATCGTGAAGACGATGCAGTTGGAGAAAGGACGACGCTACGCGCTGAAGCTGGAATACGGGCGCGGTGGCCTGGGGACGAAGCTGGTGTGGCTGCCCTTGATCGCGGACCCAATCGGAGAAGCGGTTTCGGTGGCGTCGCAGGCTGACGCGGTGGTCGCTGTGGTCGGCATCACTTCGGAGCTAGAGGGCGAGGAGATGAAAGTGGAGGTGCCCGGTTTCGCGGGAGGTGACCGCACCAGCATTGATCTTCCCAAGGAGGAAGAGGATCTGCTGGAGGGGCTGAAGAAAACGGGCAAGCCGCTCGTAGTTGTGCTGATGAACGGCAGCGCGCTTTCAGTGAACTGGGCCAACGAACATGCCGATGCGATTCTGGATGCGTGGTACTCGGGAGAAGAAGGCGGGACGGCAATTGCGGAGACGCTCGCAGGGGTAAACAATCCAGCAGGGCGTCTGCCGGTTACGTTCTATAAGGGAGTGGATCAGTTGCCTGCCTTCGACGACTATGCGATGAAGAATCGCACCTACCGGTATTTCACAGGACAGCCACTTTATCCGTTCGGCTATGGGCTGAGTTTCTCGAAGTTTGAATACAGCAGTCTGAGACTATCGACGGCGGAATTGAGGGCCGGCACTTCCCTGGTGGCTGAGGTCGACGTCAAGAACACGGGCGAGCGAGCGGGAGACGAGGTGGTTGAACTTTACTTGAATTTCCCGAAATCGCCCGGCGCGCCGCAACGCGCGCTGCGCGGCTTCACGCGGGTTCATGTGGAGGCAGGCCAAACAGAACATGTGCGCTTCGAGTTGTCTCCGCGTGATCTTAGCTTGGTGAACGAAGCGGGCGATCGCATAGTGGCAGCTGGGGCATACAGCATCCGGGTGGGTGGAGGGCAGCCCGGGACAGGGGCTGCAGGTACTGAGGCTCAGTTCTCGATTCAAGGAGAAGAAAAGCTACCGGAGTAGCCGGGCTCATCGTGGACGCATGAGGGCGTCGAGCATGGCCGCATATGCCGGCTTCTTTTGGTAGTTCGCGTCCCAGAGCAAGGACCAGCCGAGATCGGGATACTCGGAAGGAATCCACGAATGGTTGTCACTGACTCCCCAGGTCTGAATCACCTTGCACGCCGAAAGGTCCAGACATGCACTCGCAATCTCGCCGTATATCTTCGCCTGCGCATTGAGTGACGCAGCGCTCCCGTCGTGCAGCCGTACGTCGAGTTCAGTGATGTGAATTTCGAGTCCGAGGTCCGCAAACCGTTTCATATTCTTGCGGAAGGACGCGAGTACGGACGGATTGTCGAAGGACAGATCCACATGGGCCTGGATCCCGACTCCGTCCAGCGGAACGCCTCGACGCTTGAAATCGACCGCCATGGCGTAGATGGCATCGGACTTGGGATTGACCGGCTCGGCGTCATAGTCATTGTAGAAAAGCTTCGCGTTAGGATCTGCAGCTCGCGCCCAGCGAAATGCCTGCTCAACGTAACCGGTTCCCTGCCCTGCAAAACCAATTCCTGGCTGGTCGTACCAAACGGTGTGGCGCATGGTCCCGTCATCATTGAAGGCTTCGTTCACGACATCCCATGCATAGACTTTCGAAGCGTAGCGCGACAGGACGGTGTTGACGTGGCCGTGAAGTATTTCGGCGAGTTGGGATGGCTTGTATGTGCCCTTCGTGATCCACGTGGGCACCTGCCGATGCCAGAGCAGCGTATGACCGCGGACCTTCATATCGTGTAGCAGAGCAAAGGACACCAGCGTGTCAGCGCCGGTGAAGTCATATGGGTGGGGATCGGTGTCGGGCCTAGGGTGAATCAGCGCGAATTTCATCTCGTTTTCAGGCTCGAGCTGGCTGAACTCGGCGGTGAGAATCTGAGTGAAGGCGGGCTCGTCGAGAAAACGAGTGTGAACAGCGGCGCCAATGAAGACACGTCGCACTGCCGCCGCGGTGCGGAGAGTGGTGGTGGTTGGATCGCCCGAAGAGGGACTGCCGGCTCCGATTAAGAGTGTCAGCGCGAACGGGCCTAAGAGCAACGCAACGGCTGGTACTCGGGACTTCAGCAGCTCTTTCCGGCTTCGATCTCGAATCGGCATCTGATATCTGAGGATTAAACGCCCTCCAGCGGTATGTTGCCGATGAAAGGCATTTTGGGAATTCAAACCTCACCCCCGCGGACAAACTAACATCAAAAATGGGCTTCGTAAACGTTTACGATCATGCGGTAGTCGTTCGCCGGACTCGAGCAGGCCATCTGAAGAGTCCTCTGTCTATCCGGGGAGCACCGAATGCAGCGCGGGATATAGCTGACGGTAGGTTCGATATCCGTCCTGCATGATCGCTGCGTTCTTGGGGTCTGGAGCAATGTGGTGGGCGACTCTCACAACGGCGTCGCAGGCCTCATCCACGGACTCCCAGGAACCGGCGCCGACGCCTGCCAGGATGGCGGCTCCGTAAGCCGCTCCTTCCTCAGCTTCGACAACCTCTACCTCGCGATCGTAAACATCTGCTTGAATCTGTCGCCAAAGCGGGGAGCGAGCACCGCCACCTCCCAGGCGGATGCAGGTGACCGGGACCTTCATCTCGTCAAAGATAGTGAACGTGTCTTTCAAACTGTAGGCGACTCCTTCCATGATGGCGCGAACGATGTGAGTGCGATTGTGAGAAGCGGTGAGTCCGAGCAACGCTGCGCGTGCATTCGGGTCGAGGTGAGGAGTGCGTTCCCCCATGAGATAAGGCAGCCAGAAAAGGCCCGCCGAGCCGGGGGGTGCGGCACTCGCTTCCTCCGCCAACACATCGTAGGGGTTTCGACCATTCTTCGACGTTGCTCCGAAGCGATCGCGGAACCAGCGCAACGACAGACCTGCTGCCTGGGTGACACCCATGACGTGCCAGCGTCCGGGTACTGCGTGGCAGAACGTGTGCAAACGTCCGTGGGGATCGAGTGCTGGGCGATCCGTCGCGGCAAAAACAACGCCCGAGGTACCAATGGTTGCGCTCACCACGCCGGGACGAACGATGCCCATACCGACCGCGCCTGCGGCCTGGTCCCCTGCCCCTGCAATCACAGGAGTTCCGACCTTAAGGCCGGTCACCTCAGCCCCAGCGGCTGAAACCCTGCCACAAATCTGAGGGGATTCGAACAAAGTTGGGAGCAGCTTGGCTTCGATGCCAGTCTTGCTGAGAACTTCCGAGGCCCACCTGCGGTGCGCGACATCGAGAAGGAGCGTCCCAGACGCGTCTGCGACATCGATTGCGCGTTCTCCTGTGAGACGAAAGCGCACGTAGTCTTTCGGCAACATCACATGGGAAACGCGCCGCCAGTTTTCAGGCTCCGTTTCACGGACCCAGAGCAGTTTCGTCAGAGTGAAGTTGGTGAGAGGGGGATTGCAGGTCAGCTGGATCAGGCGCTCGGCGCCGAAGAGTTCGTTGAGTTCCCTGCCCTGTTTTTCGCTGCGCTGGTCACACCAGATGATGGCACTGCGAATGACCTGGTCGGAGGTATCGAGCAGAACCGCACCGTGCATCTGGCCGGAGAAGCCAACACAGGCGATCTCATCGCTGCCGACACCGGAAGCCTGAAGAGCCCTGCGGACCGCGATTCCAGAGGCTCGCCACCAGTCTTGCGGATCTTGCTCCGCCCAGCCCGGCTGCGGGCTTGAGAAAGGATTGTGCTCTTCGGAGGCAGCGCCTCTCACTTTCCCGTGCCCGTCGATAATCAAGGCGCGCGTGCCGCCCGTGCCGACATCGATGCCTAAGAAATTGATGTAGCCCCCCTCACTCTCAGCCCTTCCGGCTGGCAGCTATGCGAAATCCTCTGCCAGATCTCGGGTTTCCTGAAGCTCGTGCACTCTTTCCCTGACCGACTCTTGAGATTGCCGCTGCAGAAAGAAATCCAGATTTCCCCGCATGACGAGGTGCGGCGCCAGCGTGACCTGATGAGACGAACTCTCACCTTCTGCCAGAAACTCGTGCAACATCCGAAACGCCATTCGCCCCTGCGTGCGCGGGCGCTGGTAGATCGTCGCGATGACGGCCCCGGAGCGGATTTGCGGCACAAGATCGGGAAAGAGGTCGGTGGTGATGATGGTCAAATGATCGAGCCGTTTCGCGTCTCTCGCGGCATTCAAGACCGGAACGGAAGCTTCCGTCGTCACGTAGATTCCGGCCAAGTCGGGACACTGCTCGAACAGTTGGCGGCACTTTTCGTAGGCCTCGGATTCGATATCGTGATCTTCGATCGGCTTCATCAAGCTCATCTGCGGATACAACGATTGCAGAGTTGCTTCGAAAGCAGAGTACTTCTCGGCGTGCTCGGTGATCGCCATATCGAAAAGCGTGACCGCTACGGGTCCACGCCCACGCAAGAACTGGCCCATCAGATCGGCTGCAATCGATCCACTGGCGAGAGTATCGACGGCCACGATGCCGAGCCGGCCACTGTTGGCGGCGTCCGTAGCCACGCACACGACTGGAATGCGCACACGGGCTGCCCGACGGATCCATAACCGCAACTTTTGCGGACGGCTGGGAAAAGTGATGATGCCGTCGACTTTAGAGTTGATGGCCGCCTCGAACGCCTCCTCTTCCCCTTCTCCGAGCTGGGGATAAGTGCGGAATTCGATTTCTACGTTCTCTATAAGACTGGCGCGCGATTCTTCGCGAATGCCGGCGCGCACCTCGTCCCAGAATGACGTTGTGCCTTTCAAAGTATTCACAGAAATTCGAAGAGAGCGCCTGGAGGAAAGGAACCGGGCGGCGAGATTGGGACGGTAGCCCAATGTTCTCGCCATCTGCAGGACCCTGGCTTTGGTCATCGGACTGACGCCCGGATTGTCGTGTAGCGCCCGGTGTACGGTGCCGGTGGAGATGCCCAGCGCCTTGGCGATATCCAAGAGTGTGGCGGGATTCCTGCCCATTCTGTTGCCCGACTTCCCGGCTGTGCCCGAGTCTGAGATGGCCTATGAAGGCTCAACCGAGCATTGTAAACGTTAACGGACTTTGGTGGGTTTGTACAATGGAATAAACGACGCTCCGACAAAACAACCTGATTTGGGAAGGCATGCCATTGAGAGCCCTGGGCTTAAGCGCGTTTCATGGCTGGGTAGATCAGGGTTCGAAGGCACAGAAAGGGGCTAGCCCAGCCGAGCTGCCGGCCGCCCGTGAGAATGGGACGGCGGGTGAAGATACCAAACTGCAATCCCCGCGCTTTCGCCGCACCCCCCACTGTACTTACGCTGACCTCCAAAAGCGAAGCTGGACAGGCGTTCGCATGCACTACGGTGTGGCGCGCGTCTGATTGGTGCCGGGCTACCATTGAGCAACCAGGAGCCTTGCCGATGGGAACGAAAACTCTAGCAAGCCTGACATTATCGTTGTGGTTGCTGTCCGGGTGCGGCGGTGGCATGAGTTCGACATCCGGATCCGGATCAGGTTCCGGCAACGGCTCTGTTCCATCTGCCCCCGCGGGTGTGACCGCAGTTGCGGGCAATCAGCAGGTGACTCTTACATGGACGGCCAGCGCAGGCGCGGCGACCTATCACGTAAAGCGGACAGCTACTAGCGGGGGGCCTTATACACAAGCTGGGACTGCGGCGACTACGAGCTATATCGACTCAGGATTAACTGACGGAACAAAGTACTACTACGTGGTTTCGGCGATGAACTCCGTTGGCGAAAGCGCCAATTCAACGGAGGTTTCTGCCACACCGGCACCTATGGTGGGAAGTCCCGCCACGCCCACAGGGCTCACCGCCGCGGCAGGCAACGCCCAAGTCGGCCTGTCATGGACCGCCAGCAACGGTGCGAACGGCTATCACGTAAAGCGCTCGACCACGAGTGGCGGGCCGTACACGCAAGTATCCGCACCGATGACGACGAGCTACACCGACACGGGCCTGGCAAACGGCACAACTTATTACTATGTAGTCTCCGCGTTGAATACGGCGGGAGAGAGCGGCAACTCCAGCCAGGCGTCGGCAACTCCTAGAGGATCATCGGCGTCGGTGCAAGTTACGGTAGACGTCCTCAGCAATCGACACGCGATCAGTTCATACGTCTACGGCGGAGCCTTCCCGAAGGATGCGCCGACGATTACCGACAGCGGACTTACCGTGGTGCGATGGGGCGGGAACTCTACTTCCCGCTACAACTGGAAACTGCATACCCACAACGCGGCTGCGGATTGGTATTTTGAGGACTACGCGGACTCGGGAATCGGCAACGGCGATTCAGTGCAGTTCGTCCAGGCGGTAAGAGGAGCCGGTGGCAACCCCATAATGACTATGGTGATGTTGCCTTGGGTGGCGAAAGCTTCGGGCTGGAGTTTCTCAGTAGCGAAGTACGGCGCTCAGTGCAGCGTCGATCCCTGGAACAGTGACGCGGGAAACGGTGTGGCGACAGATTGCAGCACGAACATCACCGGGAACGATCCCAATGACGCGAATGTTCCTTTGCTAGATTCGCCCGGCGGAGGTGACCCGCCCGGCAGTGTCTATCGCAAGCAGTGGGCTGCCGCGCTGGCCACGGCTTTTGGTAGCGGGCCCCACTTCTACAACATGGACAACGAAACCGACATCTGGGGCGGTACACACCGGGACGTCCACCCGGCTGCCTCAGGCTACGACGAGCTAAGGGATACTTATCTCCGAGTGGCGAGCGGGCTCAAGACCTGGGACCCGCAGGCCATCCGCCTCGGACCCGTGAGCTGCTGCTGGTGGTTTTATTGGAACGGCGCCAACGGCAGCGACAAGGGCGCGCACGGAGGAATCGATCTGGTGCCTTGGTGGCTCAATGAGGTGTACTGGCAAGATCAGATCGCAGGGGCACGGTCGCTCGACCTGTTCGATGTCCATGCCTACCCGGACACGCCGGACACTTCCAGTTTCAGCACGGCGCAGAAGCAGGCGCTGGCAGTGCGGATCTATCGCGACTATTGGGATCCGACGTACGTCAGCGAGTCAGGGTCGATCAACCAGAATTGGGCCACGCAGATTCAGCCGAACAAAACCATCCCATTTCGCATCCCGAGAATGCGGGCGCTCGTGAACTCCATTTATCCGGGTACACCACTGGCCTTTACGGAATGGAGCGCGGAGATTGCCGGCGCGGCCGACTTCTCAACCGCCCTTGGTGATGCCGACTCTTACGGCATCTTGGGCCGCGAGCGTGTGTATTTGGCCTCGCGGTGGGTGGCACCCGATCCAGCGAATCCGAACTACCAGGCACTAAAGCTATTCACAAATTATGACGGACAGCACCACGGATTCCAGGCCATCTCAGTCTCAGCGGCTCACGACGCGGACCCGAACCTGTTCAGCAGTTACGCCGCTGTAAATGGGGCAGGCAATTCGATGACTCTGCTGCTACTCAACAAAGATCCCCAGAACGCTGTGGTAGCGGGGCTCGCGCTGAGTGGCTACACGCCAAAGCAGATAACTAAGTACACCCTTTCCCAGGTTTCGCCAACCAGCATCGTCGCCTCGGGCACGCAGGCGTGGACTTCGAACATAACCCTTCCTGCTTACTCTGCTACGTTGATAGTAATGAGTGGCAACGCGGCAAGTAATCCGGCAACGGAGTGGGACCTGAATCCGGACGCGATCATGGTTCCGGCAGGAGGCACAGTTACACTGCAACCCAAGATTACCTCAAGCACAGGAACAGTGACGCTGGGGCTACCACAGTCAGATGTCGGGGTCACCGCGACCGTCACGCAAGCGAATGTCAGCACCTCTCAGGAAGGGGCGATCGCGATAAATGCCGGAACCACACCAGGTTTCTATCACTTCACCGTACCCGGGACCGACAATGCGGGCGTGATGCAGAACCAGAGCGGCTGGATTGTCGTGGGCAATTCGCCAGCGACGCTTGCCAAGACAGGTGACGGACAGCATGGAGCACATGGCACGACTCTGAATCTTTCGGTGACGCTGAATGCCGGCCAATCCGGTGGCAGTAACCAGGGAGCAGACGTTTTGTTCACCACAGATAGCGGTTCTTTGTCCTCCCGGATCGTTACGACCAACGCGTCGGGTATTGCGAGTGTCGTGCTGACCCTGCCATCCACCGCCGGGACTGTTCATGTGACGGCCGAGGGCCCGATTCCTCTCGGCCATCCTGTAGCCACATTTACCGAGACGTCGCAGTAGGTTTGTTTCGCGGCCTATGTTAGAAGCCGCGCTCGCTGTTCGGCATCCCTATTGTTTCTTGCTAACGTGATGATAGCTCTCGGGTGGGCCAAGGTAACTCGGCTTTACGCCGCCTAGATCGAGAACCAGTTTTTGTAGCACGATTCCGGGGTCGACCATCCAGAACTTCAGCGTGTGGTAGCCCGGTTCCGTCACCGTAAAGGTCGACTTGACCTTGCGGACGCTATCTTCTACAGACTTCTCCCAATCCGCGATCGAATTGTGAGCCAAGGCGTCTACGATCTGCGGTGGCTGGAGGTCGAAAGAGAGCGCGTAGTGCAGGCCGCGGTTAGGAACAAAGTTGAGGGTGGGGGCCAGGATCGCCTCAACTTCAATCGCTCCCGGGTGGAAGAGATACACCTGATATTCGAGGCACGGAGAGTTCTGCGGCGGCGACACGCTTGCTGCAGTAACCGGGGATATCGTCATCGAGGACAGAGTTCGACCGTAGTCGGCGATCTTCTCCCACCGGACCGGACCAGCATCTACCTTTTTTGTGTAGTGCTCTGCCTCGATCGAGACGTAACTGTTGCCTTCCACAAAACCATTCAGAGATACGGGCATTGGGGTTGCAGGATTAAATGCTTCTACCTTAACTGCTACCTTCCCCCCAGCACCGGCAATCTTGATCCATCCGCTGCTTGTACCGTGCGGGGCTTTGCTCCAATCCACGTTGACCCATAAGCGCTCTTCCTTCTCAACCGTTCCGCTCGTTGTGCTCAACACGATCCACGGAGAACTTGTGGAAGCTGTGAGTCGAAATGGCGTCTGCCCTCGGTTGAAAACATCGACGTGACGACGTTGCTGGTTGAACACATCAAACTGGGGAAGGCTCGGTTCTCCTGCGGCGTTCGGCCAGGCTGCTGCAGAACCGTCGATCGCCACACCCATGGCCGCGGGAACGGGAACGCTAATTTCGCCCACTCTGGGCATCACATTCACCGGAGGGTCCCTCCAGGAGCTGTAGCCGATGTGGGTCTGGTCCATCATGTGGTCCCACTTTCCGTGCGCGAGAGAGTGGTTGTAGTAGCTGGATAGATCGGCGTCTGCCTGAAAGAGTGCACGGGCTCGTGCCGCCAGGTCATTCGTACTGGCGCGGCCCTGACTGGCATAGAGCCGATTCCTGCCAACCGTGATATAGAGCTCAGCAACCTGAGCCGAGGCCTTAGCTGGGTATAGAACGAGCTCGAAGAAGGCATCGCGCACATCTTCCGCTAAGTTGCGATAAATACCCTCCGCCTCGTTTGTAAGTGCCTTCCACTCGTCCATAACGCGGTCAGCTTCCTCATAGTCGACAAGACTGAACGTATCTGGGTCGAGTAGTTCTGGCTTCCGTCTTCCATTGAACTTGGTGTATCTGGAAATGATGCCCGCGATTTCCGCGGCATGCTTCGATCCAAATTCGCGTGCCGCCCAAAGCTTTGTGAATTCAGAGATCTTTTCCTTGGGCCAGCGTTGCGGGTCGCGCGCCAGGTCGAGAAAGAACTCGATGGGGAACTCCATCGGCTTGAGGTCGCCGACATTCACAATCCATATCTGGTTAGCCCCGTATTGATGGGCCAGATTCATTTGCTCCCAAACCTTGGTGATGGGGACTGTGTTGAGCCACTTGTAGGAGCGCGGATCCCCAACATAGTCGAAATGGTAGTAGATGCCCGCCCCGCCTTTGCGCTTTTGTTCATCCGGGGTGGAGAGTCGCCGGATGTTTCCCCAGTTGTCATCACACCACAAAAGGGTCACATCGTCAGGAACGCGCATCCCTTTTTCGTAATACTCCTGTACCTCCTTATAGAGAGCCCAGACCTGGGGAACGACGGAAGGGTCGGCATGCATGGCTTCACCAATGATCTTCCGCTGGTCCGACACAATCTCTTCCAGCAATGCCGTGTTCGTAGCGGTATTGGCACCCGGCACCATTGGTTCATCTCCGTTTCCCCTCATGCCGATGGTAACGATGCTTTCGTAATGATCGTTGCGTTCAATGGCTTCTCTCCAAAATTCTCTCAGCACGTGGCTGTTGGTGGAATAGTCCCATGGGCCCTTGCCGTGGCGTTGCCACTCTTTCCAGGCTCGCATCATCGGTTCGTGATGCGATGTTCCCATGACGATGCCATACTCATCGGCGAGCTTCGCGTTCAGCGGATCGTCTTCGTCGAAAGCGTTGTCCCACATCGCCGGCCACAGGTAATTTGCCTTCAGGCGTAGCAAAAGCTCGAAGACCCTCTCGTAAAACTGATGGTTATAGTTCCCGAATTTCTCGTGTACCCACCCGCTGAGCGATGGGGATTCGTCGTTCAGAAAGATGCCGCGGTACTTGACGGCAGGCGGTCCCTCCACATACCTGCCAGCCTTTACGAATAGGGCGTCCTTGTGTGTAACGGGAACATCAGCCCACCAGTACCACGGGGAAACACCCATCTGTTCGGACAGGTCGTATATCCCATAGATAGTGCCGCGTTTGTCGCTTCCAGCAATGATCAGTACGTTCGCCACTCCGGGCAGAGGCTTCGGCACAACTTGAATGAGGAACGACTCCCACTTGCCGGCGATCGCGGTCGTGTCAATTTTGTGCTCGTTGATGAGGCGATCAATGATTGCGCTCTTGCCAATCGTCCCCACGATGATCGCGGCCGATCCGAGGTCGGTCTCAGCACTCTTGATTGCTGGAGCATGGCCCGTGACGCGCTGAACGTCCGCCTGCAGGTCATAGGTTGCGCGAACCACTCCAGCGTGGTCGTTGGCGTCTACATAGATCGAGGCGAGAACGTTGCCTTGCGCGATGGCGAAACTGCCGGAAGCAGGGATTGCCCGCACGTACCGCGTCTGCCCGAGGGCTGACCCGTCACGGCTAACACAAAGCAGAAACGCCAGAACCAGTAGATAAGCAAGAACTGAGCTCTGGAAGCAATGCCCATACCGAATATCGGGCAACGCTAACAATTTCTTTACGCCTCTCAATCCTGATGGTGTCATAGTCCGATACAGATTTTATCCGGCTGCGCCGCCTAATGACACCGAGCCGCCGGTTTGTGTGTAATATTCGAGATACTTATCCAGCTGGCTGAAGGAATGCGTGCCTGCTATCTCGACGCAACTCGACGAATTCGTCCCGGTTTATCAGTTCCACGAATATTACTCCGTTCGCATAGCGGCGCCTGCCGAGGATGTCTACCGTGCGGTCAAAACGGTCACTGCCGACGAGATTTCTCTTTTTCGCACTCTGACCTGGCTGCGACGCTTTGGCCGTTCTGGACCAGCGAGCATCCTGAATGCGCCCCTACATCAGCCGGTCATCGAGGTAGCTCTCGAAACGTCGTTTCTCCTGCTCGCAGAACAGGCGAATCGCGAAATCGTTGTGGGAACGGTGGTCATCACACCCAGCAGCTGGTGCCGTGGTCGCGTCAAAACTCCCGAAGCCTTCAAGGCGCTTGACCATCCGGGATTCGCGGTTGCAGCTATGAACTTCCTTATTGAAGCCGCCGACGCTGGAATGTGCAAGCTGAGCACGGAAACGCGGATACACGCCACCGATGCAGGAGCAAAATTGCGATTCGGGGTCTACTGGACGCTGATTTATCCAGGCAGTGCCTTCATTCGGTGGATGTGGCTCCGCGCCATTGCCCGGCGCGCCCGAGGTATGTAGCGCAAAGATTTTCGGTGGCGGCAAGGGTGTCGGCCTGCTCTCCTGAGCGACAGGAAGACACCACCGCTATGTCCGGCCGCACAACGACCGGACATGGTGAGTAACAATCTGGTATTGGCTCGAGTTCGGCAGTCCACTCAATGCAGAATTAAGCGGTAGCAGGTTTCTAAGTAGCCCGCTACCGCTTCGTTTACCACATAAAACTCGGTCAGGATCCTGTTAAAAGGTGAACTTGGCCACCAACGCGATCGCGCGAGCGTTGCTGGCGAATACAGACTGCGGGTTGTTAAAGGTAGCCTTGCCCGGAGTGACGAAAGACTTATAACTGGCCCCTACGGAAGTGAAGCCGTTTACGTCGTTTACTCCCAGGCCATATCCCGGATTGCTGCCCGGGATGTATTGCGGGTGATTAATGATGTTAGCGAATTGTGCCCCAAACCGGAATTTCATTCTCTCGGTGAGGTTCATGTCCTTGTATACGCCGAGGTCAAAGTTGTTTGTTCCCGGCGTTTGCAGCGTGTTGCGCCCAAGATTAGACAGGGCGCCCAGGCCGGTGCGGATGTATTGAGCACTCGGATTCTTGGCAAGGTACGCCACCACGTTGCCTGCATTGGGGCCAGCAGTGGCGGTCAGCGCAGTAACATCCGTGCCCGTTCCCGGAACACCCGCCGGATTGAAAATCGCACGGTCACCGGCGGAGTCAACGTTCAGGTTGGCGTCACGTTGCGCCTGTACGGTCACCCATTCACCGGTCTCGTAAGTGTAGACCGGGCTAAAGGCCCAGTTGCCCAAGACATTCTTGGTCAACCAGTTTCCGGTAGTAAAGAACGGCAAGTTATAGACCATCGCCAGCGTAAACCGCTGAGCCCGGTCCAAGGCTGAGTTCGACTTATCCTGGGCGAAGTTGGAGAAATCCTCGGGCCGGCGAGGGGTTATGTCGCTGGTGTGGAAGTCGGCGGTACTGTTGTCAATGGTGTGACTCCAGGTGTATGCCCCCTGAAGAGTCAGGCCATTACTGAACCGGCGAGTAAGTCCGCTCTGCAGACCATGGTAAATGGACCAGCCAGCAGGAACGAACGCCGTGATAAATGGTGTGCAGGGAAGGCCAAAGCTGCCATTCGATTGCAATGCTCCAAAACACCCAAAGCCCGCGTTGGAGTACTGCGAGACGAAGCTATCCCTGTTCCCGACTATCGGAAAACCTATTGAATCTTGTCCCAAGGCAAGCGGAAGTGAGTTCAGCGAGGCCTGGCTTGGAGCTTGCAAGTATGTCGGCAGGAAGTTAGTCGGCGTGACCGACGCCTGCAGGCCGAGGATATCCTGGAAATTCAAGTGAACACCGCGCGTACCCACATAGTTGATTTCAGCGGTGTAGTTCTTGGCAAATGAATGCTGCACACCGAGGTTCCAGTTGATCGAGTAGGGATCCTTGACCTGTGGTGGAATCCAGTTAGCAGTCTGGGCGAGCGCGTCGGCTTTGTCCAGAACGGTAATGCCGGTGCCGCCGCCGCCTGCTAGTCCTCCACTCGCTAGGAACCCGGGAGACAAAGGCGTCACGTTGGCAGTCGAGCCGACCTGTGGCGGCACGCCTAGAATTCCGATGTTGTCGTAAAGAGTGTCATACGCCAAGCCAAAGCCCGCACGAATCGAGGTGTTGCCGCTTGTGCCGGGCGAGTATGCAAGCCCGATGCGAGGCGCCCAGTTATTCTTCGGAGCGCGCGGCTTACCGAATACGAGCGGCTGGTTTCCTGCCTGCGGCACCAGGATGCTCGGTGAGCTTGCGAGGGCATTAAGAGTCTGCCGGTTTTCACCTTCCGCCGTGGTCGTATATTCATAGCGAATGCCGGCGTTCAGGCTGAGATGCTGGTTTACCCGCCAAGTATCATTGGCGTACCAATAAATAGCATTCTGGTTTCCATAGTAGGTTGTCGACCCTGTACTGCGCTGTCCGAAGGAATCGGGCGCGAAGTCCTCGAGATACACCTGCGTACCGTTATATTCGTAGTCACCGCGCGAACGTTGTGTAAATGCTTGCGGTGAGATGTACCAACGGTACTCGACTCCGAACTTGAGGCTATGTTTTCCCCTGGTGATGCTGATGTTGTCCACAAGCTGATAAAAGTTCTGGATTGTCGATTGCGGAGCATTAGTGTTCGGGCCAATATTCAGCCCTGTGCCGAGGTCCAGCAGGAGGAGATTGGGGAACGCATCCAAGCCCGGATATTTCTGATTGCCCACCGGATCAACCTGATCAAACCGGTTGAAGCCGAACCGGAACTCGTTCGTAATGTGGGGTGAGAACGTGTGGTACTCGCTCACGTTAAGCAAATCAAAAATATTCGAGTAGGGAGTAAAGAAGGTTTCGAGCTGGGCTGAGTTGTCCAGAAGGTTTTCTTTGTTGTAAACGAACCTTCCGCGTAGCTGATCTTTCTCAGAGATATTAAAGTCGATGCTCTGAACAAAGTTTGTCCAGCTCTGCCACGCCGGTGGAACAATCGAAACATTGCCAACCTCGATGTTACCCGGCGCACAGCTGCCGTTTGCAGGCGCGGTGAAACTGCTGAACTTTTCCGCGCCAGCGTTTGCCGTGCCGTTATACGTAATGCAGCCGGACGGAGCCGAAGCGACGGGGACGTATTGTTTGAAAATCCCGAAATTCGTCGCATTCAAACCCGGGTCTCCAGCGATGGCTGCCAGGCCCGCGGCTGTGGGCGTCTGAACAGCGCCGCCACCCACCGAAATGAAGCCCACGGGATTGCGCTCAAAGTTGCTGAAGAAGAAGAGCTTGTTCTTGATGATGGGCCCCCCGACGGTGAAACCGTAACGATTATTGTCCAGCCGTGGATTTGAGGTAAGGCCCTGTTGAACCCAGGTTTCATCTACGGCATTGAGGTTGCGATTTCGGAAATACTCGTAAATCGAACCGTGGAAACTGTTGGTACCGCTCTTGACTGTAGTATTGAACTGGCCGCCCGAGGAATGGCCGAATTCAGAGTTGAACTGATTGGAGAGCAGAGTAAAGTTCTCGACCGCTTCCGGCGGAACGGTAATCAGCGACCCGGTAACAGTCTTAAGGTTATTGTCGACACCCTCGACCGTGAAGTTGTTGTCCCGCGGACGCTGGCCACCCACGGACGGACCATTTCCATCTCCCATGGCGCTCGCGTTGGTCACGCCGGCACTCAACAGAGACAGGTTTAAGACGCCAGCGCCTGATCCGCCGGAGGACGTGAGGCCCAGATCCTGCGAGAAGCGGTCCGTATATGTAGATTGCAGTTGGGCCGTCGAGGTATCGACCGGGGGAGCGGCGCCCGAGACCTCAACCGTCGTCGAAGTGCTGCCCAGTGCCAGCCTTACGTTGGTCGTGCCGGTTTTGTTAATCTCGACAGGAACGTTCTCAACTGTCGAAGTATTGAAATTCGGAGCGCTTACGGTAAGTCTGTAAGTACCAGCGGGCAGGTCGCGGAAAAGATAGTCACCTTGCGCTTTGGTTGTGGTAACGATCCTTTGTCCCGTCGCGCCGTTATCGGCTTCTACTGTAGCGTTAACGACAGCTGCTCCGGAGGGATCGACGACGGTCCCCGTCAAATTCCCGCTGATCGCTTGGCCAAACACTGTGGCACAGCTCAAGGTTAGAACCATAAGCAGGGTTAGATTGAAAGCCAGAACCTTGATGCTAATCGGTGTTCGAGTCATGAGGCTTCTCCTGAGAACCAAAACTCTGATCAATCTGGACAACTACAAACTTCCGAATAAGCCAAGAACAGTCGGTGAAAGTGATCTAGATGGCCGCGAGTCTGTGACACATCTTGCAGTTCACATCCAAGAACACACAGAGTGCGTACATGCTGCGTTCCGAAATGAACCTGTGTGGGTGTGTGCGGGGCGGTCACACAAAAAGACGGGACGAACGACAGGTTTTGTGATTCATAGCCACAGTTGAATTTGGTTGTGCGGGTGTTGGTCCGGGCAAAGATTGAGCTGATTTATCCTTGGAATCGTAGAAGAGACTGGATCGCCTACCAATTTTGGGATTTGGTTTCGAGTTCTTACTAGCGCCTGGTAAAAGTAAAAGGTGTATTAGTGATGTTATGGGTTGATGGCCGAGATTTGTAGGAAGCTAAATGGCCTTATCAATCAACTGCTGAAGGTGGTTGCGATAGGTACGGCTGCAGGAAAGCTCCTTGCCATTCGTGAGAATGGCGATATATTCGCCGCTGTTGCAGGGCTGCAATTCCTTGATCTTGGCAATGTTGACGATCGTCGAGCGATGGATGCGAACGAAGCGGCCGGGATCAAGCTTTTCGGATATGCGGCCGATCGCCTCGCGCAGCACGTAGGAATCCTTCCCCGCGTTTACTTTTACATAGTTCGCTGCCGCTTCGACCCAGTCGATTTCGTCGAGATCCAGGAACACGACGCGTCCACCCGTCTTGATGACCAAACGTTTGTCTGCGCCCTGCCTGGTCTGTCTTGTCTCCGCCAATCGGTCGAGCATCTGGTAAGCAAGACGGCGATCCGATGATTTCAGAAGCTCTGCTCGGGCGCGCTCGGCAGCATGGTGGAGTCGTTCTCCGTCGAACGGCTTCAGCAAGTAGTCCAACGCCTGCGCCTCAAATGCCCGAATGGCGTACTGGTCGTAAGCCGTGGTAAAGACAACGATTGGCATTGCATCGCGGGAGAGCCTGCTCAGGACCTCAAAGCCGTCTGCATCCGGCATGCGAATATCCAGAAATAAGAGGTCCGGCTTGTGGTCTTGTACTGCTGAAATGGTCTGTTGGCCGTCTCCGCATTCCGCGACCACCTCGACCCCTGGTTCTTCACCCAACAGGATGCGCAACTTCTTGCGCGCCAAAGGCTCGTCGTCGGCAATGATGGTACGCATCGCGGGAACCATATGGCCCTCATGCGGGCGCTGGGGGAAACTCGCCCTTATCGTTATGATAGTTGGACGTGAACGGGGTACAAAAGGTTATCTCAGAGACACTTCTCCTCTGTCTGCATGAGGACGGTGATTAGCGCTGCCAAATACCGGTCAAATGCAACCTCACAGATAAGGCGGAGGCAGTGGCAGGTTGGATTTCATGAGACCAGCACATCGAAATCAGCCAGAGATCGCAGCAAGACAGAAGGAGTCGACAGACTTGCCAATGGTTGCTGTTCTAATGCAAAGGTCTTTGCGCAGAGGTGCGTCGAGGAAGGTGCTAATATTCTCAGACTTCTAGTCTTCAAACGGCGCTTGAGCCACCATGTCGCAAAAATTGCGTGGGTGAAACCCGGGCACGTAGCGTTCACCAACATCACGCATAAATGAGCGCCCAGCTCCTCCAGGATGGTTGCGTACCACATCAGCGCAGGCTCTCACAAATGCGCTCTTGAACCCCAGTCTTGGAAATGCCTTCAGGATTTCTTCGAGATCGGCCTTCTTCACTTCGGAGGCGTCGGGTCCGACGACATCGGCACCGGCCCCCTCGCCAACCAACGCGATTTCAGGCTGCTTGAAATGTCCAATGAGGGATGCGTGCATGGCGATCCCATCCCAGACGATCCCGGCACGTTCCGTCGCATAACCACGCTCGCCAAGAAAGCGCTTTGCAGCTTCTGCTCCTTGAATCTCGAAAGGAAGATCCCCTTCGAATCGTTCCGTCAGACCGAGGTCGTGAAGAATGCAGGCCAGGTAGAGAACTTCTTCGTCGAAGGACTGTCCGCGCGCTCGCCCAACCAGTGATCCCAAGAGAAACGTGCGAACGGCGTGATTAAACAGATATGGCGGAGAAACAGCGTGGCTCAGTTTGGTTGCAGCTCTTGCGATAGGCGAATCCACAATCCGGATGCCAGCTACGGCTGACGGCACAGGAGCAAACCCGGTCTCTCGTGATGGCGCTCTGTGCGCCCGCACCAAGCCAAACGTCAGCAGGTTGTTGCTCCATCTACCGGTACAACAGGCTACGACTCCCAATCCTCGAATCAATGCACGCCTGTTCATGGATTCACCCTGAATTCGATCTTGACGCACCCCAGAGACCGATCGGCGTTGACTGGCCGACCGCCAGTCGCGTTCCAGCCGTCTTGTGGTTCAGGTTGATGAAGCGAACCATAACATCGGCGACCAGCTTTCGGTCTTCGTAGGGCAAAAGTCCAAGGTTTTGTGGTTCCAGTGCACCAAGAATGGAGACGAAACGGTTCCTTTTAGGGGATGGCACGTGATTGAATGGTTGTTTGCCGAGTTGAAGGTCGCAGCAGGGTGGGTTTTCCTTCCCACCGACTATGCAGCTTGAAATGAAATCACGGTGTGAGAGGTGTGGAACTGCACTTCCACCAACTGCGGAGGCCTACATCTGTTCCTACGAATGCACCTACTGCCCAGTATGCTCCTCCAGGATGCACGCCACCTGTGCGAAGTGCGGGGGGGAGCTTATTCGGCGACCACGGCGCAAGCCTACCGCCAATGTCGCACCCGAGAATCAACCGGCGACGTCGGCGAAGATACGTCCTTGGGTGGTATGGGCCTTTAGCTTGGGAATATGGAGTTTCGTCGGGATCGCTGTTGGCCTCTCCATGTACCAGTTTGACCGTTCGTTAGGGAAACCAGCAAGCTTACGGGACGAACTTACACTCCCTCTCATCAATCAGCTTATTTATGGTGTCCTCAGCCCGTTCGGGTTCTGGGCTGCTCTGCGCTACCCGCTTGACAAAAACAACTGGCGCCGCCGTTCGCCAGCATACCTCGCTGGTGGCGTTCTTTTCTCGCTGTGCTTTATTGCTATCCGTGCCCTGGCCTATCCGGTGTGGGATCCGCGCGTGCGCGACTACAGCTATGCGATCTGGAATTTTCACACCCATGTCCTGAGTGTTCAATGGATCCTGCTGAAGAGGTTATTTCTCTACGACGTCGTCGATAACATCTTTTCGGCCTATGTTCCGGTGGCACTGGTTGCTAATGCCGTCTGGTATTACCGGAATTTCCACGATCGCGAACTGCGCTCGGTACATCTTGAGGTAGAGCTTACCAAGGCCAATTTGCAAGCGCTCAAAAGTCAGATGCAGCCCCACTTCCTGTTCAACACCATGCACTCGATTTCTGCCCTGATGATGACCGACGTGGCAGCTGCCGACAAGATGATGACGCGCCTCAGCGATCTCTTGCGGATGAGTCTGGAGAACAAGGGAGTCCAGCTGACCACGCTGAATCGTGAGCTTGAGTTTGCAACCGGCTATCTTGAGATCGAAAAGATCCGATTTGCGGATCGATTGAGCGTTGTTTTTGATGTTGCTCCGGACACGCTCGATGCATTGGTCCCACACTTACTACTTCAGCCTCTTGTGGAAAATGCAGTGAAGCATGGGATTTCCCGGAACTCCTCCAAGGGGATCATTCGCCTTACTGCCAGGCGTGATTCTGGCAGCCTCGATTTACGCGTGCGGGACAACGGGCCGGGACTAGGTCCCACCATCGGCAGCCTCGCAAATGCTGGCATGGGTTTGGCGGCGACCCGCGAGAGGCTCCAAACCTTGTACGGCAGCGAGCAGAGTTTCGAAATCGGGAACTTGAGGGAAGGCGGCGTCGGCGTTCATGTGCGGATACCGTTCCGCACCGAAGCTCATGCGGCATTGATTGAAGTGGCGGCGGAAGGACCCGAGCCAGCAGCATAACCCGTGAAAGGATCGTCCCCCGCGCAACGCCGACGATCGGAGGGTCCCATTGCTTCTATTCGAGTTGATCAAGCGTGGGGCATCCGACGAACTACGCAGGCTTAGCGCTGCGCAGGTTGGTATGCGCATTCACGAAGGCTGGCCGAGGATGGTGTTCCAAGTCGCCTTTGCTCTGACGGAGCAATTGATCTGCTTCGGGGTGTTGGCCGAGTGCAGACAGGCAGGCCCCGAGCGCTCCCTCTGCCTCGCCCACTTGCCATGGCACCAATGGAAACGGACTGCTGTTAGCGGACTTCAGTGCCTGCCGCAGTATGGGCTCGGCGTCGGCTGCGCGGCCTTGCGCGGTTAGGGACTCACCGAGACGAACCTGGGTAAGCATGATGGCAGGATGGCCTGGGTTGAATTTCTTCTCGCGGATAGCCAGGGCTTGTCGGAGAAGTGGCTCGGCATCCGCGCTGTGCCCTTGAAACATCTTAGCCTCGGCAATGGCGACCAGGGCCGTGGCGACCAGTGGATGATCATCTCCACCCAATTTTCGCGCTTGATTCAGAACATTGGTGAACTCCGCTTCGGCTCCTGGGTAATCACGCTTGTCAAACTTGAGCAGGCCCACTCCGAGCAGCACTCTCGTCGCCTGCCAGCTTTCAGACCCACGCAGTTCTGTCATCTTCTTTAATGCATCGTCAAGCGAGGCGCCTGCTCCGGCGTAATCGCCTTTCTCCTCGAGGTATCGCCCCCAGTTGTTTTTGGCGGTGGCGATACGGTCGCTCTTACTGCCTAACTTGCTGGTGATTTCCAGGTTCTCCTGCAAGAACGGTCCGGCCGCTTGCCAGTTTCCCTCTTCGAGCAGTATCCACCCTAAGTTGTTCAGCGAATATCCGATGTCGGGATTCTCAGGATCAACTTTCCGGCGCAGCGCGAGCACCTGGCGCTCGTTCTTCTCGGCATCGATCAAGTCCCCTTTGTCGATGAGAGCGCCCCCCAAATCGTGCATGGCCATCAGATAGTCAGGGCTGTCAGGGCCCTCGATCTGACGAAACATCTCCGTTGCCTCGCTGAGTAATCCAGCCGCTTCAGAGTAGCTGGCGCGACGCTGCAGCACGCGGACGAGATACATCCGTGCGTCGGCTCCCAATTCGGTTCCCTTCTTGCTATCGAGGGTCAGAGCACGGCGCAACACCGTCTCCGCCTCCGCGTCCTTGTTCTCCTGAACCAGGCAGTCGCCTAACTCGATAAGGCTCTGCTCGACCAGGGGATCGTTCGGTCCCAATTTTTTTTCACGCACCGCGAGGGAAGCGCGGAACAATTTCTCCGCCTGCGGGTATTCCCCTTGCACGCGCTGAGTGGTTGCCAAGTCATCCCCGGACTCAGCCGTGCGCAGATCGTTATCACCAAACAATTTCTCTCTAATTTGGTAGGCGCGGTCCAGCAGCGGTTTCGCCTGGTCATACAACCCGAGGGCATGGTAAGAGCGCCCGATGCTCTGCAACATCGCTGCTTGCGCTTCAGGCTCGCCAGAGAGTTCGCGGTCCACACGCTGTACGCCGCGGTCGAGCAAATCGCGAGCGGTTACCTGCTTCCCTCTTGCTTGCACCGGCATGGACGCCTCGAAGATGCTGGAGAGAAACTTGGATTCCTTTTCAGCGATAGCCTGTTGACTGCGGGCGCGCTTAGCGAGAACCGCCATGCCGATACTGAATCCTAGGAGGGCGACTATCGCCAGTGCCGCCACAGCGACTGCCGCTCGATTGCGGCGGATGAATTTTCCTGAGCGATAGCCGAGCGTGGCAGTTTTTGCCCGAACTGGATAGCCATTCAGGTAAGCGGCGATGTCGTCACCCAACTCGCGCGCGGACCGGTAGCGCTCGCCAGGTTCCTTGCGCATGGCCATCAGGACGATGTTGTCCAGTTCACCGCTGATTTTCTCTCGGACTGAAGAAGTGGCAGGTTCGGACTTAGCAGCACGCGTGCTCGGCGCTTCGGGATCGCGTTCGCAGATGGCCTGGTACAACTCCACAGGAGTCATGGTCGCCAGATTGAAGGGCCGCGACCCTGACAGCAATTCATAGAGCAACACGCCCAAAGCGTAGACGTCGGTGGCAGTAGTCACGGCCTTGCCGGTGATCTGTTCCGGACTGGCATACTCGGGCGTCATCAAACGATCGGCGGTGCGGGTCTGAACGGCTGCGCCCTGTTCAGGATCGACCAGCTTGGCGATGCCAAAGTCCAGCAGTTTGGGGTCGCCGTCTTTGGTGACGAGGATATTGGCCGGTTTGATGTCGCGATGAACGACCAGGTGCTTGTGGGCGTAGTCCACAGCACCGCAGACGGTGACGAACAGTCGCAGGCGCTGTTCAACGCTCAGGTTGTTACGGCGGCAATACTCGTGGATGGGGATCCCGTCCACATATTCCATGGCCAGAAATGGCAAGCCACTCGGAGTGACACCGCCATCCAGAAGGCGGGCGATGTTGGGATGGTCCAGATCGGCGAGAATCTGGCGCTCGCTGCGAAAGCGCAACAGCATGGCGGTAGTTTGGGCAAAGCCCGCCTGCAGCAACTTGATCGCAACTTGCTTGCTGTACTGATCGTCGGCGCGGGCGGCGAGATAAACCTTGCCCATGCCTCCCTCGCCAATCACTCTCAATAGTTGATATGCCTGTATGCGGCTGCCCGGGCCCTCGCTCTCCGCGGCTAACTGCTGGGCGACCTTGTGCAGGGGTGACTCGAGGAACCCGAGACTCTTGTCGACAGAGGCGAGCAGTGAGTCCACTTCGCGGTGCAGATCGGCGTCCCCGGCGCAGGCATGATCGAGGAAAGCAGGCCGATCCTCGGGCTTGAGTTCGAGCGCGTCGTTGAAGATCGCCTCGATACGCTTCCATGAGTCGAAGGCTGACGCACTCACGCGGAGCCAGCTCCGTCCGGACTCAGCTCACGATACAACCACGCTTTGGCGACTCTGAGTTCGCGCTGCACGGTGCGCGGCGAGGTGTTGATGACGGCAGCGATCTCCTCGTGGGTCATGCCGCCAAAGAAGGTGAGTTCGACGATCTGGCTCTTGCGTTCGTCGTTCACGGCGAGCCGTTTCAACGCTTCATCCAGCCCCACGACCTCTGACGAGGCCTCGGGGCCGACAATGACGGCTTCGTCGAGAGGAATCTTTTCGGCGCCTCCGCCGCGCTTCCCGCGCCGGTTAGCTTTTGCGTGATCGACCAGGATGTGCCGGAGCACTTTCGCCGCGACGGCGTAGAAGTGGGCGCGGTTCTGCCACGGAATCTCGGAGTCCACCAGCTTAAGGTAAGCCTCGTGAACCAGTTCGGTGGCGCGCAGGGTATGGCCGGGACGCTCGCTCTTCAGGCTGTTCGCCGCCAGCTTGCGCAGCTGGCCGTAGACAATCGGCATCAACTGGTCGAGCGCTTCTTTATCGCCGTTGCTCCACTGCTGGAGGAGTACGGTGACCGCTTCAGGCGAAGACATGGCCGGGGACTCGCGTCTCTTCCCGAAAACGCCGGGACAGAATTGAGCATCCAATCCCGTCCTCAGGAGTGAATCCCCGGTCGGCACGCCATGACTGCGGTCGTGCTTGAACACGCTTGAAATACAACGTGGTTGCTTGACTGAGGCCCACCCACAGGGCCGTTTTCGTGCAGGAATTGTACCTTAGAGCGGCAAGAATCGGAGGAATGGGTGGGTGTAGAGGCAGAAGTGCAGTGTGGTTCCTGATTTCGGTGAAGCTGTATGCCAGGTCCCCGTTCGACTCCCCTCGCATGCGCTCGGGTCCGCTCAAGGCAGGCTTCCGCTCCTCTTGAAGGGCGGCCACGCTCAAGATCACGCGAATGCGATGAACAGACTCGGCGAGCAGGCTGTCGCGCCCACCCGCCGGGTGTGAAGTTACTTATGGGGCTGGAGCCCGTTTGGCGCAAACAAATCGGGCCGATGCGCGGCCACGACGTTCCTATCCGGGCCCTGGCCGAAGAGTTCCGGATGGAGGTAATAGCCGCGTTCTTCCTCCGGCTTGCTGACTTCTACCGGAATGCGGTGCGCGTTGGCCCACGCATCGTGCCGCGTTCCCGTCACCTGCCATGAGACCTTCACGAACGGCTTGTCGGTCTTGATGGTGAACTGGTTGTTGGCCACCTCAGTGGCGACAATCGCCTGCGCAAACTGTCCAATCGGCGTCAACTGATAACGAAAGCTCTTATTCAATGCCTGGAACCAGTTGGGCAACTGGATGGTAGCTTCGCCCGCACCGTCGGTAGTAATCGTGCCGTCATACATGTCCTTCATGTCGGGCGATTCCACGAATGAGTGATAAAGATATTTGTTGGCTGGGTCCATGGGATCGTCAATCTTGAACGACCCGCCAGATTTCGAAAGATTGCCCGTTACATTCACATCGCCGTCAAACCAACCAGCCCAAGCATATCCGGTGAGTCCTTGCGTCATGATCGCGTAGCCGCCGCTCGACTGCTCTCTCGCAAACAGGCCGATACCGTTGTTGGAAAGTCCGAGTCCGACCAGAGCTGTGCCGGTGTTGGTGGTGGCAAACACGCCGGTAAATCCCTGAGGGCTGGCTTCCGTCACGTCAATCACATCTCCCCCGGCAGAGTTGTTGACCTGCAGTGGCGTACCACCTTGAGCGGTCCCGTTCAAAACCAACGGATTGGCGATGCCCAACGGCGAAGCCGTAGAGCCAGCGCCGCCCAAGGTCGTGTCATGAGTCACGCTGGTAAGTCCGGCTGTACTCTGCACGCTGCTGTCGGGGAAAGATAAAGCCGCCTGCCAGGCTCTGGATGGATCCATTTACGGTCAAGGGCGAGGCCGGAGCCGACGTCCCAATGCCGACGTTGCTTCCTTTCTGAAAAATGTGAGAGTTCGTAATGGTGCTTTTGCCGGAAAACAGCGGCAGGTAGTTCGCGGTTCCGCCCTGCGTAGTGACCGGCAGCTTCACTTGTCCTTGCCCGTCGCCGCTCTGAGCGTAGGCTGAGACCGCCAGCAAAGTAGCCGCAACAACTTTCAGTAAGCGAGTCATGCTATTTCTCCTTAGTCTGAGTTGGAACTTCTCAGGTTCCTGAGTTGCGGGGAACCACTGATCTGGTAGGTCGTACTCGCCCGCTCACTTCCATAGGCGACATTTCGTGGCGGAAGCGGACACCGGGGGCAGGTTTTTTTCGGAAAAAGGGAGGAACCTCCCAAAAGACAAAAGCGGGTGAGTTGTTCTCACCCGCTGATCCAATCTCGTTCAGCTACTTGATCGTTTTGAGAAGGACACCTTTGGTGCTGTAAACCTGGATCTGGTTGTCCGTGAAATCCGAAATGTACACGCGACCGCGCGCGTTATCGACGACGATCCCTCTCGGTATGTAAGACAACGTCAGGAAATGTCTCAATTTCCGATTGGTAACGTTGAAGAAGTCGACGGATCCGTCTGCATTCCCACTGTAGATATTTCCAGGTCCGTCAAACGCCAAAGCGGTTCCATCGGTGTTTGCCACCGGATCTGCTGAAGTGGATTGATAAGTTAGATAGAGGGCTATCGGATCCCATTCGAATCCCTGGTCGGTTCCGACTGCCATTTTCCCCCCACCGGTTGCGACACCGAGAAAGTATTTCACCCCAATGTAGCTTGCGCTGGTAGTCGCTAGAACCACATTTCCCCAATCTGTTCCCAGGAGGGTTAGCGTGGAGCTATTAGTGACCCACAAGTTGCCTATGCCATCGACTGCGATTGCAGTTGGCGTGGCGATACCGTTGGTGAACTGCATGTTAATTTGGCGATTGGGCGTGTACTGATTGACAGTATTGGAATTAACGTTGGCGACAAAGATGTTTCCCAAGGGATCCAACGCCACTCCGGTCGGGCCATCGAGCAGATCGGTGATCGTCTTCGAAGTCAGCTGTTGGTAGTTCGGATCGTACAAAAGGACCTGGTTTGCCCCGTAATTGGCGACGAAGAGGTTGCCCTTCGAGTCGAGAGCAAGGCCGTACGGTTCATTAAGGGGTTGCGTTGCGGCAAGGCTAACCCCTGCAAGGCAGAACAGGCTGATGAGCGCGGCCGTGATCGTGCGGGCGATCTTGCGATTGCTGGATTTCATGATGTGTCTCCTGTAATCAGTGTTGGAACCTTTCAGGGCTCCTGAATTGCGGGGACTGACAGATCGGGTGGATCGTTTTTCGCCCGCTCACTTCCATAAGCGACATCTCGCCATGGAAGTGGACAAAGTTCTGTCGTTTTTTCCCTAGTCCCGCACATCAAATTCCGGAGAGGTAAATGAGACGCGTCGGAAAGGACGATTTGCCAGCCTTTTGCAATCCGGTGATACGTTCGTGACAACTTGCAGCTATAGGACGTTATTGTTTGTGGCGCTGAGATTTGCGCGGTCGGCTGCTTGGTCGCAAGCCATAAATAAGGATGACACATGCGAAAACACAAATTGCCCCGCGCTGTAATACTCTCCGTGGTGTTGGCGGCTTTAACGGGGTCAGCGTCAGCTCAAACTCTTACCGTCCTGCACGAGTTCACGGGTGGATCTGACGGCCAATTTCCAACGGGAGGACTGACCCTGGACACGGCCGGCAACCTCTATGGCACGACGTCTTGAGGAAAAGACAAAGCCGCGACAAACGGACGGATCTGAGGCGCGCGAAGAATGTGCCACCGTGTCGCAGTCACGGAAATCCGGTCAGCTCAGGGGATGAGGTCACTATTCGAACTGTTATTCGAAGAGTTCAGGCAGGTCTTCGTCGACACACTGGGCAGATCTCCGCGCTGCAAGAAAAGAAAAAGTGGACGCTCAGCTCAAAGGTGTCGGAAAAACTGCCGCCCATTGAGGTCCCCTGTCAGGCCGCCCGGAATCGCGGCCTGACAGGCTCAAACCAGACAGGTAGCTCATACTCAATTTCCGCACCCAGCGGGATGCCGAGGTTCCTGAAATAGGACACGACCGGCAGCGTCATTTGCTGGAATAATCCTGACAAGTAAGAGACAATATGCGGTTCGTGTTTGCTGCAGATGGCACTACCCAAGGCAACGAACCCCAAGGGCCGCACCAGCCTAAATGTGCGGCGTCGGCCTCGCTCATGTGCACCATGGCCGCAGCCTCGTGGTTCACCTGCAGGTAAGACGTTCAGGCGGTCAATCAAGCTCAGCAAGAAAATGTAGCAACCCGCACTTCGTTCTTCGAGGAGAGGTCACCATGGCCGGCACCACCATAGAGGTTCAGTCTGCAGCCTATGACCATAGGCATCCCAAGCTGGAACATTGGGTTGAAGAAGTAGCACAGATGTGCAAACCCGATCGTGTTCACTGGTGCGATGGCTCGCCGGAGGAGTATCAGGCGATGCTGCGGCTGATGGTGCTTTCCGGAACGGCCATCCCCCTCGATTCGACGAAGCGTCCGAATAGTGTACTGGTCCGGTCAGACCCAGGCGACGTGGCGCGGGTGGAGGACCGTACCTTTATTTGCTCTGCAAATAAGGATGATGCGGGGCCAACGAATAACTGGGAAGACCCCGTGAAGACGAAACAAAAGCTCACGGGACTCTACACCGGCTCAATGGCAGGCCGGACCATGTACGTGATTCCTTACAGCATGGGTGCGATCGGTTCTCCGATCGCCAAGATCGGGGTCGAAATCAGCGATTCACCATACGTCGTCGCCAACATGCATACGATGACCCGGCTCGGCCCGCGCGTGCTCGAAGTCCTCGGCGAGCAGGGCGAGTTCGTTCGCGGGCTGCACTCCATCGGGGCTCCACTTGGTCCGAGCGAGCAAGATTCGCCTTGGCCATGCAATGCGGAACAAAAGTACATCTGCCATTTTCCAGAGACGCGCGAGATCTGGTCATACGGCTCGGGATACGGTGGGAATGCGCTGCTGGGCAAGAAGTGTCACGCGCTACGCATCGCGTCGGTGCAGGCGCGCGACGAAGGCTGGATGGCGGAGCACATGCTGATTCTGAAGCTGATCAGCCCGTCGGGTCAGGTGAAGTACATGACCGGAGCCTTCCCTTCCGCCTGCGGCAAAACCAACCTCTCGATGTTGATCCCCACGATTCCGGGTTGGAAAGTGGAGACTGTTGGAGATGACATCGCCTGGATGAAATTCGGCGCGGATGGCCGGCTCTACGCCATCAATCCCGAATACGGCTTCTTCGGTGTGGCACCAGGCACGAGCATGAAGTCGAATGCCAACGCCATGCTGAGCGTCACGCGAAATGCCATCTTCACCAACTGCGCCGTGACCCTCGATGGCGATGTGTGGTGGGAGGGGATGAGTGGCCAGAAGCCTTCCGAGTTGGTCGACTGGTTGCGGCGGCCATGGACGCCGGACTCTGGGCGAAAAGCAGCGCACCCGAATGCACGGTTCACGGTTCCCGCAAAGCAATGTCCGGTAATCGCACCAGAGTGGGAGGATCCGAAGGGTGTGCCCATTGATGCGATCCTGTTCGGTGGAAGACGGGCGGGAATTGTTCCGTTGGTGACTGAAGCCTTTAACTGGCAACATGGCACTTTTCTCGGCGCAACCGCCAGCAGCGAGACTACTGCGGCCATAACCGGCAAAGTTGGCCAACTGCGCCGCGACCCCATGGCAATGCTTCCCTTCTGCGGCTATCACATGGGCGATTACTTTGAGCATTGGCTGAAAATGGGCGCGCGCTCGAACGCGGCAAAGCTGCCAAAGATTTTCTACGTCAACTGGTTTCGCCAGGATCAGAACGGCAAGTTCTTGTGGCCGGGCTATGGCGAAAATAGTCGCGTGTTGAAATGGATTTTTGAACGCTGCGATGGCAAAGTC
>Ga0075017_100000061_pt1 | contig 42099 bp, 43 predicted proteins | sample AleBraG_ABR_2012_FD_71475 | JGI IMG/M metagenome (GOLD analysis project Ga0075017, IMG submission 71475) | Freshwater sediment microbial communities in response to fracking from Pennsylvania, USA - Alex Branch Run_MetaG_ABR_2012 | ecosystem: Environmental > Aquatic > Freshwater > Creek >... | reverse complement strand
GGCGTGAGAACTCCGGAAGGCCTTCCGGAGCCGCCGGGACCCACGCGGCAGGCCGCGTCAGCGGACGAGGCGCTCCATCAGCGTGTGCGCCGCGACCGGCGTGGCGGCGGCGACCGCGGCCTCGGTGTACACGCCACCGGGACCCGCGACCTCGGAGTCGAAGAAGAGGTACGGCACCGGCGCCGAGGTGTGCGTGCGGATACCGCACGGCGTGGCGTGGTCGGGGAGCAACAGGATCCGGTGCGGGGTGCCGCGCAGGGCGTCGCCGATCGGCCCGATCACCTCGGAGTCCCACAGTTCGAGGGATCGCACCTTCTCGTCGATCGCGCCCTGGTGGCCGGCCTCGTCGGTGGCCTCCACGTGCAGGAGGAAGAAGTCGCGATCGGCGAGGGAGGCGAGCGCGGCGTCACGCTGGGCGCCGTAGTCGTTGTCGAAGCCGGCGGTGGCGCCCGGCACGTCGACCACCTCGATGCCCGCGAGCACGCCGAGGCCGCGCACGAGGTCGACGGCCGACGACAACCGTCCGTCGACGCCGAAGCGCGACGCGAATTCGGGCAGGCGCGGGCGGGTGCCCTGGCCCCACAGCCAGATCTGCGTGGCGCTCGAGCCCACTTCCGCCGCCACTCCGGCGACGACGGGACGCGACGCCTCCATGAGCGCAGCGAGCTTCGCGGCCGCCGGACCGGTGGGCAGCACCGCGGTCTTGCCGGTGAGGTCGTGCGGCGGCACGCACTCGGCGTCGCCCCAGTCGGCGGGCACCACGCACAGGTGGCGGTACTCCACGCCGGAGTGGAAGCGGACGCCGTCGCGACCGTCGCCGAGTTGCGCGTCGAGCGCCTCGATGATCGGGCGCGCCTGCTCGCTGGTGATGTGGCCGGCGGCGAAGTCGACCATCGTGCCGGGCGCCGGCGCGGCGGTGTCGATGGTGACGAGGTTGCAGCGGAACGCAACCTCGTCGGGGGCCAGCTCCACGCCCATCGCGGCGGCCTCGATCGGCGCGCGACCGGTGTGGAACTCGGCGGGGTCGTACCCGAGGATCGCCAGGTTGCCGACGTCGCTGCCCGGCGCCAGCCCGGGCGGGATCACCTCGGCGAGGCCCACTTCACCCCGCGCCGCGAGGGCGGCGAGGTGGGGCATGTGGGCGGCTTCGAGCGGCGTACGCCCGTCGAGCTCGGCGAGCGGCTCGTCGGCGCAACCATCGGGGACGAGCACCACGTACTTCATGGCGCCAATGCTAGGTGAGGGCCCCCGAACCGGATCGTAGGACTACTCGAAGACCACCGTGCGGCGGCCGTGGACGAGGACACGGTGCTCCACCTGGGCGCGCACCGCACGGGCGAGCACCGCGACCTCGAGGTCGCGACCGCGCCGGCGCAGGTCGTCGACCGCATCGCGGTGACTCACGCGCACGACGTCCTGGTCGATGATCGGGCCGTCGTCGAGCTCCGCGGTCGCGTAGTGCGCGGTGACGCCGATGATCTTGACGCCGCGCTCGTGGGCCTGGTGGTAGGGCTTCGCGCCCATGAACGCGGGCAGGAAGGAGTGGTGGATGTTGATGATCCGCGACGGCCACCGGTCGACGAAGTCCGCGCTGAGGATCTGCATGTAGCGGGCGAGCACGACGAGGTTCACGCCGTGGCGCTCGAGCACGGACTGGATCGCGGCCTCCTGCTGCGGCTTCGTGTCGGGCATCACGGGCAGGTGCACGAATTCCACGCCGTGCCATGCCGCGACCTCCGCCTGGTCGGCGTGGTTGGCGATCACCACGGGGATCTCGATCGGCAGCTCGCCGCTGCGCGAGCGCGCGAGCAGGTCGACGAGGCAGTGCGCCTCCTTCGACACCAGCACGCCGACACGCGGCACGTCGTCGGAGAAGCGCAGCGCGCACTCCATGTCGAACTCGGCCACGAGCGGGGCCAGCGCGGGCTCCAACTCGTCGCGGGCAAGGTCGAAGCCGTCGAGCGCGAACTCGACGCGCTGGAAGAACACGCCGTCGGTGCGGTCGGTGTACTGCTGCGCGTCGAGCACGTTGCCGCCGTGACGGAACACGAAGTCGGCGACGGCGGCGACGATGCCCGGCCGGTCGGGACACGACAGCAACAGGACGGCGGTGGGACCCATGGTGTTCATCGGCTGGTGTGCACCCGATCGGCTCCGACGCGTCAGCCGGAGCGCTTGATGACCAGGCCGGCCACCTTGCGGGTGACGCCGGCCGGTGACGCGCTCGAGAACGCCGCCGCGGTCTTGTTCATCGCGCCGGGGATGGAGACGGACCGCCGGCGGTCGAGGTCGCGCAGCGCGTTGCGCACGACGTCGTCGGCAGACTGCCAGAGGAATTCCGGGATCTGCGAGGTGCCGAGCCCGGCCCGGTCGTGGAACTCGGTATGGGTGTAGCCGGGACACACGGCCATCACGTGCACGCCCTTCGGGCGCGCCTCCTCGTGCACCGCGTGCGTGAAGCTGTTCACGAACGCCTTGGTCGCGCTGTACACCGCACTCTCGGGCGACGGCTGGTACGCCGCGAGCGACGACACGTTCACGATGGCGCCGCTCCCCCGCGGCTCCATCGCCGCGAGCCCCGCGTGGGTGAGGCGCACGAGTGCCGACACGTTGAGCTGCACCTCGCGCAGCTCCTGCTGCACGTCGAGGTCGGCGAAGTGGCCGAAGGTGCCGAAGCCGGCGTTGTTCACGAGCAGGTCGACGGGGCGCTCCCCCGCGCCGACGCGCGTGGCGACGGACTCGAGCTGCGCGTCGTCGAGCAGGTCGGCTGGCAGCACCTCGACGCCGACGCCGAAACGGGGGCGCAGGTCGGCGGCGAGGGCCTCGAGCCGCGCCTCGCCGCGCGCGACGAGCACGAGATCGGTGCCGCGCGCCGCGAGCTGCTCGCCGAAGGTGCGGCCGATCCCCGCCGACGCGCCGGTGACGAGGGCGCGGGTGGGCTGCGGCCCGGCGGCGCTCATGCGGGCATGTCCAGCGCGGCGGCGACCTCGTCGGCGTTGGCGTCGACCGCGTCGCCCACGTTCACCTCGGCGATCGCGCGGTTCGGATCCTTGAGCCCGTGCCCGGTGACCGTGCACACCACCACGTCGTCGTCGACGAGCAAGCCGTCGTCGGCGGCGCGGAACAGCCCGGCGACCGAGGCCGCCGACGCGGGCTCCACGAAGCAGCCCTCCTCGCCCGCGAGGAAGCGGTACGCCTCGATGATCTGCGCGTCGGTGACCTCGCCGATGTGCCCGCCCGACTCGTCGCGCGCGTTCACCGCGCCCTGCCAGGAGGCGGGGTTGCCGATCTGGATCGCGGTGGCGAGCGTCTCGGGGTGGAGCACCGGCTCGCCGCGCACGATGGGCGCGGCGCCCGCGGCCTGCCAGCCGAGCATCCGCGGCCGGCGCGACGAGTTCCCCAGGTCCGCGTACTCGCAGTAGCCCTTCCAGTACGCGGTGATGTTGCCCGCGTTGCCGACCGGGATCGAGTGCACCGTGGGGGCATCTCCGAGCACGTCGACGATCTCGAAGGACGCGGTCTTCTGCCCTTCGATGCGCGACGGGTTCACCGAGTTGACGACCTCGACCCCGGGGCGCTCGCCGAGCGTGCGCACGATGTCGAGGGCCTGGTCGAAGTTGCCGCGCACCGGCACGACGCGCGCGCCGTGGATGAGCGCCTGCGCGAGCTTGCCGAGCGCGATCTGCCCCTCGGGGATCACGACGCCGCACACCAGGCCCGCGCGGGTCGCGTAGGCCGCGGCCGAGGCGGAGGTGTTGCCGGTCGACGCGCAGATCACCACCTTGGCGCCGCGCTCGACCGCGTGCGACATCGCCATGGTCATGCCGCGGTCCTTGAACGAACCGGTGGGGTTGAGCCCTTCGACCTTCAGCAGCACGCGCGCCACGCCGACGCGCTGCGCCACCCGCGGTGCGTCGAGCAGCGGCGTGTTGCCCTCGAGCAGCGTGACCACCGGCGTGGCGTCGGTGACCGGGAGATGCTCCCGGTACTCCTCGATCAGCCCCCGCCACCCGTTCGCACCCCGCGCCACTTTCAGTCCTCTCCCACGACCCGCAGGACCGAGCCCACGCGGTGCACTTCGTCCACGTTCCCCAGTGCGGCGACCGTCGCGCGCAGGTCCGACTCCCTGGCGGTGTGCGTGACGAAGATCAGGCGCGCCTCGTCGCCGACGTCGCGCTGCTGCATCGAGCGGATCGACACGCGGTGCTCGCCGAACTTGGTGGCGATGGCCGCGAGCACACCGGGTTGATCGGCGACCTCGAGCTCCAGGTAGTACTGCGACTCGATGTCGTCGACGGCCCGGATCGGACGGGCGACGAGCGTGCCGATGGTGGCGCCCTTGCGTCCTTCCGCGACGTTCTTCGCCGCGTCGACGAGGTCGCCGAGCACCGCCGACGCGGTGGGACCGCCGCCGGCGCCGCGCCCGTAGAGCATCAGCTCGCCGACCGCCTCTCCCTCGATGAACACCGCGTTGAAGGAGTCGCGCACCGCGGCCAGCGGGTGACGTTCCGGCACCATCGCCGGGTGCACGCGCACCGCGACCTGGCCGTCCGACTCCTCGGCCACCGCGAGCAGCTTCACCACGTAGCCGAGGTCGGCGGCGGACTCGATGTCGGACGCGGTGATCCCGGTGATGCCTTCTCGGTACACGTCGGACGCGACGACCTGGGCACCGAACGCGATCGAGGCGATGATCGCGACCTTCGCTGCGGCGTCGAAGCCCTCGACGTCGGCGGTGGGGTCGGCCTCCGCGAAGCCGAGCCGCTGCGCCTCGCGCAGCGCGTCGGCGAAGGATGCGCCCTCGTCGGTCATCTTCGTGAGGATGTAGTTGGTGGTGCCGTTCACGATGCCGGTGACCCGCTTGATGCGGTCGCCGGCGAGCGACTCGCGCAGCGGGCGGATCAGCGGAATGCCGCCGCCGACGGAGGCCTCGAAGAGGATGTCGACGCCCGCGCGCTGCGCGGCCTCGAACACCTCGCGTCCGTGCGTCGCCACCAGCTCCTTGTTGGCGGTCACGACGGGCTTGCCCGCGGCGAGCGCGTCGGCGATCAGCGTGCGGGCGGGCTCGATGCCGCCCATGACCTCGACCACGATGTCGACGTCGGGGTCGTGCACGACCGCGGCCGCGTCGGTGGTGAAGGTGGCGGCCGGCAGCGGCAGCCCGCGGTCGCGTCCGAGGTCGCGCACGACCACCTTGGCCACCTCGATGCGCACGCCGGCGCGCTCCTGCAACACGTCGGCGTTGTCGTGGATCAGCTGCACGAGTGCGGTACCGACGTTGCCGCACCCCAGGATCCCGACCCGTACCCGCTCGTCCAGCGCTGGAGCCATCGCGTCAGTCTCCCTCATGGCGGTCGCCGCCCACCCCATCGAGGCGGGCGTCACGGGCGACCAGGTCGTCGTAGGTCTCGCGCCGCACCACCACCCGAGCCCGGCCCTCGTGGACGAACACGACGGCGGGGCGCGGCATCTGGTTGTAGGTGGAAGCCATCGAGTGGCCGTAGGCGCCGGTGACCGGGGTGGCCAGCACGTCACCCAGCTGCACGTCGGCCGGGAGCTGCGCGTCGGTCACGAGCAGGTCGCCCTGCTCGCAGTGGCGCCCGGCGACGGTGGCGACGAAGGGTCGCTCCTCCGCGGCGCGGGCGGGCAGGAACGCCTCGTACCCGGCCGAGTAGAGCGCCGGGCGCAGGTTGTCGCCCATGCCGCCGTCGACTGCGACGTAGGTGTGCACACCCGCTGCGCGGCCGAGCCCGTCCGCCGACCGGATCTCCTTGATGGTGCCGACGGTGTAGAGGGTGAGGCCCGAGGGTGCGGCGATCGACCGGCCCGCCTCCACGCACAGCCGCGGCGCCGGGTCGAGGCCCGCCGCCGCGCAGGCGTGGGCGAAGCCCTCCCGGAGTGCGACGCCGAACTCGGTGATCGAGGGCGCGTCGAGGTCGTCGGCGGTGTAGGGGACGGCGAGGCCGCCGCCCAGGTTGAGCTCCTCGACCCGGTGGCCGGTCGCGTCACGCACCTCGGCCGCGAGGCGGGCGACCACCTCGGCTGCGAGCACGTACGACTCGAGGGCGAAGATCTGCGATCCGATGTGGCAGTGGAACCCGGCGAGGTGCATCGCCCCGCTCTTCACCACGTGCAACGCGGCCTCGCGCGCGGCGCCGGACGACACCGTGAGGCCGAACTTGGAGTCGTCGGCGCCGGTGGCGATGTACTCGTGCGTGTGCGCCTCCACGCCGGGGGTGACGCGCAGCAGCACGGTGGGCGCGGGGCAACCGTCGGCCACGAGTCGTTCGATGCGGGCGAGCTCGTCGAAGGAGTCGACGACGACGCGCCCGAAACCCTCGGTGAGCGCGACGCGCAGCTCGGCGTCCGACTTGTTGTTGCCGTGCATCGCCATGCGGGCGGCGGGGAAGCCGGCGCGGCGCGCGACGAAGGCCTCGCCCCCGCTCGCGACCTCGAGCTGCAGGCCCTCCTGCGCGACGAGCCGCGCCATCGCGGTGCACAGGAACGCCTTGCTCGCGTAGGACACGTTGTCGGCGCCGAACGCCTCGGCGTACTCGCCGCAGCGCGCGCGCAGCTCCCCTTCGTCGTACACGTAGAGGGGCGTACCGAACACGTCGGCGAGCTCCTCGACGTCGCACCCGCCGACGATGAGCCGGCCGGCGTCGTCGAGCCGCGCCGAGCGCGGCAGCAGGCCGAGGTCGATCGGCGCGGTGCCCGTCATCAGTCGTTCTCGCTCGCCTCGGGCGCGTCGGCCGCGTCGGGCGCGTCGTCGAGCCGGTGCATCTCGTCGGGCGCCTCGACCCCCAGGATCGCCAGCGCACTGGCGAACCCGAGTCGGCACGCCTCGGCCAACCACAGGCGGGCCTGGGTGAGCGCGGCGTCGTCGGAGATGACCTTGCAGTCTCGGTAGAAGCCGTGGAACGACTTCGCGAAGTCACGCACCCACGTGGTGACCCGGTGCGGCGCGCGCAGCGCGGCCGCCTCCTCGACCACGCCGGGAAACGCCTCCAGCGCCCGCAGCAACTCGATCTCGCGCTCGTGCGCCAGCGGGGCGAGCGACGTGTCGAGCAACGGCAACCGCGTGATCCCGCGCTCGGCGGCCTTGCGGCCGATCGACGCGATGCGGGCGTGCGCGTACTGCACGTAGTAGACGGGGTTCTCCATCGACTGCGCGGTGACCACGCCGAGGTCGAACGTCTGCGCAGTGTCGATGCCCTGCAGGAGGAACGTGAGCCGCACGACGTCGGGGGCGACCTCGTCGAGGATGTCCTCGAGCGTGATCACGTTGCCGGTGCGCTTCGAGATGCGCACCTCCTCGCCGTTGCGCAGGAGCTTGACGAGCTGGCCGAGCAGCACCTCGGGCTCGCCCGCCGGGTACCCGAGCGCCTCGAGCCCCGACTGCAGCGACTTCACCTGGCCGTGGTGGTCGGCGCCCCAGATGTCGATCAGGTGCTCCCACCCACGCTCGAACTTGGAGCGGTGGTAGGCGAGATCGTTGCAGAGATATGTGGTTGCGCCGTCGCTCTTCACCAACACGCGGTCGCGTTGGTCGCCGAAGTCGGTGGCGCGCAGCCACACGGCACCGTCGCGCTCGTCGACAACGTCGCGGGCGCGCAGGTCGTCGAGGACGCGCGCCACCGCGCCCGTCTCGTGCAGCGTGCGCTCGGAGAACCAGGTGTCGAAGTGCACGCCGATGCGTCCGAGGTCGTCCTGCAACGTGCGCACGACCTCCCGGTAGCCCCAGTCGCGCGCCTGGTCGACCGTGACGTCGTCGCCGAGCGCGTCGCGCAGCTGGGCCGCCATGTCGACGAGGTACTGGCCCTGGTAGCCGTCCTCGGGCACTTCCGTCCCCGCGTAGCGGGCGATGAGCGACGCGGCGAAATTGTCGAGCTGGTTGCCGGCGTCGTTGAGGTAGTACTCACGGTGCACCTCGGCGCCCTGCGACGCGAGCAGGTTCGCCAGCGCGTCGCCCACGGCCACCCAGCGCGCACCCCCGGCGTGGAGCGGCCCCGTTGGATTGGCCGACACGAACTCGAGGTTGATGCGGGCGCCCTCCAGCGCCCGGCCGTGGCCGTAGCGCTCGCCCCGCGCGACGACGGTCCGCAGCACCTCGTGCAGCCAGCTGGGCGCGAGGAAGAGGTTCAGGAAGCCGGGGCCGGCGATCTCCACCCGCTCCAGCTCCGTGGGGCGCTCCCGCTCCAATTCGGTGACGAGCTTGGCGGCGATGTCGCGGGGCGCCATCCCGACCGTCTTGGTGAGCTGCATGGCGACGTTGGTGGTGAAGTCGCCGTTCGCGGAGTCCTTCGGCGGGACGAGCTCCACGCCGGCCGCGGGCACGGGAAGGCCACAGGCGTCGAGTGCGTGGTGCACGGCGGCGAGCAGAAGGTCACGGATCACGGCTGGTCTCGCCCACCTGGTGCGAAAAGGGAATGCGGACCCTCGATCGTAGTGGGGTGCTCCCGGCGGCCTCCGGGTCCATTGGCCGTGCAGACGTCGGCCGTTCGGAGACCGGTGGTTCATCCTTCCCGTTCAGGAGGGTGCTGCAGGCGCGGTAACGTCTCCGATCCCCTCGCACCACTCCTCTCCGTCGGGAATCGAGTTGCCCGAAACGACGACAGCCCTCCTCACGGCGTCCCTCGTCGATGTCGCCCGCCTCGGCTCCGGCCTGGGCGCGGTGTACCGCGCCCTCGACCTCGTGGTCGACGGGTTCGGCCTCGACGACGCCGCGCTGGTCGTGGAGGTGCCGGGGCTCGGGCACCAGGTGCTGCACGCGGGCCGGCGCCCGATCGGCGACGACGTGGCCCACCTCCACGACGCGCCCGAGGGCCTCCACACCCAACCCCCGATCGACGAGCCCGTCGTGGCGGAACTGCTCCTCGCCCTCGGTGCCCTCGCCCTCCGCTACGACGCCCGTCCGGATCCCAGTGGGACGGCGCTTCCCGGGCACTCCGCATGAGCCTCGACGAGCTCGAGCTCGAGCTGCGCCGCCTCCGGGGCGTGCTCGCCGTCGGCTTCCAGGAGGCCGACGGCCTGTTGCTGGTCGAGCTGCAGGCCGGGCCTGACGCCTACCCGGAGATGGCGCGCGACGCCACACTGATCGCCAACCAGGGCGCCGTCGGCCCGGTGGCCGTCGAGGTCGTCCGCTGGGGCGACCGGGCGAGCGCGCCGCGCGAGACCCGGCTCCGCCTCGTCGAGATCACCAACGACCCCGCCGTCGGCGAGCTGCAGGTGCGCCTGGCGCTGGGTGACGACGAGGGTGTGGGCCGCGCCTCCACCGACCACGGGTTGCTGGCGCCCGTCGAGGCGACCATCGCCGCGATCCGCGCATTCCTCCCCGAACTGCGCTTCCTGCCCGGCTGGGCCCGGCTCGTCGAGACCACGCCCGACCGGCGATTCCTCGTGGTCGCCTCGGTCACCGACCCCGACACGCAGGAGCACCGCCGGGGTGCGGCCGAGGGTGCCTCGCCGGTCGCCGGCGCCACCCGGGCCACCCTGGCCGCACTGAACCGCACGATCGCGCAGGACCTCGCTCCCCTGCTCTGAGATCCGAGAACCGGGTTCCTGGAACGGGGCACTCGGTGGGTGCGACCGGTCAGGTCGAGGGCGCACGGTGGCCGGGGAAAACAGGAACCGCGTTCTTTTGACTCCGGGGCTCCGGACGCGCAACACTGCCGCCCCGTGGCCACCGGCACCGCAGTTCCGCTGACGCCCAGCACGCCGGCCCAACGGCAGCGGCGGGACCTCATCCTCGACACCGCGCTCACCCTCGTGGAGGAGCGCGGTCCCGACGGGTTCCAGGTCCGCGACGTCGTGACCCGGTCGGGGGTGGCGCTCGGCACGATCTACCGCTACTTCCCGTCGAAGGACTACCTGATCGTCGAGGCGCTGGCGCGCTGGTCGTCCGGGCTGCGCGGCCGCCTCGCGGCGACGACGCGCGACGACGCCGGCGCCGACCCCGCGGAGCGGGTGGCCACGCTGCTCCGGCTCATCGCCAAGGCGGTCGAGCGCTCGCCCAACCACGCGCGCGCGGTGCTCCACGGCATGGTCTCGAACGACCCGATCGTCGAACTCGCGCAGCACGACTTCCGCGCCACCTTCGGCGCCGCGCTCGAGCTCGCGCTCGCCGATCTCGAACCCACCCTCGCGGAGGACGTCACCGTCGTCGTCTACTCGCTGCTGACCGAACACATCGTGGCCGTCGCCACCGGTCGCCCGAGCGTGGGCGGCACCGAGCTGCAGTTGGAGCGCGGTATCCGCCTCCTGCAGCGCGCCCTACGAGCAGGACCGCGTCCCTGACGGCGCGGCCGCTGATCCCGATCTCGCACACTGCTCCAACCGAACAAAGGAAGCACCATGACCGACAACTCGCCCCGATCCGCCGACGCACCCAGGTACGCGGACCGCAAGTTCCCCGCGCCGATCGACCACGGCATCGCCCGCGAAGACCGCGCGCAGAGCACCGTGCTCTCGGGCACCGATGCCGAATCGCTCGGTGGCGGTGAGAACGAGCTCTGGTACCACGGTGGGGGCCGGGTCGGCGAGCGACCGGTCGAGAGCATCACCGTGTACCCGCCGACGCGCGGCCTGCAGACCCAGGGCGACCCGTTCGAGCCGGTGAAGATCGGGATCCTCATCGACATGGACTCCGGCCAGCTCATCTTCGACTGGGTGAACGCGACGATCCTCGCCATCGAGGACGCGCTCAACGAGGGCGTGTACGACCGGCCGGTCGAGATCATCGTGGTCGACGCGCGCGGCTTGCCGCGCGAGAACTACCTGAAGGTGCGCAAGGGCTACCTCGAGCTCGTCGAGCGCGGGTGCGTGGTCATCGTCGGCCCGGAGATCTCCGACAACGCGGTGAACCTCATGGACCTGATCAACGAGACGGGCGTGGCCTGCCTCTCGTGGACCGGCGCGGTGCGCTTCTTCGGCGAGTACTGCTTCACGGTGGCCAACGGCGACATCGGCGTCGAGGGCGGCATGGGCGCCAACTGGTGCGCGCAGCAGGGGTACAAGGAGGTGGGCTTCTTCTGGGAGAAGGGCTCGTCGGGCACCGACTACGCCGACTTCTTCCGCCTGGCCGCCGCCACGTACGGCCTCGAGATCGTGAAGGAGGTCGCGCTCGGCCCGAACCCGCGCGACATGGAGCAGCACCTGGCCACCATGCGCGCCCAGGGGGCCGAGGCGATCGTCTACATGGGCTACGGGTACGCGACGTTCCACTTCGCGCGCGCGTTCAAGGCGCTCGACTGGGACCCGCCGCGCTTCATGGGCACCGCGTTCATGTTCTACAGCAACACCAACGAGTGGGCCGAGGGGCTCGAGGGCTGGCACGGCGTCGACCAGCTGGGTGTCGACGGCGACAACCCGAACTACGAGGCGATGCTGGCGCGCTTCGAGAAGCGATTCGGGCGTGTCTCGCGCAACGTCGTGGTCGCGCTGTCGTACGACTCGGCCCGGGCCGCCATCCACGGCATCGCCAACGCGACCATCGCCATCCCCAAGGAGGTCAAGAACGGCCTCGAGAAGATCAAGTGGATGCCGACCACCAACGGCGGGCCCGGCTGCTACCTCACCTTCTCGCAGTACGACCACCGTGGGTACAAGGGCGACTTCCTCACCATCCGCGAGCTGCGTGGCGGTGAGCTCCACTTCCGCGGCTACCACCGCCCGCAGTGGCCGTCGAACCGCTCGTCGCCGATCCTCGACGACTGACTTTCCACCGTCGTTCGCCTCCGCTCACTCCGGGCCCGGAAACGCCCGCGTGCCGGCGGCCCCGCCCACTGGGCGCGGGCCGCCGTGACGCGTTACTTTCCTTGGTCAACAAGACCGCGGAGTCCGAGGCAAGAGGAGCACCGTGAGCGAAGTCCGCGAGATGACCATCCAGTTCCCGTACAAGCGGTCCCTCGGACCGGTCGTCGGGGCATTCATGACCGCCCTCACCGAGCAACGGATCCTCGGCATCCGTTGCGGTGACCGCGTGCTGTGCCCCCCGATCGAGTGGGACCCCGCAACCGGCGACGAGCTCGCCCACGACTTCGTGGAGGTCGGCCCCGCCGGCACCGTCGAGTCCTGGAGCTGGGTCGCCCAGCCCAGTGAGCAGCACCCGCTCGACCACCCGTTCGCCTTTGCGCTCGTCAAGCTCGACGGCGCGACCACGAGCATCCTGCACGCGGTCGACGCCGGCTCGATCGACGCAATGTCCACCGGCATGCGGGTCGCGCCGCGTTGGAAGGGCACCCGCGTCGGGCACATCAGCGACCTCGACGCGTTCGTGCCGGGTGAGACCTCGGAGGTCGCCGGCGACGACACCGGCCCCGCCGAAGCGCCGGTCGAGATGATGGACTACAACGCGTCCATCGCGTACACACTGCCGGTGACCGCCAACGAGATGCGCGCCGAGCAGGCCAACGTGGAAGGTCGCTTCCTCGGCCTGAAGTGCCCGACGTGCGGCCGCCTCTACACCGGCGGCCGCGGCTTCTGCCCGATCGACGCGATCGAGCTGGGTGAGGGCAACGAGGTCGACCTGCCGCAGAAGGGCGTGATCACCAACTACACGATCATCGAGCCCGTGCCGTACCCCGGCCAGACGATGACCGAGCCGTTCGCCCGGGTCATGGTGCTGCTCGACGGGGCCGACATCGTGCTCGGGTACCAGCCCACGATCGACCTCCCGGTCGCCGACCTCCACATCGGCATCCGGGTGGAGGCGGTGTGGGCCTCCGACGCCGAGCTCGAGGACCTCGCCTCCACCGCGGAGGGCCGCCTCCTCGGGTGGATCCCCACCGGCGAGCCCGACGTGACCGACCCCGAACTCGTGAACAGGATCTACTGATGCCCAACGCAGACGACATCGCGATCATCGGGTGGAGCGTGTCCCCGATGGTCCGTCACACCGACAAGACCGAGGCGCAGATGCTGCTCGAGGTGTGCAGCGGCGCGGTCGACCACGCCGGCATCACCCGCGCCGAGATCGACTTCACCTGCGCGGGCAGCTGCGACTACGTCGCCGGCCAGGCCTTCTCGTTCGTGCAGAACATCGACGCCCTCGGCGCGTGGCCGCCGAAGCGCGACTCGCACGTCGAGATGGACGGCGCGTGGGCCATGTACGAGGCGTGGCTGCGCCTCCAGATCGGCGACATCGACACCGCGCTGGTCATGGGCTCCGGCCGCTCGTCCACCGCGGACCCCACGCTCATCTACCCGATGGAGATGGACCCCTACTACCTCGCACCGCTCGGCACCGACGCCACGTCGTTCGCCGCGCTGCAGGCCCGGGCGCTCATCGAGTCGGGCAAGGTGACCGAGCGTCAGATGGCGGAGGTCGCCGCCCGCACCCGGCGTGACGGCAAGGACAGCCCCTACGCGCAGGTCACCGGCGACTTCGACGTCGACACGCTCCTCGCCGACGACTACGTGAACGCGCCGCTGCGCCGCCACGACCTCCCGCCGATCACCGACGGCGCGTGCGCCGTGGTCATCGCCCGAGGCGATCGGGCCCGCGAGCTGTGCGACAACCCCGTGTGGATCACCGGCTTCGCGCACTACACCGAGGCGCACTACCCGGGCATCCGCGACCTCACCGTGTCGCCGTCGACCACGCTCGCAGCCAAGGCCGCCGGTGTCGACGAGCGCCCGATCGAGGTGGCCGAGATCCAGGCGGCGTACACCCACGAGGAAGCGCTGCTCGTCGAGGCGCTCGGCCTCGGCGCCGACGTGCCGGTCAACCCGTCGGGTGGCCCCCAGGCCGCGAACCCGATCATGGCCACCGGCCTCGTGCGCGTCACCGAGGCGGCGCGCCAGATCCGTGACCTCGGCAAGTCCCGCACCCTGGCCCACAGCACCTCGGGCCCCTGCCTGCAGCAGAACCTCGTCTGCGTGCTCGAAGGAGACGCGAAGTGAGCCACCAGCCGTGCGCCATCGTCGGGATCGGCCAGACCCACCACAAGAAGGCGCGTCGTGACGTGTCGTTCGCCGGCCTCGTGCGCGAGGCCGCGCAGCGGGCGCTCGACGACGCGCAGATGACGTGGACCGACATCGACGCCGTCGTGGTCGGCAAGGCGCCCGACCTCTTCGAGGGCGTCATGAAGCCCGAGCTGTACCTCAGCGACGCGCTGGGTGCGACGGGCAAGCCGATGTTCCGCGTGCACACCGCCGGTTCGGTGGGTGGCACCACGGGCATCGTCGCCTCGCACCACGTCGAGACCGGCCGCTTCGAGCGCGTGCTCGCCGTCGCCTTCGAGAAGCAGTCCGAGGGCAACGCGCAGTTCGCGCTGGGTTCGGGCAAGAGCGGTTCGCTCGGCGCCGGCGGTGCGTTCGCGCCGTACATGCGGTCGTACATCGCCCGCAGCGGTGCGCCGCTCGACATCGGCCCGATGGTCGCGGTCAAGGACCGCCTCAACGGGTGCAAGAACCCGTATGCGCACCTCAAGCTCAAGGACATCGACCTCGAGACGGTCAAGGCGTCGCCGATGCTCTGGGAGCCCGTGCGCTTCCTCGAGTCCTGCCCGTCGTCCGACGGGGCGTGCGCCGCGGTGTTCACCAACGAGGCCGGAGGCAGGGCCGCCGCGGCCGACGGCCGTCAGCCGGCGTGGATCCTCGGGTCCGCGGTGCGCTCCGAGCCGTCGACGTTCCCGGGCCGTGACCCGGTCCGCCCGCAGGGCGCGGTCGACTGCGCGTGGGACGTCTACGGCCAGGCCGGCATCACCAACCCGCGTGAGCAGATCGACTGCGCGGAGCTCTACGTGCCGTTCTCGTGGTACGAGCCCATGTGGCTCGAGGCCCACGACATCGCCGGGCCCGGCGAGGGCTGGCAGATGACCGAGCGGGGCGACACCGCGCTCGACGGCTCGTTCCCCGTGAACATGTCGGGCGGCGTGCTGTCGTCGAACCCGATCGGCGCGTCGGGCCTGCTCCGCTTCACCGAGGCGGCGCTGCAGGTCCGGGGCATGGCCGGCGAGCACCAGGTGGAAGGCGCCAAGGTCGCCCTCGCCCAGGCCTACGGCGCCGCGGCGCAGTACTTCTCGATGTGGGTCGTGTCGAGCTCTCTCGACCCCTTTGGCGCCTGACCTCCTGATCCACCCCGAACTTGCGTCGCTCCACCCGGTATGACCGGGCGCGACGACGCAAGTTCGGGGGTCAGGCGGTCCAGACGCCGGCGTTGACGTCGAGGGTCTGGCCGGTGATCGAGCGGGCGCGGTCGGAGGCGAGGAACACGACCGCGTCGGCGAGGTCGTCGGGCGTCGGGAGGCGGCGCAGCGCGGTGTCCTCGGCGTAGTGCGCGAGGACGGCGTCGACGGTGGTGCCGCGCTTCTCCGCCTGGCGGGCGAACATCTCGTCGGTGTTGGGGCCGGGCACGAACCCGGGCAGCACGATGTTGACGCGGATGTTCTCGGGCCCGACCTCCTTGGCGAGCGTCTGCATCGCGAGCTGCAACGCGCCCTTCGTCGCGGCGTACGCGCCCTGCCCCGGGTTGACCGCGCGCACCGCGAGCGTGGACACCGCGACGATCGCGCCCCCGCCGGCCTCATGGAAGTGCGGGATCGCGGCGCGGCACAGCTCGAGCGGGCCGAGCACGTTGACCTCCCACGCGCGCTGCCAGTCGGCGAGATCGGCGTTCACGATCGTGTGGTTCGGGCTGCCCTTCGCCGCGCTGCTCACCACCACGTCGAGCCGGCCCAGCTCGGACGCGGTCCGCTCGACCAGCGCCCGGCACTGGACGACGTCGCCGGTGTCGGTGGGAACCACGAGGGCACGACGGCCGAGTGCCTCGACCTCCGCGGCGACCTCCTCCAGGTACGACTCGGTGCGCGCCGCGAGGGCGACGTCGCACCCGTCGCGTGCGAGACCCAGCGCGATCGACCGCCCGATCCCCGGTCCCACCCCCGTCACCACCGCGGTACGTGGCGTCATCGGTCGTCTCCTGCGCCCGGGCCGGTGAAGTCGTCGGCCATGCGGTCGAGCAGCCGCGCGAGCGTCGCGAGCTCGTCGGCCCGCCATCCCGCCAGCGCCGCGTCCGCCGCGGCGACGGACGACTCCTTCAGCCGGCGGTAGGCGGCCCGGCCGGGGGGCGTCACCGACACCACGACGGCGCGGCCGTCGACCCGGTCGGCGGTCCGCGCGACGAGCCCCTGGCGTTCGAGACCCCGCAGTTCCCGGCTCACGTGACTGCCCAGCAGCCCGGTGGCCGCGGCGATCGACGACACCCGCTGCGGCCCGCTACGTACCAGGGCACCCAGCACGCCCATCCCGGGGCTCGACACGTCGACCCCGGCCTCGGCGGCCCGGCGGCGGGCTTCCGCGACGCTCGATCCCACCCGGCCGATGCGGGCCATCGACCGCTCGATCATCTCCAGGGACGCGTCACGCCGCACGCGGCGAGGTTAGCCGTATGCTGCACCCAGTTTGCTGACTCAGTCATCTACATTGGAGGGGAGCCATGGCAGAGGGTCGACTCACAGGCCGCGTCGCGGTGATCACCGGTTCGGGCGAGGGCATCGGCCGGGCGATCGCGCAGCGCTTCGCCGAGGAGGACGCCAACCTGGTGATCGCCGAGATCAACCCCGAGCTGGGCGAGGCCGCCGCCGCGGAGCTGGGTGAGATCACGGAGACCCGCTTCGTGCGCACCGACGTGGGCAAGAAGGCCGACAACCAGGCGATGGTCGCCGTGGCGGTCGACGCCTGGGGTCGCCTCGACATCCTCGTGAACAACGCGTGGGGCGGCGGGGAGCTCAGCCGGGTCGAGAACAAGTCCGACGACCTCATCGACCACGGCCTCGCCATCGGCTTCCGCGGCCCGCTGTGGGCGATGCAGGCCGCGTTCCCCGTGATGAAGGCGCAGGGCTACGGACGCGTGATCAACCTCTGCTCGCTCAACGGCGTGAACGCGCACATGGGCTCGCTCGAGTACAACACCGCCAAGGAGGCGCTGCGCGCGGCGACGCGCACCGCGGCGCGCGAGTGGGCGTCCACCGGGATCGTGTGCAACGTGATCTGCCCCGGCGCGAAGTCGGCGTCGTTCCTGCGCGTGATGGGCGACCACCCCGAGCTGCTCGCCGCCGCCGACGCCGGCAACCCGATGGGCCGCATCGGCGACCCCTACGACGACATCTCCCCCGTGGCGCTCTTCCTCGCCGGCGACGACTGCCGCTACATGACCGGCAACACGCTCTTCGTCGACGGCGGCGGCCACATCAACGGCGTGTCCTGGGCGCCCGACCTCGGCCCGCAGTAACTAGGGGCTCACCCCATCCGGCGGCCACGCCTCGGGACGGTCGCCGTCGAGCGCCACCTCGAGCGCGGCGAGGATCGTGGCCAACCCGGCGTAGAAACCGGGGATCGCGAGCAGCTCCACGTAGGCCTCGTCGCTCCCGGCGACTTCGCGTGCCGACGTGAGCAGTGCGTCGTCGGGCTGGGCGCCGGCCACGACGACGTCGACCAGCTCCAACACGACGCGCACGTCGTCGGGCAGGCCGGGGGAAGGTCCCCCGCGCACCGCGACGATCTCGTCGTCGCTCAGGCCCAGCCGCGCGCAGATCGCGTAGTGCGACGTCCACTCGTACACCGACCGGCGCAGCCACGCGGTGCGCATGATCGCCAGCTCGCGCAGGCGCGCGTCGAGCACGCTGTTGAGCACGACGGCCTGCACCAGCTTCGCCACGATGTCGGCGACGGGCGGGTGGCGCAGCAACACGCGGAACACGTTGGGCCCCGCGAGCATCTCGGGGATGCCGGCGGCGATCGCCGCCGCCCGCGCCTCCTCGGGCGAGAGCGGCGGCAGTGCCGGACGTCGAGCGGTCATCCGGTCAGCCGTTCCCGAAGACGACGTGCTTGGCCTGCTGGAACGCCCGCAGTCCGAGCACACCGCGCTCGCGACCCACGCCGCTGTTCTTGTACCCGCCCATCGGCGTGTAGCTGTTGGCGAGGCCGGTGTTGACCTGCACGGTGCCCGTGCGGATTCGCGTCGCGAGGTCGCTCGCGGTGTCGAGGTCGGCGGTGTAGACGCCGGCCGAGAGGTCGTACTGCGAGTCGTTGGTGATGGCGACGGCCTCGTCGAGGTCGCCGTAGCCCTGCACGGTGAGGACCGGGCCGAAGATCTCCTGCTGGGCCAGCGGGTTCGCGTTGTCATCGATGTCGACGACGGTGGGCTCGAAGTAGAAGCCGCGCTCCATGTGCTCGGGCCGCTTGGCCCCGGTGACCACTCGCCCGCCGGCGGCGACGCCCTCGGCCACGAGCCGCTCGATACGGTCGCGGGATCCGGCCGACACGACCGGCCCGAGCACCGTGGCGGCGTCCTGCGGGTCGCCGATGGTGATCGTGGGCCCGACCGCCGCGAGTGCGTCGAGCACGGCGGCCTTGCGGGCGTGGGGCACGAGCATCCGCGTCTGCAGCGAGCACCCCTGGCCCGCGTGCGCCATGAACACCGCCATCGCGCCGCCCACCGCCTTCGCCGGGCCCGCCTCGAGCGCGTCGTCGAGGTACAGCTGCACGCTCTTGCCGCCCAACTCGAGGATGAGCCGCTTCATCGACGGCGCCGCCTGCGCGCCGATCGCCGCGCCGACCCCGCTCGACCCGGTGAAGCTCACCAGGTCGACCCCCGGGTGGGTGGAGAGACGGGCCGCACCCTCCGGACCACCTTCGATCAGCACGTTCACGACACCCGGCGGCAGGCCCGCCTCCTCGGCCGCCTCCGCATAGGCGAGCGCCTCGAGCGGCGTCTGCGGACTCGGCCGCAACACCACGGTGCACCCCGCCATCAGCGCGGGCGTGAGCTTCCACACGTTGGTGGTGAACGGGAAGTTCGACGGCGTGATCGCGGCCACGACCCCGACCGGCTCCCAGCGCCGGGTCGACACCTTCACCGCACGCGCGCCGATGAGGTGCGGGAACGGCACCTCGTTGTGCTCCCACTCGGGGAGCGGCAACGCGAGGTCGACCATCTCACGCGATGCGTTGAGGCCGAAACCGACCTGCATCATCTGCGCCATCGTGCGAGTCGCGCCCGCCTCGACGATCACCGACTCCACGAGCACGTCGTTGCGAGCGTGCAGCGCGTCGGACAACCGGTACATCGCCGCGGCGCGTTCGGCCATCGACAGACGTGGCCAGGGACCTTCGTCGAACGCCCGGCGAGCCGCGTCGATCGCGGCGTCGAACTGGGCCACCGACGACGCCTCCACCTCGAACCCGACCTCTTCGGTCGCGGGATTCACGACACCGAGGGCTCCGGCGTCACCGGTGAGGAACCGGCCGTCGACGAAGGGGCTGCGGGCGGCGACGAGATCGGTCATCAGGGCCTCCGGGGCTGGGACAGGTGCGGTCCGCGCACACTACCGACCACCCGCGGAAGGCCACAATGTGACCCGAACCGCTAGAGGTACTGCGCGGTGGAGCCGCCGACCGGCATCTCGGCCTGGCCGAGCTTGCGGTGGTCCCACGAGCGCACGCGCTCGGCGTCGATCCGCACGATGACGCGCTTGTTCATCATGATCTCGACGAACGGGCGCATCTCCTCGGTGTACGGGCCTTGGTAGCGCTCGAACACGCTCACCCCCGCGGCCCAGTACTCGTCGTCGGTGGTGTCGTCGATGATGTGCGCGGTGCCCTCGATCGACACGCCCCGCAACTGGTCGTAGCTGAGGCCGGCCTCGACCATGCCGACGATGCGCGGGTCGCGGCGCAGGTTCGCCGCCTTCTGCGACTTCGCCTTGGTCTCGAAGTACACCTTGCCGTCGATCAGGCCGTACCACATCGCCACGAGGTGGGGCATGCCGTCGGGCCCGATCGTCGCCATCGTCATGGTGCGCGTCTGTTCGAGCATCGCGGCGACCTCGGCGTCGCTCATCGTGATCTGGCTGCGCTGGTTGGTCCCCACCGGAGGTGCTCCTGGTCGTCGCTGTACGTTGGCCGCTCACGCTACCCCGCATGCAGTTCCGCCCGAGGAGGATGCCGCCCATGGCACTGGCCGCCGTCTGCACCGCGCTCACCGGCGAGGACTCGATCGAGATCCAGGAGTGGGTCGTGCGCGAGCCGGGGCCGGGCGAGCTGAAGGTCGCGGTCCGTGCGGCATCGGTGAACTTCCCCGACGTGCTGATGGTGCGCGGCCTCTACCAGCAACGACAGGAGCCGCCGTTCGTGCCCGGATCCGAGGGCGCCGGGATCGTCACCGCGGTGGGTGACGGCGTCGCGGGCTACGCGCCGGGCGACCGGGTCCTGCTGATCGGCGGCTCGACGTTCGCCACGGAGCTCGTGACGCGCGTCTCCCCCGGCCTCCTGCACCGCATCCCCGACGAGATGCCGTTCGCCGAGGCGGCCGCGTTCGCGCTCACGTACGGCACCGCCTACAACGCCCTGGTCACGCGAGGTGCAGTGCGCGCCGGCGAGACGGTGTTGGTCACCGGCGCCGCGGGTGGCGTCGGCTCCGCAGCGGTCGAGGTCGCCAAGGCGAGCGGTGCCACGGTGCTCGCCGTCGTGGGCGGTGCCGAGAAGGCCGCGCTCGCACGCGACCTCGGCGCCGACGCGGTGATCGACCACACCACGGTCGACGCGCTCGCACCCGCCGTCAAGGACCTCACCGACGGCCGCGGCGTCGACGTGTTCTGCGACAACGTCGGTGGCGCCGATGCGCGCGACCTGTTGCGCTGCGTCGGCTGGAACGGCCGCTTCCTCGTGGTCGGGTTCGCCGGGGGCGAGATCCCCGTCTTCAAGGCCAACCAGACGATCCTCAAGTGCATCTCGATCGTGGGCGTGGCCTACGGCATGTCGGCGATCCTCGACCCGACCACGGCGCGCCGCGAGATCGACGCGCTGTTCGGTTGGTACCGCGAGGGCAAGGTGCGGCCCGCAGTCACCGCCCGCTTCCCACTCGCGCAGACCGCCGACGCGCTGCGCGTGCTGCAGGAGCGGCGCGCGCTCGGCAAGGTCGTCGTGGAGATGCCCGTCTAGGACGTCGCGGCTGCGGGGTCGTACGCCGGCCCGGGAATGTCCGAGTCGGTGCCGATGTCCGGTCCGAGGTTCGCCACCGGGGGCGACTGTGCATTCGAGTCGCGCCGGGAGCGGCGCACGGCGACCACGGCGAGACTCACCGCGGCCGCGAGCACGATGCCCCAGGCGAACCGACGCGTCGTCGAGCGCTTCGCCTCTGCCCGCTTCGTCCCGGCGTTCTTCGCCTTCGCCTGCTTCGTCTTCGCCCGCGGGTCGCGGGAGTCGAGGCCGCTGCGCACGCGCTGCGCGACCTCGTGGGCGACGTCACCCGCGAGCGACTTCACCTCGTCGGTGACCGTGCCTGTGTAGTCGGCGGCGTGCGCCGCGACGCTCTCCGCCATGTCCTTCGCGTCCGAGACCGCGTCCGAGACGTGCACCTGCGTCATGAGCCGTTCCTCCAGGGATCGATACCCCGGTGATGCCCCGTCGCCGCGTCGACGACACCTGTCGCGCGAATTGTCACCGGGCGCCTCACACGTCGGGCACGGCATCCCACCACTGGCACCACCATTCCGACCCCACGAGGATCCGTAGCTTCGGGTGCCAGCAGTACGAGATGGCAGCGGTGTCCTCGAGGTAGTAGCGGCAGTTCTCACACTTCTCGTCGCCCTGCGGTTCGCCGCGCAGCACGGCGTTCTGAGCAAGATGTCGCAGCTCGATCGCCACGCGCTCGTCGAGCTCCTTGGGCTCCGGTTCGGGGATCTGGTACTCGGCCATGCCGAAGGCGTACCCTCCTGCGCCATGACCCAAGCACCGGCACATGCACTGCTCGACGGGAAGGTCGTGGTCGTCACGGGCGCAGGTCGCTCGCTGGGCGAGGTCACGGCGAAGCGCTGCGCCGACGAGGGCGCCACGGTCGTCCGCACCGACATCACGGGCGAGGTGGGAACCGACGTGGTCCCCCACGACGTCACGGATGCGGGCGACTGGCAGCGCGTGGTCGCCGACATCGTGGCGGCGCACGGTCGCATCGACGGGCTGGTCAACAACGCCGCGATCATCTGGCCGAGCCGACCGTTCCTCGACGAGCCGCCGGAGGAATTCCGCAAGCTCCTCGACATCAACGTGATGGGCACCGTGCTCGGCATGCAGGCCGCGGCGCGGGCGATGATCGACGCGGGCACGGGCGGTTCGATCGTGAACATCTCGTCCACCGCCGGCATCACTGCGCACCAGGGCATCTCGAGCTACGGCACCAGCAAGTGGGCCGTGCGCGGCCTCACCAAGTACGGCGCCAACGAGCTCGGCCCCTCGGGCATCCGGGTCAACTCGGTGCACCCCGGCGGGATGATGGGCACCACCATGTTCCCCGGCACCTTCGACCAGAAGGCCTACGACGCCGCGGCCAGGAAGAACCCGCTGCGCAAGGTCGTCGACGCGTCCGACGTCGCCGACGCGGTCGTGTGGCTGCTGTCGGACCTCTCGCACACGGTCACCGGCCGCGAGATGGTGGTCGACGCCGGCGCGACCGCGAACCACTGACCGGGGCGACGGTCAGTCGCGCACGCGGGAGTAGGAGAGGTTCAGCATCCCGCTCGGGAACGCGCGCACGTCGTCGAGGCGGAGCTGCGCCCGCATCGGCCCCGGCGGGAACAGCGGCCGGCCCTCACCGAGCAGGACCGGGGCCTTCGTGAGCGTGAGGTCGTCGATCAGCCCTTCGGCGAGGAACTGCCCGATCACCTGCCCACCGTCGACGTAGACCCGTTCGTGACCCGCGGCCTCCCAGTGGGCGAGCGCCTCCCGGGGCGTCGGTGCCCAGAACGTGACGCCGTCCCAGACCTCGTCGGTCGGCGCGGGCGGGCGGTGGGTGAACACATACACCGAGCGCTCGCCCCACGGGTGCGGCCCGACCGTCCCGACGGCGCGGGCGACGTAGTCGTAGGTGCCGCGCCCGATGGCCAGGGCGTCGACGGTCGCGATGAACTCGTCGTACCCGTAGTCCTCCCCCTCGCCGACCGCGTCGTCGAGCCACGAGAGGTCGTCGTCGAGCGTCGCGATGTAGCCGTCGGTGCTCGACGCGCAGAAGACCGAGAGTCGGGTCATGCGCCGCCCCCTTCCCATTCTCTTCCGCTCATCCGCCCACGACGCCCTGCGCGGCGCCGCCGTCGATCGTGAGCCCGCCGCCGGTGACCCACGCAGCCTGCTCCGAGCAGAGGATGGTGATCATCGCCGCCACCTCCTCGGGGCTGCCGACGCGACCGAGCGGGAGCGACGTCCCCACCACCTCACGCGCGAAGTCGTCGACATCGGCGCCGGCGCGCTCGGCGCCGCGGGCGAGCATGCCGCGCAGGCGTTCGGTCATCGTGGGTCCCGGGTGCACCATCGTGACGGTGATGCCGTCGGGCCCGACGAGCTCCGCGGTGGCGCGGGTGAAGTGCACGAGACCGGCTGCGAGCGACGCGAGTGCGTACCCGGGCTGGGCGCGCAGCAGGCCGGTGCCCCCCACGTGCACGATGCGCCCGTACCGCTGCGCGCGCATCGTCGGCAGCACCGCACGGGTGCACCGCACGTAGCCCATGAACTTGAGGTCGAAGGTCTCCTGCCACTGATCGTCGGTGATGTCGTCGAGCGTGCCGCCCGGCGACGCACCCGCGTTGTTCACGAGGATGTCGACGCCGCCGAGCGCGGCGACGCACGCGTCGATGCCGACCGCTACGCCGTCGGCGGTGGCGAGATCCGCGACGACCGGGTGCACCCCGTGCGCGGCGACGACGGCGTCGAGCGCCGCACGGTCGCGTCCGATCACCGCGACCTCGGCGCCTTCGGCTCGGAGCGCGGCGGCGGTGGCGGCGCCGATGCCGCGCGATCCACCGGTGACGATGGCGCGCCGGCCGGTCAGTCCGAGGTCCATCACGTCAGCTTGTCACGTGACCGCGTCGCTGGCGCCGCCGTCGAAGCGGAGGTGCGCGCCGTCGAGATGCCACGCCGCCTCGCTCGCCACGAACGCGACGAAGCGGCCGACGTCGTCGGGGGTGCACACCCGTCCACTCCAGTTCGTCATGCCCTCGTCGAGCATGACCTGCCCCAAGCTCGCGGGATCCGTGGGCAGGCCGCGCTGCTCCGCGCGCGCCGTGTACATCTCGATGATCTCGTCGGTGGCGATCATCCCGGGGCTCACGCAGTTCACGGTGACCCCCGTCCCTGCGAGGTGCTTGGCGAGCCCGACCGTCACGGAGGGCAGTGCGCCCTTGGCCGCGTAGTACTCGGGGATGCGGTCGCCCGGGCGCGTGGCCCCGACCGTCGACACGAAGACGACGCGTCCCCATCCCGCCTCGCGCATCGCGGGGAGGAACGCCTGCGTGACCCGGACCGCGCTCACCACGTTCACGTCGTAGCTGCCGTGCCAGCTCGTGGAGTCGGACGACTCCCAGTCGCTGCCCTCGGGACGGCCCCAGTTGTTCACGACGATGTCGACGTGGGCGGGCGCCCCTTCGATTCGCAGGGCCGCCACCTCGGCGACGAGCTGCGCCGTGCCCGCCTCCGTGTAGAGGTCGCCGGTCACGGCGACGGCGCGTCCGCCCGCGGCGGTGATCTCGGCCACGGTGGCGTCGGCCTGGCCCGGTTCGAGCCCGTGCACGAGGACGGTGGCACCCTCCGCGGCGAGCACCCGGGCGACGCCCGCTCCGGTGCCCCGGTACGAGCCGGTCACGAGGGCGGTCCTGCCGCCGAGTCCGAGATCCATCGGGACACCTTGCACCGGCGGCGACGGTCTGGCAACATAGTGATCACTATCTCTTCGCCGGCTACCACCGGCACTTCCCACGGGGGTCCCCACATGGCAGACGTGCAGGAGCGGCTCATCTCGGCCGACGACCACGCCGACCTCAGCCACGACGCGATCAAGCGGTTCCTCGATCCCGGCCTCCACGACTCGTACGACGCGGGCCTCGCGGAGTTCCGCGCCGGCATGGGCGCGACCGCGTCCGTCGCGTCGAACAACCGGTGGCGCGAGCAGCACCCCGAGCTCGACGACGGCGGTCCGGTCGGCATGGGCGCGAACCGCAACCACGCGGCGTTCGGACGGCCCGGGCACACCGACCCGATCGCGCGGCTCGAGGACATGGACACCGACGGCGTCGACGCGTCGGTCACCTTCTGCGAGGTGAGCGCGTTCCGCTACCTCTACCTGATCAAGGAAGGTTGGCGTGAGTCCACGCGCGCGTTCAACCTCGCACTGCAGGAGTTCGCGTCCCCCGCTCCCGACCGTCTGATCGTCAACCCGCAGATCCCCATCCACGACATCGAGGCCGCGGTCGCCGAGGTCGAGTGGGCCGCGAGCCAGGGCTTCAAGTCACTGCAGCTGCCGGTGTTCCCCGGGGAGCTCGGCCTCCCCGACTACTGGGACAGCCGCTACGACGCGTTGTGGAGCGCGATCACCGACGTCGATCTCCCGGTCACGTTCCACATCGGCATGAACACCGCGCTCGAGGCCATCGCGCTGCGCGACCCCACGCCGCAGAAGGGCATCTTCGTGCCGCAGGTCGCGATGTCGACCGGCGAGGCGTACGGCCACCTCGTGATGACCGGCCTCCTCGCCCGCTTCCCCGAGCTGCGCATCGTGTTCGTGGAGCCGGGCATCGGATGGTCGGCGTGGTGGTTGTTCATCGCCGACGACTTCGTGCTGCGCCAGGGTTACTCGTTCCCCGGTCTCACCGAGCTGCCGTCGCACTACTTCCGCCAGAGCATCCATCTCACGTTCATCGACGAGCCGAACGTCGTGCGCTACGGGCACGAACGTCTCGGCATCGAGAACCTGATGTGGTCGTCCGACTACCCGCACCCGGTGTCGAGCTGGCCGAAGTCGCGCCACGTGGTCGACGAGGTCTTCGCGCACGACGACCCGCGTGACCGCGAGCTGGTCGTGAGCGGCAACGCCGCCCGCGTCTGGAAGCTCTAGTCGAGCGACAGCCCACGCGCGACGGCGTCGGCGCGGATCGCTGCGGCGACGCCACGAACCAGCAATTCCCGTGCGTGGGTGTCGTCGGGCATGTCGGTGATCGTGCTCGCGATCACGCGCGATGCCAGATAGCCGCGCAACGCGGTGAACGCGTAGGTCGAGAGATCGTTCGCCGCGGCTGCCGCGCCCAGCGCCTGCTCGAAGAGCGGCTGCCACGCCTGCGACAGCTCCTGGCCGTGCCGCTCGATCGCCGCGCGCGTCTCTGCCGACGTGGCGGGGTTCTTGGACAGGTCGAGCAGGATCTGCACCTGCACGATGTAGCTCGGCTGCTCGTAGTACGACGCGAGCACCTCGAGCACCTCCCGCAACCGGTCCTCGAGCGTGGCCCCGTCGATCTCCGTGTTCGCGACCGCCGCGTGCAACCGTGCCCAACCGTCGTCGAGGACGTCGAGCATGAGCGCCTCGCGCGACCCGAACAGGTGCTGGATCGCGCCCCACGTGACGCCGGCGCGCCGCGCGATCTCGTTGGAGCTCGCCTTGTAGTACCCGACGTCGAGCACGCTCTCGACCACCGCGTCGAGCACCCGGCGACGCGTGGCCTCACCGTCGCGTCGGCGGCGCACCGGCGCACCGGGCGCACCCGGCGCGTCGGTCGCGCTCCCCGGTGCGGGGGTCCCCGTCGATGTGCCGGCTCCGCCCGTCTGTGCCATCGTGGCCACGCTACCCGTCCCTCACCAGGAGCCGGTCCCGTGGAGTTCGTTCCCAGCCGTGAGGTGCGCGAGGTGCGCGAGCACCTCGACCACCCCGTGATCGACAGCGACGGCCACCTGATCGAGTACGTGCCGCTCGTGCGCGACTTCCTCGTGGAGGAGGCGGGTGAGAGCGTCGCGCAGCGCTTCGACCGCCTGTCCTTCGCCGGCGCGGCGCGCAAGGCGATCCCCGACCCGATGGAACGCCGCAAGGTGGGGCTGCACGCGGTCGGAGTGTGGGGCATCCCCACGGAGCACACGCTCGATCGCGCCACCGTGATGGTGCCCGAGCTGATGTACCGCCGCCTCGACGAGCTCGGCATCGACTTCGCCGTGCTCTACCCCACCTACGGCCTCACCGTCACCGCGCTCGGCGACGACGAGCTGCGGTGCGCGCTGGCCCGCGCGCTGAACCGCTACTACGCCGAGGTGTACAGCGGCCTGCGCGACCGGCTCGAGCCCGTTGCCGCGATCCCCACCTTCACCCCGGAGGAGGCGATCGCCGAGCTCGACTTCGCGGTCGGTGAGCTCGGGCTGAAGGCGGTGATGATGGGCGGCGCGATCCCGCGCCGCCTCGACGGTGTCGACCCGGATCGAGGATCGAACGTCTGGATCGACACGCTCGGGCACGGCTCGATCCACGACTACGACCCGGTTTGGCAGCGCTGCGAGGAGCTCGGCGTCGCGCCCACGTTCCACGCCGGCGGGCAGGGCTGGGGCACCCGCATGTCGACCACCAACAACTCCTACAACCAGGTGGGCAACTTCGCGGCCGCCGCCGAGGGCACGTGCCGCTCTCTCGTGTTCGGTGGCGTACCGCTGCGCTTCCCCAACCTGCGCTTCGCGTTCCAGGAGGGCGGCGTCGCGTGGGCTGCCGCGCTGCTCGGCGGGATCATCGGGCACTTCCAGAAGCGCCGCCGCGACGAGATCGTCCACTACGACCCCGCGCGGCTCGACGTCGCGCAGCTCGATGCGCTGTTCCGCGAGTACGCGACCGGACCGATCGCCGAGCGCGTCGACCGCCTCGACACCGGCCTCCGCATCCTCTCCGATCCCGACGAGCTCGAGCGCGACGTGGACATGTTCGGCGAGTCGCACCTGCAGTCGGAGGCGCAACTCCTCGAGATCTTCTCCCGGCAGTTCTTCTACGGGTGTGAGGCCGACGACCCCATGAACGCGCTCGCGTTCGCGACCGACCTCAACCCCGGCGGCGTGCGCCTCCCCGCGATCTTCGCCTCCGACGTCGGGCACTGGGACGTGCCCGACCTGCGCGGCGTGCTGCCCGAGGCCTACGAGCTCGTCGAGCACGGTCACGTCGACGAGGAGCAATTCGCCGACTTCGTGTTCGCCAACCCCGTGCGGCTCTGGGCCGGGGGCAACCCCGGCTTCTTCGCGGGCACCGTGGTGGAGGACGCCGCCTCCTCGGTCTCCTCGGTCGCTACGGCGTCGTGAGATCCGCGTCGAACGTGTAGCGGTTCTTGGTCGCGCAGTCGAAGGTGCCCGTCTTCGTCGGATACACCCGGTGGAACGCGCTCTTGCTCCACTGGATGAGCACGAAGCAGCTCGACGGGACCTTCGCGCCGATGTCGACCTTGCCGGTCATCCCGTTCGCGTCGAACGCGTGGAGCCCCTGCAGCCCGGTGAGCAGCGACGCGCGCGTGAGCCCACCCGCGCCCTTGGACGCGGTGTCGGCCGCCTCGCGGAACGCGAGCACCGCGGTCCAGCCGTACACCGCGAACGCGCTGAGGTTGTCCTTGCCCACGTACTTCACGAACGCCGCGAGCGTCTTGTTCGACTTGGCCTCGGCGAACGGCAGGAATCCGAGCGGCATGTACTCGCCGTCCATCACGGAACCGGCGGCGGCCATCTGCTGCTGGTCGTAGCACGCGCTGGTGCAGCTCCACACGATCTTCGGATCGGTGAGCCCCTGCAGCGCGGCCTCCTGGCGGATGAGGATCGCGCCCGGCGCGGCCAGGCCGTTGTCGGCGAAGTTCGAGCCGTCCTGCTTCATCTGGTTGATGATCGACGTGTACGCGCTCTGCGGGTCGCGGTTCGACTGCGAGGGCGTCGCAGTGACCGTGATGCCGGCGTGCTCGGCGGCCTTGATCGACACGTCGGTGGAACGGGTGGCGTCGGGCGAGTCGCTGGTCCGGATCACCGGGCCGTGCAACTTCGCACTGTGGGCCACGAAGTACACGTACTGGCCCTGCTGCACGCGATACGTCTGGGGCACCTTGCCGACGGTCGCGCAGTCGATCATCGCCGGCGTCACCGGGTACGAGGTCGCGGCGCACGCCTCCGGCGTGCCCAACACGATCGCACCGATGTCGGGCAGGCCGGTGGCCGCACCGGCCTGGTCCTTGCACCCCACCATGTCCTCGAGACCGCTGAACAGGGCGGTGGCGGTCGCCACCATCGCGACGTCCTGGCCACATGCGGTGATCACCGCGTTGCGGACCTGCGTGGGGTTGAGGTGCGAGTCGATGAAGTCGACCACGAGCTTGCGGCCACCCGCCACGCCCCCGTTCGCGTTCACGTACTTCGCCGCGGCCTGGGCGCCGTCGACGACGCCCTTGAACACGCCGGGCGCGATCGGGTTGTCGACATCGGCGATCACGGCGACGTGCACCGACGAGGTGTCCACGCCGATCTCGGTGGCCTTGCCCGTCGCCGCGGCGCCGGCCGGCGCGCCGCCGATGAACGTGACGGACGTCAGCGCGATGGTGACGGTGGCGACGATCGCGATGGTCACCGCAGTGAGCGGCGCCCGGTGGTTTCGGTTCCTGAGCACGGTTCCCCCCTTGGACACGTGTGGATCGGTTGGTTCGGTCACGGCGCCGGCGAAGCGGATTGCTCCTCCGGCACGTCGTAGCGATCGGAGTAGGTGGCGAAGCGCTCGCGGATCTCGCCCGCGTCGAGGCCGTACTCGGTGAGGTCGTACCGGTGCACGCCGAAGCGGCCTTTCGGATTCCGCGCCGCGTAGCCCTCGATCGCGGCACGCGCGTCGTCGGCGAGCTCGTCGCCACACGCCGCGTAGATGCCGGCAACGGTCCCCGCCGGGTCGGCGACGAGATCTGCGTACTGCACGTCGACGATCGCGCGCTCCGGGTGCGCGGCGCGGAATTCGTCGATGCGGCGCACCGACTCCTCGAGCTTCGTACTCCAGTGCCGGCCTACGTACTCGCGGTGGTCCGCGTCGCTGAACGTGCTCGTGAGCGTGGAGATCAGGCCGCACACCGACCCGCACAGCACCACCGGGTCGCGGTGCAACAGCACGAGGTGGGCGTCGGGGTACACCGAGGTCAGCGCGTCGAGCGCGATCGCGTGGTGGGGGCTCTTGAGCGTCCACCGCCCGCGGACACCGCCGCTCTGCAGCACCTGCAGCACGCGACGGTGGTACTCGTAGGCGGAACGCTGGTCGACGGCCATGAGCCAGTCGTCGTAGGCGGGCACGTTCGCGATCGCCTCCCACGACAGGCTCTTGAAGTCCTGCGCCATCACCGAGATGTCCTCGGTCGCCTCGTCGGCCGCTTCGCGATGCACGACGTCGACGCGGGGGTTCAACGTCGACAGCATCGCGTTGGCGGCGTGGACCGCATCGACGCGTGGCCCCGCGCGGTGCTCGGCGGGCGACGGTGGCGGCACGCTGTCACCGGACTCCCAGCCGAGCAGCGCACGATTGCGCGGGTCCTGGTCGAGCAACCGGCTGAGCAAGGTGGTCCCCGCGCGGAACATCCCGATGACCACGACCGGCGCGACGATCGGCTCGGCGGCGACGCCCGGATGCGTCGCCCACCAGTCCTGTACCCGCAGCCGGTTCACCAACGCGGCGTGGACCATGCCGGGGAACGCCGCCTCGCCCACTCCGTTGAAGCGCGCCTCGCGGGTCGCGGAGTCGACGAGCGCGTCGAGACCCTCGCGGAAGTCCGCGGGACCGAGGTCGTCGAGACCCGTGTCGGCACGGGCTGCCGCGACGATCGCCTCGACGTCGACGTTCACGAGGACCCCCTCCTCCCCGTGACCGCCGCCACTCGGCCGGTCCCGGTGCGTGGAGGGTATTAACCACCCCTACTTACGTCAAGCGCTCCCCCCACGGGCGCCGCCAGGGCCGCAGCGATCATCGCCACGAGGTTCTCGACGAACGCCTCGTCGCCGATCTGGGGCCGAGCGGCATGGATCGCACTCCTCGCGCCTTCGAGGGCGCGCGCCCGGTCGGCGACCGAGCGCAGGATGAAGGTGGTGACCAGGCCGAAGCGCTCGGCGAGGAAGGGCGGCCCCATCGGCGGCATCCGCTCGGCGAGGACGGCGTACACCTCGTTGCCGCCGGTGCGGTCGAGCACCGCCGCCAGCTCCGGGCTGAAGCGGGCCGGGTCCTCCCCCGCGAGCTCGGCCACGATGAGCAGGCAGTCACGCCCGCGCGGGCCGCTCGCCGCGAGCTCGACGGCTGGGCGCACCACCGCCTCGACCACCGCGGCGAGATCGTCGTCCGGGGCGCGCCGCGCCTTGGCGAGCAGCTCGCCCTCCCGGCGGGCGAGGAACTCGGTGTGGCGGTCGAGCACCGCGCAGAGCACCGCCGCCCGCGATCCGAAGTGGTAGCGGAGCGCGGCCCGGTTGCGCTGCCCGGCGCGACGCGTGATCTCGATGAGCGACGCATTCCACACTCCGCGCGCCGCGAACTCGGCCGCGGCGGCGTCGAGCAACCGGGTGCGGGTCTCCGAGGCGTCGGGTGGCACCGGCCGATCGTACGACGCTCCGAGCGCTCCGCCCGCGTTGACATGGACGCTCCCATCAGTGAGAATGCCCCTCTACTTGTAGGAAAACGCGCATCCGGTCCGGTCCGGGACGGGCTCGGGACGACGGGTGCGGAGGGGGGAACATGCGCAAGTCCCGGTTCGCGGCCTCGGCCGCGCTCGTCACCGTCCTCGCCGTCGCCATGTCGGCGCTCGCCGCGGGGGCGCAGACCACCACGACCGGTTCGGGTGGGTCGAAGTCGTCGACGAACGAGATCGGCATCACGGCGAAGGAGATCAAGATCGCCGTCCTCGCCGACGTCGAGAACTCCATCTCGCCCGGTCTGTTCAAGAAGTCGGTCGACGCGATGGATGCGTGGGCGAAGGTCGTCAACCAGGCCGGCGGCATCGCCGGACGCAAGGTCGTGCTCGACTTCCACGACACGAAGCTCAACCCCACCGAGACCCGCAACGCGATCATCCAGGCGTGCCAGGACGACTTCGCCAGCGTCGGCGGCGAGTCGCTGTTCATGAGCAACGTCGACGACCTGGTCGGGTGCAAGGACGCGACCGGCGCGGCGACGGGACTCCCCGACGTGCCCGGCCTCGCGCTCGACGTGTCGCAGAAGTGCTCGCCGGTCACCTGGCAGAACAGCGGTGACGCGACGTTCTGCGCCACGCGCAACCAGAATCCGCAGACCTACCGCGCGCAGCAGGGCGAGTTCCTCTACTACACGAAGGTCAACAAGGATCTGCACGGCATCTGGACCCTGCCCAACGACCTCAAGGCCACCCGCGACTCGGAGATCCCGATCTTCCAGGCCGGCGTGAACCTCGGGATCAAGGAGGACGGCCAGGGCTTCTACGACACCTCCGCGCGCAGCCAGCAGTCCGAGCTCACGCCGATCATCCAGGTCGTGAAGCAGAACAACTCGAACTGGGTCTACAACGGCAACAGCGCCGGGATCGCCGCACTCCTGCGCAAGGAGGCGATCATCCAGGGGGTGAACTCGGTGAAGGTGTGGGCCTGCAACATCGGCTGCTACGCCACCGACTTCCTCGACGCCGCGAACGGCGACGGTGAGGGCGAGACCTCGGGCATCACGATGCTCCCCTTCTACACCGAGTGGAAGAACAACCCGACGCTGAAGAAGCTCGTGAACGCGGCGGGCGGCATCCAGAACGTGAACAGCAGCGCGGTGTCGTCGTGGATCGCCGCGATCCTGTTCCAGGACGCGGCCACCAAGGCGGCGGCCAAGGGTCCGCTCACCCGCAAGGCGCTCATCGAGGCGCTCGGGAACGAGCACAACTTCGACGCCGACGGGATCACCGGCCCCTTCGACGTCGGCGCCCACCAGCCCCCGCTCTGCTACGTGATGACCGCGGTGAAGAACGGCAAGTGGGTGCGCACCTACCCGAAGCAGGTCGGCAAGTTCGACTGCAACCCGAAGAACCTGGTGACGATCAAGCTCGACGTGAACAGCTACTAACCGCCACGACAACTGACCGAACGCGCCGCGGGCGGCGTCCCCGGTTCAGGCCGGGACGTCGCCCGCCAGCGTGATGCGGTTCATCACGCGGCGGTGGCCGTGGTAGTCGTTGATCGGGTTGTGCATCGCGCAGCGGTTGTCCCACATCGCGAGCGTGCCCACCTGCCAGCGCAGCCGGCACGTGAACTCGGGCTTCACCGAGTGTGCGAACAGGTACTCGAGGAGCGGCCGGCTCTCCTCGACCGTCATCCCGACGAAGCGCTCGGTGTGCGCCACGTTCACGTACAGCGCCTTGCGCCCCGTCTCCGGGTGCGTGCGCACGACAGGGTGCTCCGCGACGTACTCCTGAGCGCTGTCGTAGCCGCTGTCGGCGATGCGGTCCTCGCGGGTCTTCGACACGTCGGCGAGCGCGCTGCTGTTCACCGCCCGCAGACCGTCGAGCAATTGCTGCATCCCGGGTGACAACGCCTCGTGGGCGGCGTACATGCTCGCCCACATCGTGTCGCCACCGTACGGCGGCACTTCCCGCGCGATAAGCAGCGTGCCCATGGGTGGGCGTTCGAGGTACACGGTGTCGCTGTGCCAGATGCCGCCGAAGTTCACCGTCTCGTGCGGCAGCTTCGCGATCGCGATGATCTCCGGATGGCCCTCGAGGCCCTTCACGAACGGGTACTCCACCGGCTCGCCGATGCGCCGGGCGAACGCCATGAACGCGTCGGCGTCGAGATGCTCCTGCCAGCGGAAGAACAGCACGAGGTGCTCGAGCCATGCGGCGCGGATCTCCGCGACCGTCTCGTCGGGCAGGTCGACGGCGAGGTCGACACCTCCGATCTCCGCGCCGAGCGCACCGGCGACGGGCGCCACCTCGATCGACGAGTACGTCATCGGTCCCCCGCTTCGCGGATGCCGGCCGGCACGATCGGCGGCAGGTCGTCGCTGGTGAGGATGCCGGGCCGCGCCGCGCGCACGAACGGCACCGCGTTCACCGGACGGTTCGCGGTGATCGACGGCGTCATCGCGCCCAGTTCGGCGAGCGGCACCGGGAACGTGATCTGCACGTCGAGTGGCGTGTCGCCGTGCACCTGAAGACGCCAGCCGGTGTCGCGCAGATCCCAAGCGGGTTCGACGTCGGTGGTGCAGTACCAGTTGGCGCGGAAGCGTACGACCGGCACGCCTCCCGCGAGGCCGGTGACCGCGGTGCGCTGCGCGGCGACGGTGCCCGCGGCGAGCGGGCCGGCGGCGAGGTGCACATCGGCGCGGGCGACCGCGACCTCACCGGCGACGGTCCACTCCTCGACGGGACGACCGGCGGCGACCGCGAGCTCGGCGAGTGTGGCGGAGAACTCCCGGCCGAAGTGCTCGGCGCGCGCCTCGCCTTGGAACGACCCGGGCTCGCGTCCGAAGCCCATCTGCTCGAACAGGAGATGGGGCGAGTCGCGCTGCGACAGGTCGGCGAACTCGTCGATCTCGAGCAGTTCGAAGTCGCGCTGCAACGACAGGAGCGCGAGCGGCAGCGGGTCGGTGACGAAACCCGGGCTGCTGCCCGTCGCGTACAACGACGCGTTGCCGCGTGCGCAGGCGTCCTCGAGCAGCGCGCGGTCCTCCGCGCTCAGGCGCGCGCCGCCGACCTCGGGCTCACCGCGCGTCGTCACCACGTCGATGCCGGCCGCGAGCAGCGTCGCGATCTCGGTGGCGTCCCACACCCGTCCCATGTGCACGACGCAGTCGGGGGCGAGGGCGAGCACGTCGGCCGGGTCGGTCGTCGCGGCGACGCCCACCGGGCCCTCGCCGCACAACGCCCCTGCATCGACGCCGGCCTTGGCCGGGTCGTACACGAGGACGCCGACCAGTTCGAGGCCGGGATGACGGATGATCGAGCGCAGGGCGCGGGTGCCGATGTTGCCGGTCGCCCACTGCACCACCCGGAGCTGTGCCATGGTCCGAGACGCTAGATGAGAATTGCGTTCGCGTTCAAGGTGAGATACGTTCTCTCCTCGCCCCCGGGCACGACCACGGGCACGATGGCGCGACCGCCCGTCCGACGGAGCAAGCTACGGATATGGACATCGCCCAATTTCGTACCGAGCTCCACGCGTGGCTCGACGAACACGCCGACGAGGTCGCGCTCCAGTACTCCGAGCCGGGCAGCCTGAAGGACCGCCTCGACCAGATCCGGCGGATCCGGGGACTCCTGTACGACGCCGGCTTCATGCGCTACGGCTGGCCCGAGCGGGTCGGCGGCCTCGGGGGTCCTCCGATGATGCGCACGGAGCTCAACGCGGCGATCTCCGGGCGGGGACTCTCCGACCCGGGCACGGCCTCGCTCGTCGAGGTGCTCGGGCCCACGATGGTCGACTACGCGCCGCCGGAGCTCGCGGCCGAGATGATGCCCAAGCTGCTCTCCGGCGAGGAGCTCTGGTGCCAGGGCTTCTCCGAGCCGGGCAGCGGCAGCGACCTCGCCTCGCTCAGCTGCCGCGCCACTCCGAATCTGGGCCCGACCGGCGGCGACCCCGAGACCGCCACCACGTGGACGATCAACGGCCAGAAGGTGTGGACGAGCATCGCCGACTTCTCCGAGCGCTGCGTGCTGCTCACCCGCACCGGGACACCCGAGTCGCGCCACAAGGGCATCACCGCGTTCTTCGTCGACATGGACACGCCGGGCATCACCAGGCGGCCGATCGAGATGATCAACGGCGAGGCCGAGTTCTGCGAGGTGTTCTTCGACGACGTGCAGGTGCCCGCCAGCCGCATCTGCGGCGGCGTCGACGGCGGCTGGGCCGTGGCGATGTCGATCCTCCCGTTCGAGCGCTCGTCGTGCTTCTGGGCCTGGGTCTCGTACGAGCAGTACCAGCTGCAACGGGCCGTGGAGCAGGCACCCGACGACGACCGCGCCGCCGAGGCCCTCGGCAACGGGTACCTGCAGTGGTACGCGCTGCGCGCCCGGTCGCGCGTCACGCAGCTGCGGATGGCCGCGGGGGAACCGCTCGGCGCCGAGACCTCGATCGACAAGGTGCTCGTGGCGATGAGCGAGAACGCCGTGTACGACGCGGCCCGCAAGGTGCTCGGCGGCGCGCTCGAGATCGACGACGACCCCACCGCGGCGATGTGGCGCATCGGCTGGATCTACTCGCGCGCGTCGACGATCTACGGCGGTACCGGTGAGGTGCAGCGCAACATCATCGCCCGCCGCCTGCTCGACCTGGGAGACGAGGCCTGATGGACGCCGCCGACCGCGAACTGCTGCAGACCACCGTTCACGACGCCCTGGTCGCGCACGCCGAGGCGCACGCGACCGCGGCCGACGACGCGATGCTCGGCGTCCCGGCCCGCGCCGACGGCGTGCTCGCCGAGCTCGGCTGGCTCGAGATGCTCGAAGCGGAGCCGAGCGACGCCGTCGCCATCGTGGCGCACGAGCTGGGTGCGACCGACACCTACGCGAGCATCCTCGACGACGTGTTCGCCGCCGCCCTCGGCATCGAGCCGCGTGCCGACCTGGCCGTCGTGCTGCCCGCCTACCCCGGGACCGCGTTCCCGGCGGATGGTGCCGGCGTCGGCACGGCCCGGGCCGAGACCGCGGGCGAGCTGCTCGTCGTCCGCGACGCCAACGAGGCGGTGCTCGTCCCGGCGGCGGCCGCCGCCGTGACCCCGGTGGCGGGCATCGCGCCGCGCTGGGGCGCGACCCGGATCACGATCGACACCGTCACCGGCACCGACGTGGCCCTCACGCCTGGCGCCTGGGACACCGCGATCGCGGCGGGCCGACGCGCCGTGGGCCACGAGATCGTGGGCGCCAATCGCACGATGATCGCGTTGGCGCGCGAGCACGCGCTCGACCGCACCCAGTTCGGCAAGCCGATCGCGCAGTTCCAGGCGCTGCGTCACAAGCTGGCCGAGGCACTGGTCGCGGTCGAGGCCACCGACGCCGCGCTGGTTGCCGCGTGGGACACCGAGCACGCGCCCGAGGGCCTGATGACGGCGGCGCTGGCCAAGGCACTCGCCGCGCGCGGGGCGCGCACGGTGGCAACGCACACACAGCAGGTGCTCGCGGGCATCGGCTTCACGACCGACCACTCGTTCCATTTCTTCCTCAAGCGCTGCCTGTTGCTCGAGGGGATGTTCGGGTCGGCCGACAGCATCACGCTGGAGGTGGGCCGCCACCTCCTGTCGACGAGAACGGTGCCCACCCTCATCGAGCTCTAGCGGGCTCGCGCACCGGGGGGCACCTGCGCAACGGAGGTTGCCGGGTGAGCGACATGACCGAGTACGACAGGGTCGACTTCTTCCGCGACGACGCGTTCGTCGAGGACCCGTTCCCGTACTTCGCCGCGCTGCGCGGCGAGTGCCCGGTGCGACGTGAGCCACACCACGGCATCGTGATGGTCACGGGCTACGAGGAAGCGGTCTCGGTCTACAACGACACCGACACCTGGTCGTCGTGCGTGTCGGTCACCGGGCCGTTCCCCGGGTTCCCGGTGCCGATCGACGAGTCGGTGGGCGACGACATCACCGACCTCATCATCGCCCACCGCGACGAGCTGCCGATGAGCGACCAGCTCCCCACGCTCGACCCTCCGACGCACACCGATCACCGGGCCATCCTCATGCGGATGATCACGCCCAAGCGCCTCGCCGAGAACGAGGAGTTCATCTGGCGGCTCGCCGACGCGCAACTGGACGAGTTCCTCGCCAATGGACGGTGCGAGTTCATCACCGAGTTCGCGGGCCCGTTCGCGCTGCTCGTGATCGCCGACCTGCTCGGCGTGCCCGAGGAGGACCACCCGCGCTTTCGCGAGATGCTCCACGACCGCAAGCACCAGAGCGCGGTCGGCGGGCTCGAGGGCGAGCTCACGCTCAACCCGTTGCAGTTCCTGTACGACGAGTTCACGACGTTCATCGAGGACCGCCGCGCCAACCCACGCGACGACGTGCTCACCGGGCTCGCCCAGGCCACCTTCCCCGACGGTTCCGTGCCGCCCGTGCGCGACGTCGTGACCGTCGCGGCCAACCTGTTCGCGGCGGGCCAGGAGACCACGGTGCGGCTGCTCGGCGCGGCGATGCAGATCATGGCCGAGCGTCCCGACCTGCAGCAGTGGCTGCGCGACGACCCATCGCGCCTGCGCAACTTCATCGAAGAGACCTTGCGGATGGAGAGCCCGGTGAAGGGCGACTTCCGCATCTCCCGACGGGCGACGACGGTCGGCGGCGTCGAGCTCCCCGTGGGCACGACCGTGATGCTCGTGAACGCGGCGGCGAACCGGGACCCGGCGCTGTTCCCCGACCCCGACACGTTCGACGCGGAACGGGCGAACGCGCGCCAGCACGTCGCGTTCGGGCGCGGGATCCACACCTGCCCCGGCGCGCCGCTCGCGCGCGCCGAGGCCGTGATCGGCCTCACCCGCATCCTCGAGCGGATGGCCGACATCCGCATCGACGAGTCGGAGCACGGTCCGGCCGACGCCCGGCGTTACCGCTACGTGCCCACGTACATCCTGCGCGGCCTCACCGAGCTGCACCTGGAGTTCGAACCGGCCGAGCGCTCCTCGGAGGGAGCCTGAGATGCGGGTCACCGTCGACGCCGACATCTGCGGGGGCCACGGCGCGTGTCTGTCGACCGCCCCGGACGTCTTCCGCCTCACCGACGACGGCTACGCGGAGGTGATCGTCGACGGGGTACCCGAGCAGTTGCAGGCCGCGGTCGAGCAGGCCGCGCTCCACTGCCCCACCAAGGCGATCCTGATCTCCTAGGCGCCATCGCTCAGGGATGATCCCGTAGCGTGTCGGCCATGCCGACAGTCGCTGCGAACGGGATCGAGATCTACCACGAGCTCCACGGAGAGGGACCACGCCTGCTGTTCGTCAACGGCAGCGGCGCCACCCTGGAGCAGACCGGGATGATGCTGGCGCCGTACGCGCAGCGCTTCGAGGTGCTGGCCTTCGACCAACGCGGCCTCGGGCGCACCTCCATCCCCGCAGGCCCCTACGAGATGGCCGACTACGCGGCCGACGCCGCCGCGCTGCTCGACGCGGTGGGCTGGGACTCGTGTCGGGTCACCGGCACCAGCTTCGGCGGCATGGTCGCCCAGGAGTTCGCGGTGACCTTCCCCGATCGGGTGGAGCGCCTCGCACTCGTGTGCACGTCACCCGGTGGCGACTTCGCCTCGTACCCGCTGCACACCTTGGCCGACCTCCCACCCGAGGAAGCGGCGAAGGTCGCACCACAACTGCTCGACACCCGCTTCACGCCCGAATGGCTCGCCACCCACGACGACGACCGCGCCGTCGCCGAGATGGTCGGTGCGATGCGCGGCGCGGAGAAGCCCGACGCCGTGCGGCGCGGTGAGCTCGCGCAACTGGATGCGCGCAGTCGACTCGACGTGCTCGACCGACTGCACCACATCACCTGCCCGACGCTCGTCGCCTCCGGCCGCTTCGACGGCATCGCGCCGCCGCGCAACGGCGAGGAGATCGCGGTCCGTGTGCCGGGCGCGGATCTGCGCCTCTACGAGGGCGGTCACCTCTTCATGATGCAGGACCCGCAGGCCATGCCCGACATCCTCGACTTCCTCGCGGCCGACAACGAGGGCGAAGGTCCATGACCGATCGCACCGTCGTGGTGACGGGTGGCGCCGGCTACATCGGCAGCCACACGTGCGTCGTGCTGCTCGACGCCGGGTGGCGGGTCGTGGTGCTCGACAATCTCGACAACAGCAGCGAGGTCGCGATCCACCGCGTGCGGGAGCTCGCGGGCGAGGGCGGCGCGCGCCTCGAGTTCGTGCGCGGCGACATCCGCGACCCGGCCGATCTCGACCGCGCGTTCGGCGTGGCTCCGGCGAGCGCGGTGATCCACTTCGCGGGACGCAAGGCGGTCGGCGAGTCGGTCGAGCACCCCCTCTGGTACTACGACCACAACGTGACCGGCACCGTGCGCCTGCTCCAGGCGATGGAGCGCCACCACGTGCGCGACCTCGTGTTCTCGTCGTCGTGCACGGTGTACGGGGAGCCCGAACGCGTCCCGATCACCGAGGACTGCGCGCTCGGCGCGATGAGCCCGTACGGCCGTACGAAGCTGCAGATCGAGGACATGCTGCGCGACCTCGCGGCGACGCCCGGCGCCGACTGGCGCTTCGCGCTGCTGCGCTACTTCAACCCGGTGGGCGCCCACCCGAGCGGGCGCATCGGCGAGGACCCGGTCGGCATCCCCAACAACCTGATGCCGTACATCATGCAGGTCGCCGTCGGCCGCCGCGATCACCTCACGGTGCACGGCGACGACTACCCCACCCCCGACGGCACCGCCATCCGCGACTACCTGCACGTGATGGACCTCGCCGAGGGTCACCTCGCCGCGCTCGACCGCATCGACCGCATCGAGGGCGCGGTGCCCGTCAACCTCGGCACCGGGGTGGGTTCGTCGGTGCTCGACGTGCTGCGGGCGGCCCGCACCGCGACCGGTCGACCGGTCCCTGCCGAGATCGGTCCGCGCCGCGCCGGCGACGTGGTGGCCGCGTACTCCGATCCCGCGCTTGCCGCCGACCTGCTCGGCTGGCGGGCCACCCGCACCCTCGACGAGATGTGCGCCGACCACTGGCGCTGGCAGCAGTCGAATCCCGACGGCTACCGCAGCTGAACGTTCGCCCAGTGCCTCACGCGCCGGAGAACTGCCCCATGTCGAAGTAGTCGCGCCACGCCTTGATCTTCCCGTCGGCGATCTCGAACGCGCCCATCACCGGGAGCGCGACCGTCTTGTCGCCCATCACGATCGTGTCGGTGCGCTCGTTCATCACCAGGTTGCCGTCGGCCACCTGGCGGTGGATGGCGAAGTCGATGCCCGAGCTCATGCCCGCGAACATCTCGATGACGCCGCGGATCGCGTCACGCCCTTCGGCCGGGTCCAGCGGGATGTTGTGGTAGACCGCGTCGTCGGCGAAGTAGCTCATCACCTCGTCGACATCGAGCTGCTTCCACGCCGCGCAGAAGGCGCGCACCAGCACATCGGGATCGGTGGGCCGATCAGGGGCGGTCTGCGACATGGGGTGGCTCCTCGTGGGTCGACGACGGCAGTAGGTTCCCCCGATGCCCGCACGCCGTCAACTCGCGCTCGCAACACTCCTGGCGGCTGCGAGCCTCGCGCTGCTCCCCGCGAGCCCGACGGGTGCGGCCACCTCGACGACGACCACGACGACCACCACGCCGACAGCCGCGGCCCCGCCCGCCGCGGACGACTGGGCGATGCCCGGCCACGACCTCGACAACACCCGCGCCACCACCAGCTCGCCGATCGACGCCGCGACCGTCGCGCAGCTGCAGGTCGCGTGGAGGGCGCCCGTCGGTGGGTCGCTGAGCACCGTCCCCATCGTCGTCGGTGACACCGTCTACCTGCAGGACGGCTCGGGCGGCGTGTTCGCGCTCGACCGCGCCACCGGCGCGCAACGCTGGCACGCCGACGGCACCGGGTTCAACATCGGGCCGTTCGGCGTGGCCGTCGCCGACGGCCGCGTGTTCGCGGTGAGCGGATCCTCCGGCGCGGTCGCGCTCGACGCGCGGACCGGCGCGGTCCTCTGGACCCAGGTGCTCACCACCACCCCCACCGAGGGGGTCGACATCCAGCCGCAGGTGGCCGACGGCACCGTGTACTTCGCAACCGTGCCCGTGAGCATCAAGGGCATCTACAAGGGTGGCGACCGCGGGAAGCTCTTCGCGCTCGACGCCGCGACCGGCGCGACGAAGTGGTCGTTCGACACGGTGAAGTCACCCGACTTGTGGGGCAACGCCTCGGTCAACTCGGGCGGCGGCGCGTGGTACCCGCCGGCCATCGATCCGGCGAAGCACCTCGTGTACTGGGGCGTGGCCAACCCCGCACCGTTCCCCGGAACCGCGGAGTTCCCCAACGGGTCGAGCCGGCCCGGCGCGAACCTCTACACCGACTCGATGGTCGCGCTCGACACCCGCACCGGGAAGTTGAAGTGGTACCACCAGGTGCAGCCCCACGACCTCTTCGACCGCGACCAGGTGCACGCGCTGATCGCCACCACCGCCGACGGCGCGCGCGTCGCGGTGTCCGCGGGCAAGGGCGGCGTGATCGTCGGCCTCGACCCCGTCACCGGCAGGCAGCGCTGGCGCACGCCGGTCGGCACCCACCAGAACGACGAGCTGCAGGCGCTCGGCGGGCCCACGCTGATCACCCCCGGCACCTACGGCGGCATCGAGACACCACCCGCCACGGCCGACGGCGTCGTGTACGCCGCCGC
>Ga0075017_100000060_pt1 | contig 42126 bp, 42 predicted proteins | sample AleBraG_ABR_2012_FD_71475 | JGI IMG/M metagenome (GOLD analysis project Ga0075017, IMG submission 71475) | Freshwater sediment microbial communities in response to fracking from Pennsylvania, USA - Alex Branch Run_MetaG_ABR_2012 | ecosystem: Environmental > Aquatic > Freshwater > Creek >... | reverse complement strand
GCGAGTATCGCCAGACACCCGGTCGCGTGGAAGAGCGGGACGCTGAGCAGGTACGACGATGACGTGCGCACCGCGCTCGGGTCGGTGTCGGCGAAGCGCTGGCTCTGGCGCTGGCCGACGAAGAAGGTGCACATGAGGTTCGAGCACACGTTGCGGTGCGTGCCCATCACCCCCTTGGGGTGGCCCGTCGTGCCCGACGAGTAGAAGATGGTCGCCAGGTCGTTCCCCGTGATCTCGACGTCGGGTGGCTGTTCGTCATCCGACACCGTCCCCACGAAGTCGTCGAACGTGATGATCGAGACCCTCGGATGCCCGGGCAGCGGGGCGGCCAGGCGCGCGTCGTTCTCGCGGTAGACGACCACCAATGAGAGGTCGACCAGTCCGTCGAGGAGTGGAATTATCCGCTCGAGCCGTTCGGGGTCGACGAAGACGATCGAGGAGGACGAATCACGCAGCCCGTAGTCGATCTCCTCACTCGTCCACCACGCGTTGATCGGCACCACGACCGCACCGCCGACGGCCGCGCCCCAGAACGACATCACCCACTGAGGGAGGTTGCGCGAAGCGATGGCGACCCGGTCGCCCGTGGCGACGCCATACTCGCAAAGCCGGGTCGCGACCCGAGAGGCGATCCGGTAGTGCTGTTCGAAGGTGTAGCGCTGGTCCTCGTAGACGAGGAATTCCGCGCCACCGTGACCGAGGGACATGTCGAAGAGGACGCGAAGCGTGGACGGTGCGTTCTTCCAGACGGTCATCGCCACACCGTCGACCACGTCCCGCTGCGTTTCGAAGAGTTGGCCCGGCGCCGTCATCTGGGCGTTGGCCTCGGCGATCGACATCGTCGCGTCGCTCATCAGGTCGTGGCGGTGGGCTTACTCGGCGGGAAGAGCGTCGTGCGGTAGTGCACGAGCTCGGCGATCGATTCGCGGATGTCGTCGAGAGCCCGGTGGGTCGTGGCCTTGTCCTCTTGGGAGTCGAGGACGTCGGGGTGCCACCGACGCGCCAGCTCCTTGATCGTCGACACGTCGACGTTGCGGTAGTGCACGAAGGCCTCGAGTTCGGGCATGTACTCCTGCAGGAAGCGTCGGTCGGTCCCGATCGAATTGCCGCACAGCGGCACGGTGCGGGCCTCGTCGATGTGCTGCTGCAGGAACACGAGGGTCTGGGTCTGAGCCTCCTCCACGGTCACCGTCGATCGCTTGATCTCTTCGAGCAGACCCGATTTCGTATGCATCTCAGTGACGAAATCACCCATCTCGGCCAACTGGGCGTCGCTCGCACCTATCACCAGGTCCGGCCCCTCGGCGATGACGTTGAGGTCGTCGTCGGTGATGAGCGTGGCGATTTCGACGATGACGTGGCGGTGCGGTTCGAGCCCCGTCATCTCTAGGTCCATCCATACAAGCATGGCTGAACCTTACTGACTCCCATCACGGGTGGGAAGGTATCGGGCGGTAACCTTCGCCACATGGAAATCCAGGTCATCAAGCTGCACCCCGAGGCCGTCGTACCGAGTTCGGTTCACGATGGCGATGCGGGGTACGACCTCGTGGCGGTGCAGGGCGTCACGCTTCGAGCGGGTGGCGGACGTGGTCTGGTCGCGACGGGTTTGGCGGTGGCGATTCCGGCCGGGCACGGTGGATTCGTGCTGCCTCGGTCGGGGTTGGCGTCCCGCCACGGAGTGACGTGCTCGAACGCGCCGGGTCTGATCGATGCGGGCTACCGGGGAGAGGTGAAGGTCGCGCTGGTGAATCTCGACCCCGTGCACGACTACGAGGTCCATCCGGGCGACCGGGTGGCCCAGTTGGTCGTCATGCCGGTGGTGGACGCCAACTACGTGTTGTGCGAGGAGTTGCCGGAGGCGACGCGCGGCGTGGGGGGATTCGGTAGTACGGGACGTTGAGGTCGGCTATTATGGATTCTCACGCGGACGTAGCTCAGTTGGTAGAGCGCGACCTTGCCAAGGTCGAGGTCGCCGGTTCGAGCCCGGTCGTCCGCTCCAAGAAGTGGCCACTGGTATCGGTGGCATCCAGGATCGGATCGTGCGAATGGACTCCCCGCGAGGGGGCCAATTCTGATGACCGCGCGCAGGTAGGTCGACGGGGTCGCGTGGACTCGGCGCGGAACCGCTCGGTGAGAGCGTGCTCGCGGGAGATTCGAACCGGCATTGGTCCATCGTCGGCAGGGACCTCTCGACGGTCGCGCCTCGGTTGGCGTCGGCGCGACGCCACCACGACCGGAGGGTCTGGGACGCCGGCACGTTGATCAGCCCATCGGGCGCATCCGATCACCCTCGACCGTGAAGGTGCAGTGACCTTGTCCTCTATGTCGAGAACGCGATCCGGGTGGATAATGACAACGGGGCATGTCGTATCTATCGATCGGAGGATGATCGTGGAACTCGTCCGTTGGTTCAACCAAATTCGCCTCAGTGACGTCGGCCTCGTCGGAGGAAAGGGCGCCAATCTCGGCGAATTGACGTTCGCGAACTTGCCGGTCCCACCGGGGTTCGTCGTCACCTCTGACGCCTACCGCTACGCCGTCCAGAGTGCGGGCATCGAATCGGCACTGTCGTCGCTGCTCACGGACGTTCGCGCGGACGACACCGCCGATCTGAATCGCGCGGCCGCCGAGGCGCAGCGCCTGATCCGCACCATTAAATTGCCCCTGGACCTCCGTGAGGTCATAATCGGCGCCTACCACGATCTGGGTCAGCGTTTGAGCGTGGCGGTGCGTTCGTCGGGGACCGGAGAGGACGCCGGTGACACGTCGTTCGCGGGCATGAACGCCACCTTGACGAATATCGCGGGTGACGACGAGTTGTTGCAGAGCGTGGTCGAGTGCTGGGCGTCGCTGTACGGGGCCCGCGTGATCTCGTACCGGGTCACCAGGGCGCTCGACGACGTTCCCGCCATGGGAGTGATCGTCCAAGAGATGATCCCGTCGGAGCGTTCTGGGGTCATGTTCACCGCCGATCCCTCGACGGGCGACACCGATCGGGTGGTGATCGACGCCGCCTTCGGCCAGGGCGAGGTCGTGGTGAGCGGTGAGGTCGAATGCGACACCTACGTCCTCGCCAAGGCCGGCCCCACGCTGCTGCACGTGCGAGTCGGCACGAAGAACTTCAAGTTGGTCCGAGGACCTGATGGGCACGACCTGCACGTCGACCTGACGCCCGATGAGGGAAGTCGACGCGTGCTCAATGACGAGGAGGCGGTCGAACTCGCCAGGTTGGGACTCGCCACGGAAGTGCACTACGGCGCGCCGCAGGACACCGAGTGGGCGATCGCCGACGGCACGACCTACCTGGTCCAGTCGCGACCGATCACGACGCTCGATATCGTGGCGCCGCCGGTGACCGAACTCGTCATCACGGGCCGTCCGTTGATCCAGGGACTGGCCGCGTCCGCCGGCCGGGCCGCGGGATCGGTGCGCGTGCTGCAAAGCGCGGACGAGGGCGATCAGCTGCTCGCCGGCGAGATTCTGGTCGCGCCGATGACCAGCCCGGACTGGGTGCCGACGATGCGCCGCGCGGCGGCCCTCGTCACCGATGGTGGCGGCATCACGTGCCACGCGGCGATCGTGTCGCGCGAGCTCGGGGTGCCGTGTGTCGTCGGAGCGCGCAACGCGACCACCGTCCTACGAAACGGTGAGGTGGTGACGGTCGACGGCGCCAAGGGCGCGGTGTACGAGGGCGACCTCGTGGGCATCGGGACGGCCACGAGCGGGTCTGTCACCGTTCACGCACCGGTCGCGCACGCCGACGCCACCTTCGCGGCGATGCCGCTCGCGACTCGGCTGTACGCCAACCTCGCCTTCGCCGAACACGCCGAGGAGGTCGCCGACCTTGACGTCGACGGCGTCGGACTGCTCCGCGCGGAGTTCATGGTGACCGACGCGTTGGCGGGCGTGCACCCCAAGTTGCTGATCGAACGTGGTGACCAGAAGGTCTTCATCGACGCGATGTCCGAGTCGCTGCTGCGCATCACCCGGGCGTTCGGTTCGCGCCCCGTGGTGTATCGAAGCATCGACTTTCGAAGCAACGAGTTCTCCAACCTCGAAGGTGGCGACCGCTTCGAGCCGGTTGAAGAGAATCCGATGATCGGCTATCGAGGTTGTTATCGCTACGTGCGCGATCCCGAGGTCTTCCGGCTCGAGCTCGAGGTCTTGGCCAAGGTCTTCGAGGAGACGCCGAACATCACGTTGATGATCCCGTTCGTGCGCACCGCGTGGGAACTCGAGGCCTGTTTGGATCTGGTCCACTCGAGTCCGGTGGGGGAGGAGTTGCCCGTCTGGGTGATGGCCGAGGTCCCGTCGGTTGCCTATCGGATCCCCGACTACGCGGCGATGGGCATCACGGGCGTCTCGATCGGTAGCAACGACCTGACCCAACTGATGCTCGGCGTCGACCGCGATTCACAGACCTGTTCGGAGTTGTTCGACGAGTCCGATGCGGCCGTGCTCGACACGATCGGTCGGATCATCACTGCGTCGCACGCGGCGGGGATTACGTCCTCCTTGTGCGGACAGGCGCCGTCGAACCACCCGGAGTTCGCTGAGCACCTGGTGCGACTGGGGATCACCTCGATCTCGGTCAACCCCGACGCCGTCGACGCCGCGAGGCGGTCGATCGCCCGGGCCGAATGGCGATTGCTGCTCGAGTCGGCCGACCCCGTGCACCGGGCTCGGGTCGCGGTGAATCCGTTGACGATGAGCTGAAATGTCGAGCCACAACAACGCCCCGGCCGACCCCGTGGTCCGCGAGGGCGTTGCGGTGGTGATCACTGTGGGAGCGCTCGACGCCCTGATCGTGGGACTGCGCGACCAGGGCGTCGACGTCTACGGCCCCGTGGTCCGAGATGGTGCCATCGCCGTCGGTCCGCTCAACGGCGTGGCGGACCTGCCGATCGGGTGGCGTGACGAGCAGGCACCCGGTCACTACGCGCTCAATGACGCTCACGACACGTCGGTCTTTCGCTGGGCCGTCGGTCCGAATTCGTTCAAGGCGACGTTCTTCCCCCCCGAACAGGACGTCTGGCGCGCCTCCCGCAGCGCCGGGCCGCTCGAAGTACTCGGTCCGGACCCGCTCGACGACAGTCGACCGATGGCGATCGTGGGGGCACGGCCGTGCGACGTCGCCGCGCTCGAGGTGCTCGACGGAGTCCTGCTCGAGGGAGCAGTACCCGATCCTTCGTACCGGACCCGTCGGTCACGGGCGATCGTCGTGGTGGCCGAGTGCGCAACGCCGGCGGCCACGTGCTTCTGTTCCTCGATGGGGACCGGGCCGGGTGTCGACGCCGGATTCGACCTCGCGTTGAGCGAGATCGAGGGGCACGGCGAGCACCGGTTCGTGGTGCGGGTCGGTTCGCCGGCGGGTGCGACGCTCGTGAACCGAATCGAACACCGCATCGCCACCGAGGACGACCTGCGGGACCGACGGGACATGCTCGAGCGCGCCGGCGCGACGTTCGACCACCGTCTCGACGTCGACGGCCTGGCCGAGCTCTTGAAGGCCAACATCGAGCACCCCGAATGGGACAACATCGCGGCGCGGTGCTTGGCGTGCGCGAACTGCACGATGGTCTGTCCGACGTGCTTCTGCAGCGACGTGACAGATACGTCGGACCTGACGGGTGACGTGGTGCGGCGTCGACACTGGTCGTCGTGCTTCGAACTCGGGCACTCGTTCGTCCACGGAGGCCCGGTGCGGGCGTCGACGGCGTCACGGTATCGCCAGTGGATGACGCACAAACTCTCGACCTGGTGGGATCAGTTCGGTTCGTCCGGTTGCGTCGGTTGCGGGCGCTGCATCACGTGGTGCCCGGTCGGCATCGACCTCACGAGCGCCGCGGCGGCGATACGTGCGACGCCGGGAGCGACACGGGTGTCGGTGCGATCTTCGGAGCGGCGCTCATGACCGTCCAGTCAATGGAACAGCTGTTGACCCGCCATCAGCTCCTGCGTGGTCTGGCACCGGAGGCGGTGGCCCTCATCGTGGGTTGCGCTCAGAACGTGGTCTTCGATCCGGGACAGTTCTTGCTGCGCGAAGGAGAGTCGGCCGACGTCTTCTACCTGATACGGCGCGGTCACGTGGCGATCGAGGTCCATTCGCCGGGCCAGCGGCCGGTCGTCATCGAGACGAGGGGTCCGGAGTCCGTGGTGGGATGGAGTTGGTTCGTTCCGCCGTATCGATGGACCTTCGACGCGCGCGCGATCGAAGGGGTGGGCGCGATCGCCATCGACGGTGCCTGCCTGCGTGGGAAGGCGACGTCCGATCCGGCGTTCGGCTTCGCCCTGTTGACCCGCGTCGCGACAGCGCTCTTGGCACAGTTGCAGGCGACCCGCCTGCGTCTGGTCGACGTCTACGGAGACGCCCATGGCACTTGAGACGCAGACGGCCTCTTCGCGCGCGTGGCGCGACTCGCGCGAACCACTACGGCCCGATCTCTTTCGCGTCGTCGCGCGCCGCAACGAGACGAGTGACGTGACGACCTTGGACCTGGTGTCGATCGAGGGCGACCGCCGCGAGAGTCGTCCCGGGCAGTTCAACATGCTCAGTGCCTTCGGCGTGGGCGAAGTTGCTATCTCGATCGCGAGTGCCCCAAGTCAGCACGACGTGCTCTCGCATTCGATTCGCGATGTCGGCATGGTGAGCCACGCGCTGTGCGCGAGCCAGGTCGGTGACTTGATCGGCGTGCGCGGACCCTTCGGGACCGATTGGCGCATCGAGGGGTTCAGCGACTCTCCGGTCACGAGCGGCGGCGAGGTGGTGGTCATGGCGGGAGGCATCGGCCTGGCGCCGTTGCGCGGCGCGGTGACCGAACTCGTCGCGTCACCGGACAGCGCGGGGCGCGTCGTCGTTCTCGTCGGGGCCCGCGAGCCCTCGCAGATCGCCTTTCGCGACGACCTGGCCGCGTGGGAGGCGGCCGGCGCGCGAGTACTGGTCACCGTCGATCGGGCCGACGCCGACTGGCGGGGACGGGTCGGCCTCGTGACGAGCTTGTTGGCGGACGCCGACGTCGACGCGACCCGGGCCTCGTCGCTGATCTGTGGGCCCGAGATCATGATGCGCTTCAGTGCCCGGGCCCTCATGGACCTGGGCGTCGCCCGGGAGCGGATCCTGGTGTCGCTCGAACGAAACATGCAGTGCGGCCTCGGTTGGTGTGGCCACTGCCAACTCGGTCCGTTGTTGTTGTGCCGCGACGGCGCCGTCGTCCCGTACTCGGACGTCGTGGCCAACCTGATGCTGGAACGTGAACGATGACGCCGCTCGCTCCGCCTCGACACCGATCGACACTGGCCGTGTGGAAGTTCGCGTCATGTGACGGTTGTCAGTTGAGCCTCCTGGACTGCGAGGACGAGCTGCTCGCCCTCAGCGAGGCCGTGCGGATCGCGCACTTCACGGAGATGTCGAGTGCCACCGTCGACGGTCCTTACGACATCTCGCTCGTCGAAGGGTCGATAACCACGCCGGACGACGCCCAAAGGATCCTGAGGATCCGCGACGCTTCGAAGGTCTTGATCTCCATCGGCGCGTGTGCGACAGCGGGAGGGATCCAGGGACTGCGCAACTTCGCCCGCTCCGGCGAGTACGCCAGCGTGGTCTACGCCCATCCCGAGTACATCTCGACCCTCGATACCTCGACGCCGATCGCCGAGCACGTGCGGGTCGACTACGAGCTCCACGGGTGTCCGATCGATCGAACGCAACTCCTCGAGGTGCTCCTGGCCTCGTTGCACGGCCGACGCCCCGCCATCAAGAGCACGACCGTCTGCCAGGAGTGCAAGGTGCGCGCCACGGTGTGTGTCGTCGTGCGATCTCGGCGCGCGTGTCTCGGCCCCGTCACGCGGTCGGGGTGCGGCGCGCTGTGCCCGTCGATCGGACGAGGATGTTTCGGATGTTTTGGGCCGAGTGACAGCGCCAACACGGCCTCGATGGCGACTCGACTCGAGGGGGACGGCCTGACGCCACCAGAGATGATGCGACTCTTTCGCACGTTCAATTCGGGTGCGCCGGCGTTCGAGCGACAGTCGACCTCGTCGCTGGAAGAGGGGTCAACGGCTACCGACGCACGTCGGTCGGACGAACCGAGGCTCGCGTGACCCACGGCACTAGCGGCGCTCGAACGGTGCACGTGGAGGGCATCGCCCGAGTGGAGGGCGAGGGGTCACTTCGCGTGCAGATCCACAACGGCCGAGTGACCGACGTGGCGCTGGAGATCTTCGAACCCCCGCGTTTCTTCGAGGCGTTGCTCGTGGGGCGCCACTTCAGTGAGGCCCCGGACATCACGGCGCGAATCTGCGGCATCTGCCCCGTGGCCTACCAGATGTCGGCCTGCGCGGCGATGGAGGACGCCTTCGGCGTCCACGTCGACGATCGGATCACCTCGCTGCGTCGTCTCTTGTACTGCGGTGAATGGATTCAGAGCCACGCGCTGCACATCCACCTGTTGCACGCACCGGACTTTCTCGGTTGTCAAGACGCGGTCCAACTCGCCGAGATCGATCGGTCGTCCGTCGAACGCGGACTGGACATCAAGCGAACGGGAAATCTCGTGATGGCGACGGTCGGCGGACGGGCGATCCATCCCGTCAATGTTCGAGTCGGTGGTTTCTACTCGGCCCCGTCGCCGCGGTCCATCGCCGCACTGGTCGAACCACTTCGACGAGCGCGCCAGGACGCACTCGAGACCGTGGCGTGGGTTGCGGGTTTCGACTACCCCGACATCGAACGCGACTATCGAATGGTGGCGCTCCGCGACGAACGGCGCTACGCCATCGAAGGCGGTCGTCCGGCGACCTCGGACGGGCGCCAGATGAGCACGTCCACCTTCGCTGACGAGGTCGTCGAAGAGCACGTGGCCCGGTCCACGGCGTTGCACGCGCGCCTGGACGGGCGGCACTACCTCACCGGACCCTTGGCGCGATTCAGCATCAACCGAGACCGACTGACGCCGTTGGCCGGCGCGGCGGCCGATGACGCGGGGCTGGGTCCGCGGTGCACCAACCCGTTCCAGAGCATCATCGTGCGGGCGGTGGAGTTGGTCGACGCGTGCGATGAGGCGCTGGCCCTGGCCGAGTCCTACGTTCCACCCGACGAACCGGCGGCCGAGGTCCGGGCTCGGCGTGCGGTGGGGACGGGGGCCAGTGAAGCGCCGAGGGGCCTCCTCTTTCACCGATACGAGATCGACGACGACGGAATGATCGTGTCGGCGCGAATCGTTCCGCCGACGTCGCAGAACCAGTTGGTGATCGAGGACGACCTGCGCGAAGTCGCCCAACACGGCATCGATCTCGATGACGGACAGTTGCAGCTTCGATGTGAACAGGCGGTCCGCAATCACGACCCGTGCATCTCGTGCGCAGCACACTTCCTCGACGTTTCGGTGGCCCGCACGTGAGGGCGACGGACCTGCGCCCCACGGTGGTGGTCGCAGGGTTCGGCAGCGAGTACCGGCTCGACGACGGCGTCGGTCCCCTGGTGGCCTCACTCGTGGCGAAGCGGTGCGCGATGGTCCGCGACATCGGACCACTGGCCGACCCACTCGACCTGCTGGGCAATTGGAACGGCGCGGCGCTGGCCATCGTCGTCGACGCCGTCCGTTCGGGTGCGCGGCCGGGCACCGTCAGTCACTTCGAAATCGACGTTCGACTCGACGACGGACTGGACGTGCCGAGTCAGCACGAGCGCGGCGTCACCAGCACCCACGGCATCGGGCTCGAGGGGGTGCTCCGGCTGGCCTCGGTCATCGACCAGGCACCTCATCGGTTGATGCTGGTCGGTATCGAGGGCGCGTCCTTCGGCAACGGCGTCGGATTGAGCCCGGCCGTGCAGGTCGCCGTGCCTGGCGCCGTCCAGCTCGTGGTCGACCTGATAGCGGAGGTGACGTGATGTGCACGAGTCGATTCCATCGAGTGGTGGACGTGGTGGACGACGATTCGGTCGTCGTGCTCGACGTGGACGGCGCGACCCACACGATCTCGCTCTTGGCGCTGGAGGGACCGCCGCCCGAGGTGGGCGAGTGGCTCGTGGTCCACAGTGGTTACGCCATCGATCGCGCCGATGCTCGCGAGGCCGAACACGTCGTTACCGACATCCGTCGCGCGATGGCCATGGTACAGACGGAGGAGGAGTCATGAGTGAACTCGATCGATCAGCGGCCGTGGGCGTGTCTCGCACGCCGGGTGTCGTGGTCGCCGCACTCACCGCATTCGTCAGTGGCGTCTCGGTCTTCGTCAACAGTTACGGCGTCCATTCGTTCTCGTCGCCCACCGTGTACACGACCGCGAAGAACATCGTCGCGGCAGTCATCTTGATGGCCCTGGCGGCACTGGCGCGACTGCGCCGATCACCGGGCATGCTGAAGAACTTCGCCACCGTGACGCCGGACGACCGAGAGACGCTTGGAACGACCGCGGTGCACCTCGAAGGGCGCAGTCCGTGGGGTCGTCGGTGGGCGCTCGCGTACGTCGGGGTGGTCGGCGGCGGTCTCGCGTTCGCGCTGTTCTTTCACGGTCTGGCGGTGGCGTCGCCCACGTCGGCGGCGTTCTGGCGCGACACGATGGTGTTGTGGGTCGCGGTGGGGGCCGTCACACTGCTGGGCGAGCGGATCAAGTGGTGGAACGTGGCCGCGATCGGACTGCTCGTGCTCGGCGAGATCGTCGTCACGGGTGGCGTCGGTCCGCTGGCCACTTCGAACGGCGAGCTGTTCGTTCTCGGCGCAACGGTCCTGTGGGCACTTGAAGTCATCGTCGTAAAGTCACTGCTCGTCGGGGTGGCGCCCGCGACGGTCTCGACCGTGCGAATGGGTGTCGGCTCGATCTCGCTGGTGGCGTACCTCGTCGCAAGCGGCGCTGCGGGTGCCCTGACCGCCTTGACGGGCAGCCAGATCCACTGGGCCCTGTGGACGGGCGGGCTACTCGCTCTGTACGTGGCGACGTGGATGACCGCCCTGGCGAGGGCTCGCGCACTCGACGTCACGTCGGTGCTGGTGGGCAGCGTCGTCGTCACCTGGTTGCTGCAACTGGTCGCGGGCACGACAACGCCCGTGGCCTCCTCGCTGGGGCTGATCCTCATCGTGGTCGGCGTCGTCCTCGTGGCCGGGCTGTCGTTGAAGCGACTCGTCGATCGAACGCGGAGCACGGTGGCGTGAGCACGGACTCGAATCGAGATCGCACCGAAAGGGCGGTTCCCGGCCCGCTCCTGTTCGCGCGCTACGCCTACCCGCCCAACTCGTTGGGCTACTGCGGACCGGGCGACCCGACGGCACTGCTCGAATCCGCGGTCGACGGGGGAAGGATCGACCACCTGACCCATCTCGCCGCTCAGTTCGACGGCGCGTGGCCGTATCTCGAACTGATCGCCGGCTGCAACCACGTCGCCGATCCACTCGACCGTCGAGTGGTCGAGGCGTACTGGATAGGTAATGAGATGGCGCTGACGGTGCCGGCGTCGGTGCTCGCCGCGTCGTTGGACGAACGGTTCGCTCGTCGATCGAATGGGCGCGTCGGTGACGTGGTCGCCTCGGTCATCGCCGGAGCGGTCCCCCAGCACGGGTTGCACGTTTTTGGCGTCTATCCGTGGGTCGGCCTGCTGCGAGCGGGAGCGGAGGGTCCCGCCCTGGAGGTCATTGACCGGTGTCGGATTCGATGGGGGCGAGTGGTCGAGATCGAAGGCGACGCCGTACGCGTTTCGAGTCGTCCCCTCGGTTTCGATGGCTCGACGCTGGCGTTGGGCGATCACCGCGTCGAGGTCGTCCGGCGGAGCGTCGACGGGGTCGGCTTCGTCGACGATCTACGAGTGGGTGATCTGGTGTCGATGCACTGGGACTGGATCTGCGACCGCCTTTCGACTCGTGGGCTGCGATGGCTGTCATACTGCACCGACCGAAATCTGCGGGCGGTCAATTCGCTGCCGACACCGGGTCCGGCCGTGGTCTGCGAGGTCTGAGTGAACCGCGAAGGGAAGGGAAGATGAAGTTCGTTTCGAACAACGAGGTCGTCGCCGAACTGCAGGCGCTACCCGGCCCCGAGCCACGAATCGTCGTGTCCGGCAACTTCGCGACGCCATGGGAGTTGGTGCGCCTCCTCGACGAAACGCTCGAACGTTGTCGGGTCTTCGTCATGAATCCCCAGACCGGGTGGCCGGTTCGTCCGGGGTTCGTCACCGAGTCGCCCTTCGTGGGTCCCGGCGTGCGCCACGATCCGTGGCTCGACTACCTCCCGATGCGCCTCTCGCTCGTTCCGAGGCTCTTCGCGTCGACGAGACCCCCTGACGCGATCATGGTCCAGACCTCGACGCCCAAGGACGGCAAGGTCTCACTGGGCATCGAGGTGAACATTCTTCCGGCCGCGCTCGATGAAGTTCGCCGCCGCGGCGGATTGGTCGTGGCCCAGGTGAATCCCCACATGCCCTACACGCGAGGTGACGGCGAGATCAGCGTGGAGAGGATCGACGTGGCGATCGAGGTCGACCAGCCACTACCGTCACCGGCGCCGCGCCCGCTCGACGATGCGGCGCGCGCGATCGGTGAATCGATCGCAACGCTCGCGAGCGATGGCGGCACGCTGCAGATGGGGATCGGCCAACTCCCGGACGCGGCGCTCGGCTTCATGCGTCAACGCCGCAAGATGGGCGTATGGTCCGAGCTCGTCAGCGACGGCATCATGGACCTCGAACACTCCGGTGTCCTCGACCGGGACCGTCCACTGGTCTCGACGTTCCTCTTCGGCACCGAGGAGCTCTACCGGTGGCTCGACGACAATCCACGCCTGATAATGCGACGAACGGAGGTCGTGAACGATCCCGCGCGAATCGCCGAACAGCCGGCGATGCTCTCGATCAACACGGCGCTCCAGGTCGACCTCTACGCCCAGGCGAACGCCAGCTACGTCCGAGGCGCGGTCTACTCGGGCTTTGGCGGCCAGCCCGACTTCGTCAGCGGTGCGCTGCATTCACCCCGGGGCAACGCGGTCATGGCGCTGCGTTCGTGGCACGAGAAGAGTGACTCGTCGAACGTGCTGCCATTGCTGCACAGTCCGGTGTGCTCGTTCCAACACTCGGTGATCGTCACCGAGCAGGGTCAGGCCGAGATGTTCGGCCGAAGTCAACACGCCCAGACCAAGCTCCTGATCGAGAACGCGGCCCACCCACGGGCCCGCGAGGGCCTGTGGGAGGCTGCCGACGCCTTCGGACTCCTGCGGCCCGACGAGGTTCACTGAGCCACGGTTCGCCCGCACGTTCGCGACGAGGGTTTACAGTGACGGGGACGGCGGGTCGCGGGTCGTTCCCTGGGTCGAAGCGAGACCGCCTCGGTGAAGGGATCGGGTATGGCGCAGCATGGAGGCGAGTTCTCTCGACCACCGGGACCACGCTGGTTGGAGGACTACGCCCCGGATTCGGCCGTCTCATCGATTCCCACCGGGGCTGACGTCATCCGCGCGGTCCTCGACCAGTTCGCGATGAACTTCCTCCTGAACGACCTCGACGAGGACCGGGCGTCGACGTGGTCGGCGTTGTCGTCGGGCTCGCCGCGCCTGTCGATTCCTGGCCACGTCCCGCGTCGCCGCAATTCGCCGGAGGAGCGGGTGCACCAGGCGAGGGTGAGTGTTCGGCGGATCCGTTCGACGCTGCGAACGTTCGACTCGCTCGTGGATCCGGTCTGGCACAAGGCGTTGATGCCCGACCTGACCTGGTACGCGCGGATCCTGGGCGAGATACGAGACCTGGACGTCTTGCGCGACGCCGTCGTCGCGTCACTGGTGGTGCTCGACGACGCGGCGGATCGCTCGCTCGTCGTCGATGCCCTCGACGAGGCGCTTTCGCGGGCCACGGCCAAGTGGTCCCTCAGCCAGTCGACCCCGCAGTACGTGCGCCTGGTCGATCAGATCGCCGGCATTGACGCCAGCGCTCGGTTTCGCTCCCGGTCACTCAGTCCGGCGCCGCGGGTCCTCGCCGCGCAACTCGAGCGAGCGTGGCGAGACGTGCGCGACGCCGAAAGGGCTGCTCGCCGAGACCCGACGGACCATCGGTTGCACCGGTTGCGAATCACGCTCAAGAGGTTGCAGTACTCCTGTGAGGCGGTGGGGGTGGTCTCGGGCGCCTCGTTCGTGAAGCTCGCCCGTGACGCCCAAGCGTTGCAGACGAAGTTGGGGTCGTCCCACGACCGCGCCGTCGCCCTTGAGTGGCTCGGTCAGTTCGCGGGGTCGGCCCTGAGTGCACCGGGGCTGGTCCGCCTCGTCGCGGTCCACGACGAGGCACGCCGGTCCGCTCGGCGAGGGTGGCGGGACGACATCGAGCGAATCGACCGGCGGTGGCGACGGATGGCGCGCACGTGACCGCTGGAGCGGTCGGTGCCGTGGACGCCCTGGCGGCCACCCCCGAATAGTGTGGTTGCCAGGAGGTTGAAGTGGTCCATCCGGCACTCGAACCAATACTTCGCGCGGCCCACGACGCGCCCGTCGCACACCCGTCAACCGTCTCGATCGCGGACCGTCGACTCCGGTACCTGCAGGTCTCGGCGCAGAGTCGCCACGACGTGGAGCCGGTCGAATCGGTGACCGACTTACGCCTCGCCCTCGACGGTCGTGACCTCGCCGCCCGTCTGTACGTGCCGAATCGTGACGAGGGCAAGGCGCTGATCGTCTACTTCCATGGCGGCGGGTTCGTCGTGGGCGACCTCGATTCGCACGATGGTCTGTGCCGACGGATCAGTGCGGACACTCGAATGCGCCTGCTCGCAGTGGACTATCGGCTCGCGCCCGAACATCCGTTCCCCGCCGCGGTCGACGACGCCGTGGACACGGTGCGCGCGGTCGCTCGCCAGATCGAGAGGTTCGACGCACCGGACGCGAGATTGATCGTCATGGGTGACTCCGCGGGGGCGACCCTGGCCGCGGTGGCGTGTGCGTTGACCAAGGACGAGCACCTCGGCGTCGTCGCCCAAGTCCTCATCTACCCAACACTCGGTCCCGAACTCTTCACGGATTCCGCCCACGCCTACGCCACCGGCCACCTGCTGGAGTTGGACCATCTCCGATACGACTACGCGCAGTACCTCGGCGACTGGAGCGACCACACGGATCCGCGGGTCTGTCCTCTGATGTTCCCCGACCTCGCCGGGGCGCCGGCCGCCGTGGTCGTGGTGGCCCAATTCGACCCGCTTCGTGACGAAGGGGTGGCCTACGCGGGACTCCTCGAACACTTCGGAGTCGGCGTCGAACTCCTCGAGGCGGAGGGAATGGTGCACGGCTTCTTGCGCCTCGGCGCGAGCGTGCCCGAAGCCCTGTCGATCACCGATGACCTGGCGGAACACATGCATCGCTACGTCGAAGAGGCGTCGGCCTGACGGTTCGCTCGTCGCGCGGCGTTGGTGCTCGAGGGTCAACGAAATTGAGGTTCGGGTGGCCTATCATCATCGGCGGCGGACTCGGCGCGACGTAGCGTGACCGAGGCCTGACCGTCCAGTCCACTGCCTGTGCCGGTGTGGGCGTCGTTTGCGACGGCTCCGTCCCGTGCCCAGTATCGCCGTCGGACCTGCGTGAATGCAGTCAGTACTATTGATCGACCTTGAAGGGGGGTACGTGAAGCACGCAACGAGGAGGCAGCGCTGGCTCGTCGTCGCCGTGCTCTGCCTTGCGGTCTTCTTGGTCGTTGTCGACAACACCATCGTCAACGTCGCCCTGCCCACCCTGTCGCGTGACCTCCACGCGTCCAACTCCTCGTTGCAGTGGATCGTCGACGGCTATTCGCTCCCGTTCGCGGCGCTGCTACTCGCGGGCGCGGGACTATCCGATCGCCTCGGGAGGAAACGGGTCATCTTGATCGGTCTCTTCGGCTTCGCGGTCTTCTCGCTGCTGGCGTCCACCTCTCAGAACATCGAGACGTTGCTCGCCGGGCGGGCCATGATGGGGATCTCGGCCGCCTTCATCTTCCCAGCGACCCTGTCGATCATGACGGTCGTGTTCGACGATCGCCGCGAGCGGGCGAAGGCCTTCGGCGTCTGGGGAGCCACGACCGGGATCGCCATCGCCCTCGGGCCGATTGCGGGGGGGTTCTTGATCACTCACTTCTGGTACGGTTCGATCTTCCTGGTCAACGTCCCGTTGGCACTGGTCGCGATCGTCGCCATCGCCCTCGTGGTTCCCGAGTCCAAGAGCGCCGGACACCATCGCCTCGACGTGATCGGACTGTTAATCGGAACCGCGGGGCTGACGGCGCTGGTCGTGGCCATCATCCAGGGTCCGTCGTGGGGGTGGCGTTCGTACGCCGTGGTGTCGATGTTCGTGATGGCGATCGGGTTCTTGACGTGGTTCACCTTGCACGAACTCCGTACCACCGAGCCGTTGATGGACGTGAGGATCTTCGCGAATGGTGAGTACTCGGCCGGCGCGGGCGCGATCGCCATCAACTTCTTCTGCTTGTTCGGCTTCATCTTCCTGGTGACGCAATATTTCCAGCTGGTGCGCGGCTACTCCGCGCTCTCCGCGGGCGTCCACACATTGCCCTTCGCGCTGGTGGTCATGGTCGCCACGCCGCTCAGCGCGTTCGCGGCGTTGCGCGTCGGCACGAGGTTCGTCGTGTCGACGGGACTGCTCATCACCGCCTTCGCCATGGGCTGGGTCGCGACCCTCAGCGCCCACGCGCAGTACGTTGGTCCGGTCCTCGCGTCGATGGTGACCCTGGCGCTGGGCTTCTCGTTGGTGAACGCCCCGTCGACCGCTGCCACCATGGAGACGCTGTCACCGTCGCAGGTGGGGGGCGGGGCCGCGGGGAACGAGATCACGCGAGAGTTGGGCGGGACCCTGGGTGTCGCGGTCATCGGTTCGGTGTTCTCGTCGGTCTTCGGACCCGCGATCCACTTCGCGCTCGAGCCGTTTCGCGTGCACGGGTTGACCGCTGCGCAGATCAGCGTTGCCCAGAGTTCGATGTGGGCGACCCGTCGAACCGTGGCGCACTTCCCACCGTCACTCCAATCGAGCGTCGGGCGGGACGCCACGACGGCCTTCATGCACGGGCTGCACCGCGCGAGCGTGGTCGGCGCGGGCGTCGCGCTGCTCACCGCGGTCGTCGTGTTCTTCTACCTGCCCTCGTTGCGGGGATCCAACGAACCCACGCCTGCGCTCGAGGCCCGATAGTTACAATTTCGTGGCTGTCGCCTCCTGGGGCGCTAAATCTGATATCAATGGAACCCAAGGTGTCGGCAACGGCAAGACAAATGGTGTTGGGAGTGTTCATGATTCGTACTGCACGGGGGCGCTGGGCGCTCGCCACAACTGGGATCGCATCGTTGATGCTGGCCTCGACGGTCACGGCTGGTGCCGCGTCCACGGGCGGCGTCTACAACGCGGCGGCGGCCAAGCTGGTGCCGTCGGCCTACAAGAACACGACCTTGCAGGTTGCCACGGACGCGACGTACCCGCCGGATGAGTCGATCAGCGGTTCGAAGATGGTGGGCTTCGACGTCGACGTGATGAACGCCATCGCCAAGACGCTCGGCATCAAGGCGCACGAGAACAACGTCACCTTTGGCGTCATCATCGCCGGTATCCAGGGCGGTCGATACGCGATCGGCAACTCGTCGTTCACCGACGAGAAGAGCCGTGAGAAGAGCGTGAACTTCGTCGACTACTTCACCGCCGGCGAGGGAATCTACGCGAAGGCCTCGTCGACGCTCAAGTTCACCGGTCTGAAGAGCCTCTGCGGGCTGACGGTGGCCGTCGAGACCGGTACGACCGAGGAGCAGGACGGCAAGACCGCCGCGAAGAGCTGTCCCTCGTCCAAGAAGATGACCATCGACACGTTCGCGAACCAGAACGAGGCGAACTCGGCCGTTCTCGCCGGACGCGCGGCCGTCGGGTTCGTGGACAGTCAGGTCGCGGGCTACATCGTCGCGCAGACCCACGGTAACTTCAAATTGGTCGGCAAGGCGATCAACGTCGCGCCCTACGGCATCGCCACCGCGAAGACGCCCAACGGATTGGCGCTCGCCAAGGCGATCCAGGCGGCACTCAAGGTGATGATCGCCAACGGGACCTACGGCGCGATCCTCAAGCACTGGGGTGTTCAGTCGGGTGCGCTCTCGGCGGGCAAGATCGTCCTGAACGGTGCGCTGTCGTAACAATCTGTAGTAGAAACATCGGATGACGACGAACGGGGACGACGCCACCAAGGTCGTCCCCGTTCGCCATTACGGGCAGTGGGTGGCCAGTGCCTTCATGCTCCTCTTCGTGGCGATGCTCGTCCATACGTTGTTCTCGAAGGTTCCCGTCCCCTCGGGCGCCAAGGTCTGTCACGTCGTCAACGGTGTCAAGACCTGCACGCCCGAGCTGCAGTGGCGCTTTAGCTGGACGCTCGTGCACAAGTACATCACGGCGCCCGAGATCATGCGAGGCCTACTGATCACCCTGGAGCTGACGGCCATCGCGATGTTGGGCGGCATCGTGATCGGCGTCATCGTGGCGATTATGCGGCTGTCCTCGAACCGACTGCTGTCGTCGACGGCGTGGACCTACACGTGGTTCTTCCGCGGCACGCCCGTGTACGTGCAGTTGTTCTTCTGGTTCGGCATCTCGGCGCTGTACCCCTCGTTCAGCATCGGCATACCGTTCACGCACATCGCGCTGGTGACGTTCAGCGCCAACACGGTCATCGCGCCGTTTACCTCGGCCGCCATCGCGTTGAGTCTCAACGAGGGCGCCTACATGGCGGAGATCGCGCGGGCCGGCCTGATCGCCGTCGACGAGGGACAGTCCGAAGCGGCGAGTTCGCTGGGAATGAACCGGGGTCAGACCCTGCGTTACGTGGTGTTGCCGCAGGCGATGCGCGTGATCATCCCGCCGACCGGCAACGAACTGATCTCGATGTTGAAGACCACCTCACTCGTGAGTGCGGTCGGCGTAATGGACCTCTTCGGCGCCGCCCAGGACATCGCCGCGAACATCTACAACGACATACCCCTCCTGATAGTGGCGAGCATTTGGTACATCCTCATCACGACGATCCTGTCCATCGGCCAGTTCTACGTGGAACGGCACTACGCGAAGGGTGCGCTGCGGTCCCAGCCGCCGACGCCACTGGCGCGCCTGATCGGCGACGTGCGCGGCATCGTGTCCAAGATGCGCACCCGTCGTGTTCCCAAGGAGGTGCGCGCATGACGACCCCGATGGTCGAAGCCCGTGGCGTCCACAAGCACTACGGCAGCCACGAAGTCCTGAAGGGGGTGGATCTCACGGTGGTGCGCGGTGAGGTCACGTGCCTGATCGGACCGTCGGGATCGGGCAAGAGCACCCTGTTGCGCTGCATCAACCACCTCGAGAAGCACGACGCCGGTGAGCTGCGCGTCGACGGCGAACTCGTGGGGTACGTGGCGCGCGACGGCAAGTTGTACGAGTTGAACGACAAGCAGATCTGCGGCGAACGCGCGCAGATCGGCATGGTCTTTCAGCGATTCAACCTGTTTTCGCACCTCAACGTCCTCGACAACGTCACCATCGGCCAGGTCAAGGTGAAGGGTGTCAACACCGACGAGGCGAAGACCAAGGCGCGACAACTGCTCGAACGGGTGGGCCTCGCGGACAAGGAGAAGCACTACCCGTCGCAACTATCGGGTGGCCAGCAGCAGCGCGTGGCGATCGCGCGCGCGTTGGCGATGGAGCCCAAGTTGATGCTGTTTGACGAGCCGACGTCCGCGCTCGACCCCGAACTGGTCGGCGAGGTGCTCGACGTGATGAAGGACCTGGCGCGCAGCGGGATGACGATGATCGTCGTGACCCACGAGATGGGGTTCGCCCGAGAGGTGGCCAATACGGTGTACTTCCTCGACGGCGGCGTGATCGAGGAGTCGGGCGATCCTCGCGTGGTCCTAACGTCGCCGACGTCGGAACGGTTGAAGGGCTTCCTGTCCAAGGTGCTGTGACCGAGGGCGCACTCGGTCCGCTCACTTCGCGCGCAGTGCCGCACCGTCCCAGTGATCAATCGTCGTGAAGTCCTCGACGGGGCGCCTCGTCAGACGCGCGGGTCGCGTCGTGACGTGCCCCAACGCGACGACCGACGCCACCGCGTAGTTCGAGGGGATTCGCAGAACCTCGAGCATCGCGGGTTCGTTCCCGGTCGCCATGGTCGTCATCACCGCACCGAGTCCGCGCTCGTGGGCGGCGAGCATGATGCTCCACACGAACGGGTAGACCGACGCGCCGCCGACGAGCTGATACCGGTCGAGGTCTCGATCGAGGGCGGCCAAGAGATCGAGGCGCGCGCAGACCACGAGCATCACGGGCACTTCGTCGAGCGTCTCGGCGAATCCCGTCGGATCCGACGCGGCGACGGCGGCGTTGCGTTGGTCGAGCGCGGCGGCTCGATCGTCGGGGCTCGCCAGTGGTGAGAAGGGGACGACGCCGGCCAGGAGGTGGGCGACGTAGTCGTGCCACCGGTCGAGGTAGAGGTCGCGCACTGCACGGCGCACGGCGGGGTCGTGCACGACGATGACGTGCCACGCCTGGCGGTTGCCACCCGACGGCGCGAACCGAGCGTCGTCGAGGATCGCGTACACGACGTCGTCGGCGACCGCCTCGGCGTTGAAGTGACGAACGGAGCCGGTCGTCCGAAGTGCGTCAGTCAGCTCCACGCAGACAGACTACGGCCGGCGCTACTGGCCCGACCCGGCGTCTCTTCGTTCGAAGAGCGTCATCGCCACGCCGACGAGGACCACGACGTAGATCATCAGCACCAAGAACGACGCCCAGGCGCCGAAGGTGTCGGCGGCGGTGCTGGGCGAACTCATTGACTGGCCGATCGTGCCGAGCTCGAACTTGGAGAAGCTGTTCTGCCAACTCTGGGGGAGGAAGATGACGATCAAGGGAATGATCAGCAGTATCGACACGAAGACGCTGATGCTGGCGGCACTCTGACGAAGTATGAGACCCAGGGCGAAACCGATGACCGACAGCAGCATGAGGTAGACCCCGGAGAGGATCACCGACCGAAGGACGTCGGAGTTGGTCAGCGACGCCGTGGGGACCACGCCGAGGAAGATGCGTTGACCGATGAGGAACGCCGCGAAGCAAACGGCCTCGGCGACCACGAACATCGACACCATCAGCACGATCAACTTGCTGGCGATCAACCGGAATCGGTTGGGAACGGCGGTCAGCGTCGTACGAATCGATCCCGAGGTGTACTCCGACGAGATGAACAGCGTACCGATCACCCCGACGGCGAACTGGGCGAAGAAATTGCCCGCCAAACTCCTCGACGTCGGGTCGAAGATCGCCTGGCGGATACCGTTGATCTGGTTCCAGTGGCTTCGCGTCACACTGTCGATCAAGATGCCCAGTCCAATGGTCAGCACCACCGTGACGACGACGCCCATGATGGTGGAACGTACCGAGCGGAACTTGATCCACTCGGCCTTGGTCGAGGCCATCAGCGTGGACTCGTTACTCACGCGCGGTCCGTGCCGGTCCCGAGCCGTACTCCAGCGAATCGGCGGTCAGGTCCATGAAGACTTCTTCGAGCGAGGCCCGTTGGGGCGTCAACTCGAAGATGGTGATGCCGCGATCGAACGCGATCTCGCCGACCTGATCGGACGTCAAGCCACCCACCGTCAGTTCCGCGCTGTTCGCATCGTGCACGACGCCCTCGCGGAACTCGATCCCCTCGCGCAGCAACGTCGGATTCGAGCATCGCACCAGCACGGTGCCCTCGGCGGTCTTCGTCAGATCGTCCACCGACCCTTGGGTGATGAACTTTCCCCGACCGATGACGATGATCTGGTCGGCACTCACCGCCATCTCGCTCATGAGGTGCGAACTGACGAAGACGGTTCGACCGTCGTTCGCGAGGGAGCGGAAGAACTCCCTGATCCACTTGATGCCTTCGGGGTCGAGGCCGTTCACCGGTTCGTCGAACAAGAGGATGCCCGGATCTCCCAACAAAGCCCCCGCGATACCGAGTCGCTGGCTCATTCCGAGGGAGAAGCCACCCACCTTCTTGTTGGCGACCGAACTGATACCGGTGAACTCGAGGACCTCGTCGACGCGCGAGTACTTGATCTGGTTCGACGCGGCGAGCGATCGAAGGTGCGCCCGGGCGGTCCGTCCGGGGTGGACGGCCTTGGCGTCGAGCAGCGCGCCCACCTCGCGAAGCGGGTCCTTCAGATCGCCGTACTTGACGCCGTTCACGGTCGCGCGGCCTTTGCTCGCGTGGTCGAGGCCCAGGATGATCCGCATGGTCGTGGACTTGCCGGACCCGTTCGGTCCGAGGAAACCGGTCACGACGCCGGGCTTCACCTCGAAGTCGAGGTCGTTGACGGCGAGGGTCGAGCCGTAGCGCTTCGTGAGATGGTCGATTCGAATCATTGGCCCACTCGACACTAGTGAGTCACGACCGGTGGTCCGGCATCTTGAGCTAAGAGTTGACTAAAGGTACGCAGCCCGCCGCGGCGTCCTTGTGGGCTACGGGCGCGTTTGACACGTGGCGCAGGTTCCCGAAATGGCTACGTGATGGCGGTCCAGCGTGAAGCCGAAGGTGCGCTGGAGGTCCTTGCTGAGCGCGTTGAAATGTCGCGCCGGGATCTCGATGGTGTGTCCGCAGACGTCGCAGATGAGATGGCCGTGGACCGGTCCCGCGAGGTGGTACAGCGCCGCTTGCTGGCCGAGATGGGAGTGGACGACGATCTGCAGGCTCTCGAACTCCTCGAGGATCCGGTAGACGGTCGACGGACTGACGTCGGGCCGGATCTCCTGCACTCGACGGGTGATCTCGTCCGCCGTGAGGTGGCGCGAAGCGCGGACGAGCACCTCGGCCACGGTGCGCTTGGCCGTGGTCACCCGCTTGGCGGCGGCGCGAATCGTCGACAGGATCTCGTCGACGGTGGGCGTCTCGGTGTCCATGGCCAAAGACTATGCCTGCACCGACGCCGGTCACGACCTCGAGCATTCGTCGTCAAGGTTCCCATCGGCGACTGGAGCGACCGGCAACGACGGTGCGTCCGAACTCTCCTCACGGGGAGGGCGCGAAAGGCGTCAGAGTGACGCCAGCGCGTCGATCACCCGCTGGGCCTCGTCGACCATCGTGCGCACGACGTCGCCGGCGGAGCTCAACGAGTCGATCGCACCCACGGCTTGGCCCGCGGGATAGCCTTCGCGTCGCGGATCGACGTCTCGCGTGTCGATCCCGCCTCCCAGGTGGAACGTCCCCGCGGCGCGGGCCACCAGCAGCTGCTCGGGGAACTTCTTCAGCAGCGACGGATCGGCCTCGTACTGATCGGTGGTGTCGTTGCGCAGTACCCGCATGGTCTTTCCACTGAAGGCCCTCGAGACCACCGTGCCGTCCTCCTTCGTTGCCAGGATCCTCTCCTTATAGAAGGGCAGTCCGCGGGCCTCGAACGTCGCGATGAATCGCGTGCCGATCCAAACGCCGTCGGCACCGAGGGCGAGCGAGGCCGCGAGGCCGCGTCCATCGAAGATGCCGCCGGCGGCGACGACGGGTATCTCGGCGCCCACCGCGTCGACGATTAAGGGCACGAGCGGCATCGTGGCGACGGTGCCGGTGTGGCCACCCGCTTCGGTGCCTTGGGCCACCACGACGTCGCAACCCGCGTCCCGCGCCTGGACCGCGTGACTGACCTTGCCGCACATCGAGATCACCAACACGTCGTGGCGGTGGCAGAGTTCAATGACGTGTCGCGGCACGCCCAGGCCGGCGACGAAGGTGGTGGCTCCGCCTTCGATGAGGAGTTCCACGTCGTGCACCAGTCGATCGGGGAACGCGGTGAGCAGGTCGACGCCGAACGGGTGGGATGTCAACCGCTTGGTGTTGGCGATCTCGTCGGCCAGCTCTTCGCTGGTCATCGTCGACGCGCCGAGACAACCGTAGCCACCGGCATTCGACACTGCGGCGGTCAACTCGCTGTAGGCGACACCCCCCATGCCCGCCAGCATCACGGGGTGCTCGATCTTCAAGAGTTCGGTCAGTCGTGTCTTCATCTTCGCTCCTCGAAACCAACCTATCCAAGCGCGTCGGGCCAGGGGCGTCCCGAGAGGGTCGCCACTAGCATGAGTTCACTCGTCGAAACGAATCCCCGTCGACGTGATGCGGGAGTATGTGATGTCTGATCAATTGACCACTGCCATGCCAAAACGAGAGCTCTACTGGGTCTTTGGCGCGCTGATGCTCGGAATGCTCCTCGCGGCGCTCGACAGCACCATCGTCGCGACCGCACTGCCGACCATCGTCGGTGACCTGCATGGCGCGAGCCACCTCACGTGGGTCGTGGTGGCCTACCTGCTCGCATCAACCGTAAGCACGCCACTGTGGGGAAAGCTCGGTGACCTTCACGGACGCAAGGCCTACTTCCAGGCGTCGATCGTCATCTTTCTCATCGGGAGCATGCTCTGTGGCGTGGCGCACACCATGCTCGAACTGATCATCTTTCGTGCGCTCCAGGGTCTCGGGGGAGGCGGGCTGATGGTCGGGGCGCAGTCGGTGATCGCCGACATCGTGCCGCCATCCGAGCGAGGTCGCTACGCCGGATTCTTCGGTGCCACCTTCGGTGCGGCGACCGTCCTCGGACCACTGTTGGGTGGCGTCATCGTCGAGTACTGGTCGTGGCGATGGATCTTCTTCGTCAATATGCCCTTCGGCATCCTGGCGCTCGTCGTGTGCGCGATCGCGCTGCCGAATTCCGGTGTCCGACGCCAGCAGGTGATCGATTACGCGGGCATCGTCATCCTGACGGCCTCGGCCTCGGCACTGATCCTCTTCACGTCGCTCGGGGGGACGTCGTGGGCCTGGAAGTCGGTCCAGTCCGTGACGCTCCTAGTGGTGGGAGTCGTGGCGGCCGTCATCTTCGTCTTCGTCGAACGTCGTTCGAGCGAGCCGATCCTTCCGCCGCGGCTGTTCAAGAATCGCGTGTTCACCTCGGCCTCGGCTATCGGCTTCGTCGTCGGCTTCGCGATGTTCGGTGCGATGACCTTCCTCCCGCTCTACCTGCAACTCGTGCGCGGCGTCTCCCCGACGATGTCGGGACTACGACTGCTGCCGATGATGGTCGGGCTGTTCGCGGCGTCGATCATCACCGGCCAGCTCGTGTCGCGGGGCATGCGCTACCGCCCGTTCCCCATCGCCGGCACGATCGTGATGACGATCGGCCTGGGACTCTTGAGCCTGTTGGACGTGCACACTCCCGAGATCCAGATGAGCCTCTTCATCTTGGTGCTCGGCATCGGCCTCGGCCTGGTCATGCAGATCCTCGTCACGGCCGTGCAGAACGCCGTGCAGCGCAGTGACCTCGGCGCGGCCACCGCGGGAGCCAACTTCTTCCGGTCCATCGGCGGTTCGTTCGGCACCGCGGTGTTCGGTGCGTTGTACGCAAACCAACTCCCGCACCAGTTGGCCAACGGCGCGCAGGCGAGCCACTACACGGGAACGATCCTCTCGCCATTGCTCTGGAACGCCGACTCGCTCCGAGCCCTGCCGGCCGAGGAGCTCTCGATAATCGTGCAGGCGATCGCGAACTCGATCCAGTTCGTGTACCACTGGGCCATCCCATTCGGCGTCATCGCCATCGTGCTGTCGTTCCTGTTGCCCGAGGTCAAGCTTCGTACGAGTCTGCACCCAGTCGCCGACGAAATTCCGATGTCAAACGCGGAAGTGACCGACTGATCACGACACAGCACTGGTCGAAGTCCGCGTCGATGCCGTAGTACGGATCGGCGACGTCGAGCGCCGGACCGGACCCTTCGAAACTACGCAAGAGCACCACGTCACCCGACGGCTCACCCATCCGGTCGCGAACCTCGTGAAGGTGCTCACGAGTCATGACGATGACGAGGTCGTGTTCGTCCAGGTAGGGCCGGTCCGCGTAGGCCGCCGGCGATCCCGCGCCGAGGAACCCGGCGCGGTCGAGCGCCGCTCTGGCTCGCGGGTCCATCTCGTGGCCCACGTGCCACCGTGCGGTGCCGGCACTCGTGACCGCGACGCGACGGCGAAGTGACGCCTCGGCGTCGACCTGATGGCGGATCATCACCTCGGCCATGGGGGATCGGCAGATATTCCCCGTGCAGATGACCGCGACACGCAACACTGGTTGACTCATAAGGTTCCCTCAGGTTTGGACACGTCGGGCACGTCAGGGCCCTCGGACCGACGTGCGAACTTTGAAGGATATTAGGTACTATGGACACAGGATCTATCGAAGGGAGTCGCGATGCCACTGTCTGAGCATGAGCAGCGAATCCTGGCCGAGTTGGAGGAGTCCCTCTCGAAGCAAGATCCTCGATTCGCGAAGAACGTACGCGAGACCAACGTGTACTCACACGGCGGCCGCCGGGTCCGATGGGGGATCCTCGGTTTCATCGTCGGGCTCGTGGTCTTGATCCTTTGTTTCTCCACCAACGTCTTCTTGGGACTCGTCGGTGTGGCATTGATGTTCGTGTCCGCCGTCGTGATCGAGCGCAATGCTCGACTCTTGGGCAGGGCATCCTGGCAGGACATCACGCGTCCCGGCCAGGGTGACGACACCCGCGCGAACCTCGGTCCTCGGACCAGTTCGCTTCGCGACTGGTTGTCGCGTCAGCGCCGCACTCGAGAATGAACCCCCTCGGGGTCTCGCCTCGCGCGACCCCGTGCCTGGTCCTCGATATCGGAGCGACCAAGGTCGACGTCGCGCTGATCGACGGCGAGGGCAACATCACCGAACGTGTTCGCCTCGTCGTGACCGAGCATCCATCAGGTCTCATTGACCAGGTGATCGACGCGGCGCAACGCGTGGTCGAACGCGGCCGCGTCGAACCCACGGTGGTCGGCGTCGGCTGCGCGGGTCCAATGACAGTCGGAGGCGCGACGGTCTCGCCACTCAACATCACCCAGTGGCGCGACTTTCCGTTGCGCGACCGCCTCGAGGGCGCGCTCGGCCTGCCCGTGTTCGTGGAGGGCGATGCCCGGGCCCTGGCCCTGGCCGAGGGTGCCTTCGGCGCCGCGGTGAACGACCGCTCCTATCTCTCGATGGTGGTCTCCACCGGTGTCGGCGGCGGTCTCGTTCTGGACCGTCGTCTGGTCGACGGCGACTCGGGTAACGCGGGTCACATCGGGCACCTCAACGTCGTCCCCGACGGCGCGCTGTGTTCGTGCGGGTCCTACGGTTGCCTCGAAGCCGAAGCGTCCGGGTTGGCCATCGAGGCGCGTACGGGTCGCCTCGCGAGAGACGCGGACGGCGCCACCCGTGATCGCACCGCGACTCTGGTGGGACGCGCGGTCGGTTCACTCGCGTCGGTGCTGGACTTCAACCACTGCTACGTCGCGGGCTCGGTGGCGCTCGGATTCGGCGACGATTTCTTCACCCTCGCGACCAAGTCGGCTCGGTCGGTCGCGCAGATGAGTTACACGATCGACCTGGAGGTTTCGCGAACGGGACTGGGCGAGGACGGGCCACTTCTCGGTGCGGCGATGGTGGCGTGGCGGGGCACGAACCGGTGAGACGGTACTGGCCGCCTGGACTGGCGGGGTACCTCGTGCGTCGCCCCCGTTCGGTGTCGAGCGTCGTCGTGATGGCGTGGCGACTTCGCCGCGACGGGTGGTTGCGGTCGCGACCCTTCCTCCCGGTACCTGACGGCGCCTACTGGGACTTCCGTCGTTCGACCGCGTTGGGATCGGGCGCGACGCCATTGACGGCGAGCGACGTCGTAGACGCAGCGACGTGGGCCGCGCTCCAGCGGGTAGGGAAGTAGTGGCGAACGTGGGCAGAGTCCTGTTATTGAACGCGACCTTCGAGCCGCTGCAACTGGTGAGCGAGCGTCGCGCGGTGGTCTTGATGTTGGCGGGCCGAGCCGAGCCGATCGCTACCGCCGACGAGCCCAACGTCTGTCGCTCGGCGTCGATGGTCGTGGAGATCCCCGCCATCGTGCGACTCCACGAGATGGTCAAGCTGCCGTCGAAGGTTCGCACCCCGCCGTTGACCCGTCGCTCGCTCCTCCTGCGCGACAGTTACCGCTGTGCGTACTGCCTCGAGCACGCCGACACGATCGACCACGTGGTGCCGCGCAGTCGCGGGGGCGGACACGAGTGGACCAACGTCGTCGCCGCGTGCCGCCGGCACAACATGCAAAAGGGCGATCGGCTCCTCGAGGAGATCGGCTGGCGTATGCACTTCGAACCCCGGATACCCGACGGTCCGTGGTGGCGTTGGCGCCACGTGCCCGACCCCGACCCGCTGTGGGCGCCGTACCTACCTCGCGCTTCGTGATCGTCGGCGAGCTCTACGATTACGCGGTCATTCGCCAGTGGACTGATCCGACCATGGTGGTCGTCACCGCCCTGGCGCCCACCGTGGTGCTGGGCGGAAACCAATCCGTCGACGTTCTCGACCTCGAACGCGTCGCCACGACGCCACTGCGACGACGGCGCGGTGGAGGCGGGATGGTGCTCGTGCAACCCGGCGACGTCTGGGTCGATTGGTGGTTGCCCGTCAACGACCACCGGTGGTCGGCCGACGTCCACGAGATGTCGGTTCGCGCGGGGCGCTGGTGGCGAGACGCGCTGGTGCCGCACGTCACTCCGGACGTCGTCGTCCACGAGGGACCGCTCGAGGGGGATCGAGCGCACCGAGTCGTGTGCTTCGCCGGCCGTGGTCCCGGCGAAGTCTTCGTCAATGACCGCAAGGCCGTCGGCATCACGCAATGGCGAGTTCGCGAGGGTGCCTACCTTTCGTCGATCCTTCACGCCAGCGCGTCGAGCGACGTGCTTCGTTTCTTGAAGGACCCGTCGCCAGGACTGGCGGCGGCCCTCGACCACCATCGCCTCGGCGATCTGGTCGCCGTTGACGGTGAGGTCATCGTCGACGCCCTCGCGCTCGCCAGCGGCGAGTGGCGGCTGACGCCGCATCGCATCATCCCGTAAGACGATTTCGACGTCATCGAACAGGTCCCATTTCATCGAGGCCGTCCCGTCGACCCGCACGCCCAGAATTGAGATCGAAACGTCCTGGATTTGACGAGATGTGGGGTGAAGTGGTGTAATGTGTCACGAAGTGGGGGATAGTGGAGAACCTGCGGAAGGATGAGAGATGCTCGGTTTCGTTGGTCAGTACCAGCACTCACTGGACGCCAAGGGCCGACTGATCCTGCCCGCCAAGTTCCGCCCTGAGTTCGAGCGAGGCGGTCACCTCAGTCCGAACACCGAAGGCTGTGTCGCGCTATGGACGCCCGGCGAGTTCGCTCGCCAGAGCGAAGAGCGCCTCGAGCAGAGCCGGATCGGGGGCGCGCTGGAACGTCAGCAGGTTCGCTATTGGGCCGCCAACTCCTCGGACGTGGAAATCGATCGACAGGGTCGCTTCGCCCTGCCCAGCGCCATCCGTGACTACGGGCGCCTGACGGGCGACGTCCTGATCGTCGGATCGCTCGATCACATCGAACTGTGGAATCCGCAGGTCTACGCGCAGCAGGTCAACAGTGCCGAGGAGTCATTTAAGCAGGGCAACGGCTAGTGGGAGGAGCACAACTGCAGTACCGGCCGCGGACCACGCGCAGCCTGGCAATCGTCAAGTCGAGTCGAGTTACCTCCTCCGCCCACTCGTTCGGCTTGACGATTGAAAGGCTGCGGATGGCCCAGCAGAACTACCACGTACCGGTGCTCGAACGAGAGATCGTCGAGCTGTTCACCAGCCAGGCGGCTGGGGTGATCGTCGACGCCACCTTGGGCGGCGGTGGACACGCGGCGTCGATTCTGACCGCCGCGCCACAGCTTCGCCTCGTGGGGATCGATCGCGATCCGTCAGCCCGTGCGGCGGCGACGCAGCGACTCTCCGAGTTCGCCTCGCGCGTGCACGTCGTCGACGCGACCTTCGCCCAACTCGCCGACGTGCTGGACCAGAGTCGTGCGTTCGTGGCGGACGAGCCGATCGTCGGAGTCTTGATGGATCTCGGCGTGTCGTCGCACCAACTCGACGAGTCGAGTCGTGGTTTCTCGTTTCGGGCCAATGCCCCCCTCGACATGAGGATGGACCCCACGCGAGGCGAGACCGCGGCCGAGCTCCTGGGCCACATCGACCAACGAGAGCTGGCCCGGATCCTTAAGGCCAATGGCGAGGACCGGTTCGCGAACGCGATCGCGCGTTCGGTCATCGAACGCCAGCCCCAGACGACCGACGAACTGTCGGGCGCCGTCGAGCGGGCGGTCCCCATGGCCGCGCGTCGTCGTGGTCACGTCGCCACGAGGGTTTTTCAGGCGCTGCGCATCGCGGTCAACGATGAGGAGCGGCAGTTGATGGTCGGGCTCGACGCCGCGATCGACGTGCTCGACACCCACGGCGTCCTCGCCGTGATCTCGTACCATTCGGGCGAGGACCGGGTGGTGAAGACCGTCCTGCACGAGGCCGCGACCGGTGGTTGCCACTGCCCACAGGAGCTGGGTTGCGTGTGCGGGGCAGTTGCCCGAGTCAGCGTCTTCAAGGCGAGCGCGCGCCTCGCCAGTCGTGAAGAGATCGAGGGCAACCCCCGGGCTCGCTCGGCCCGCCTGCGCATCGCGAGGAAGTTGGCGTCATGAGCGTCATCAGCTTCCCGCGCCGCGCCGACACACTTCGTCCCACGCGCCCGACGACGACGCCACGTACGAAACCCTCGTCGCGTCCCACGACTCGCCGTCCCTCGCACGCCGCGCCGGCGCCACGACGGGGTGCGGCGGTCGCCACCTTACGGCGGACGTCGCCATTGCGGCGCTCGGCACTCATCGTCGTGATCGCGTTGTCCCTGTCGCTGGTGGGCAGCATGATCGAGGCCAACCGACAGATCCAATTGCACGCGCTGCAGAGCCAGCTCCTCCAAGACCAGTCGACCTACGCCGAGCAGGTCAGTTCATCGACGCTGATGGCAGCGCCGAGCAAGGTCGCCACGCAGGCCGGCACGCTGCACCTGGTGGCGCCGGTATCGGTGACCCAGGTCCCTTCCACGTCACTTGATGCGCCACTGTCGCTGCCGAAGTTCATTGGTTACGCACCGGCTACATCAAGGACGATTCGGTGAGCCAGCACTACACCCCCACGCACTCGCGCGCCGCGGCCCAACGACCGACGGGTCAACGTCCTGATCGTGACCGGGCCACGCGGCGACCGACCCGCCCGGTGTCACGCACCGGTCCACGACCGCCTGTACGGCGCAACGTCAGCAGCGGTCGCCGACTGCTGTTGGTCCGTGCCGCGCTGGCCGTCTGTTTCGTCGCCCTGGCGACCCGGCTGGTCTTCATCCAGGTGATCGATCACGCCCACTACGCCGCCGAATCGGTCTCGCAGGTCCGGGTCAACATCACCGAGAACGCGCTGCGTGGTGGGATCTACGACCGACATGGCCAGATCCTCGCCGTGTCGCGTCCCACCTCGGTCGCCCTCGCCGACGGACTCCAGATCACCCAGCCGGTGGCCGAGGCCACCGCGCTCTCGCCGCTGATCGGCATCCCTGAGCCGGCGCTCGAAAAGGAGCTGGCACAGACGACCAATGGGCACATCGTGCTGAGTGACCACTTGACGCTCGCCCAAGGTCGCAAGATCCAGTCGATGGCCTTCCAGGGGATCGTGATCCAGAGTTCGTCGTTGCGCACGTATCCCAACGGACCCATCGCCACGTCGGTCCTCGGTGGCACGAACGCCGCCGGTGTCGGCTCGGCGGGGCTCGAGTACGAGTACCAGTCGCTCCTCGCCGGCCAGGCGGGTCTGACGCGTGAGTTCACGTCGTCCTCGGGCGTCAGCCTGCCGAGCTCGTTGACGACCGTCATCCGCAAGGCCAAGCCGGGCGTCGGCCTGGAGCTGACCGTGGACACGTCCCTTCAGTACGTCGCCGAACACGACCTCGCACGTCAGCTCGCCGCGACCAAGGCGTTGAGCGGGGTCGCGGTGGTGATGGACGTGAAGACGGGCGAGATCCTGGCGGACGCGTCGCTGGTGAACACCAAGACGACCGCCGGCGTGCTGGGACCCATTCCGTCGTGGGGCGCCAACGTGGGCGTCGCGGGCATCCAGCAGACGATCAACAACCTCTCCTTCACCCAGAGCTACGAACCGGGTTCGGTCTTCAAGGTCGTGACGTTCTCGGCGGCCCTCGCCGACGGACTCATCACACCGTCAACGGTCTTCGCGGTGCCCAACTCGGTCAGTGTCGGCGGTCGGTACTTCCACGACGCCGAAACGCACCCCCTCGAGCACCTGAACGCGACCCAGATCCTCGCGCTGTCGTCCAACATCGGAACGTACGAAGTCGGTCAGAAGGTGGGCGAGGCCGGACTGCTCGCGCAGGTCGAACGGCTCGGATTCGGTCAAGAGACCCAGGTCGCCTTCCCGGGTGAGACGAGTGGACTGCTCGTCGATGCACAACACTGGTACGCCAGCGACCAGGTGGCCCTCCCGATCGGTCAGGTCGACGCGGTGCCGCCGATCCAGGTCCTCGACGCCTACAACGCGATCGCCAACGGAGGCGTCTTCGTCGAGCCGAAGCTCGTTCGAGGGTACGTGTACGCCTCCGGCGCGGTCAAGGGGACGCCGGCCAGCCCCACGCGCCAGGTGCTCACGCCGTCGACCGACGCCACCATGATCAAGATGCTCGAGCAGGTCGTGCTCGAAGGTACCGGCACGAACGCGATCATCCCCGGCTACAGCGTGGCCGGCAAGACCGGGACCGCCACCATGCCGTATCCCGGCAAGGACCGGCTACTGACGGGTGACTACAACGCGAGCTTCGTCGGATTCGCGCCCGCGAACGCCCCGGTGCTGTCGATGATCGTCGTCGTCGAACGCCCCCAGACCACCATCTTCGGTGGCGCCGTGGCCGCACCGGTCTTCCAAGAGGTGATGTCCTACGCGCTTCGTCACTACGGCATCCCGTCCAATGGGACCATCGTCAAGCCCCTCGGCAACGCCAGTATCTCCTCGGACGTGACCTGATGCAGTTGGGCGACATCCTCGACGACCTGACCTTGGACGTGGCCACGGGCAGCATCGAGATCACCCGGGTCGACATCGACTCGCGTGAGTGCGAATTCGGCTCGCTCTTCTTCACCATGGCGACTCACCCTGACGCCGCGCGGGCCAACGCGCTCGACGCCGTGGGCCGCGGGGCCCTCTGCGTCGTCTCGTCGGCCCCGCTGTCGATTGCCGCACCCGTGGTGACGGTGCCCTCGTCGCAGATGCAGGCACTCTGCGCGCACGCGAGCGCGGTCATCGTTCGCCACCCCGAGGACCACGTCCAACTGGTAGGGGTCACCGGCACCAACGGCAAGACGACCGTGACCACGCTCGTGAGTGAACTGGCCAACGCCATCGGCTGGAACGCGGCGAACATCGGCACCATGACGAACGTCCGCACGACCCCGGCGAGCCCCGAGCTGTTTCGGACCCTCGCATCCCTCGTCGTGCGATTCGACGACGTACGTCGCCATTCGGTCGTGTCGTTGGAGGTCTCCAGCCACGCGATCGACCAGCGTCGGATCGAAGGCCTACGCTTCGCGGTGGCGTGCTTCACCAACTTGAGCCACGACCATCTCGACTACCACGAATCGATGGAGTCCTACTTCGCGACCAAGGCGAGACTCTTCACGACCGAGTTCGCCCACCGTGCAGTGATCTGGACCGACGATCCCTACGGGGAGCGCCTCGTGGACATGACCTCGCTGCCCGTGACCACCGTGTCGCGGCTCGACGCGAGCGACGTCGTGTCGACGCTGCGCGGTACCACCTTCTTCTGGCGAGGACACCTGGTCAACTCCGCGCTCGCCGGTGGCTACAACGTGGACAACACGTTGCTCGCGATGACGATCCTCAGCGAACTCGGCGCCGACGACGCCGCGGTGGCGTCGGCGATGAGCGGCGTGACGCGGGTAACCGGTCGATTCGACGTGGTCGAGGGCAGGGGCCTCACGGTGGTCGTCGACTACGCCCACACCCCCGAGGGGTTGCGTCGACTCCTGGGCGACGTTCGCGAACTCGTTCCCCGGGGTCGCGTCATCACCGTGTTCGGCTGCGGCGGGGACCGAGATCGGACGAAGCGACCCGAGATGGGTCTCATCGCGTCCGAAGAGTCGGATATCACCTATGTGACCTCGGATAACCCTCGTTCGGAGCCTCCGGATGCCATCATTGATGCCATCATGTCGGGTGTCCTTGCCAGCGCGGTGGTGCATCGCGTCGTCGATCGCCGCGAGGCCATCACCCGCGCACTGGACGACGCCGAACCCGGAGACGTCGTCGTCGTCGCGGGCAAGGGTCACGAGACGACGATGACGATTGGCGACACCGTCGTCGAATTCAACGATCGAGCGGTAGCCCAGGAGTTGCTGAGATGAGGAATCGATGCTGAGTCTGATGGAGTCGGGTGGCGCGGGCTTCCTCATCGCGTTGTTCCTCACGCCGTTTTGGATGAGGTTCCTGCGCGAGCGTTCGCTCGGCCAGCTGATTCGAGAAGAGGTGCCGACCTCGCACCACGCCAAGGCCGGCACCCCGACCATGGGCGGCGTCATCATCGTGTTCGCCGCGGTCGTCGGCTACGTGATGGGCCACGTCGGCACGTCGATCGCCTTCACCCGCGCGGGCGTCCTGGTCGTCGCGGTCATCGTGGCGTCGGGCCTACTGGGCTTCATCGACGACTACCTGGGCATTCGCAACGAACGCAATCTCGGACTTAACAAGCGCGGGAAGTTCGTCGGCCAGCTCGCCATCGCGGCGGCGTTCGCCGTGTTGTCGATCGAGTGGGTGCACACGTCGACCAACCTGTCGTTCACGCGCTACTCGCTGCCGGGGTGGAACCTGACACCACTGGGTTGGATGCTGCTCGCGGTCGTGGTCATCGTGGCCACCTCCAACGCCGTCAACCTCACCGACGGCCTCGACGGACTCGCGGCCGGCTCGGCGACCTTCTGCTTCGGCGTCCTGTCGATCATCGGGTACTGGCAGTTTCGTCACTACGCGATCTACCGTCTGCCGTCGGCGCTCGACCTCGGACTGGTCGCGGTGGGACTCGTCGGGGCGTGCCTGGGCTTCCTCTGGTGGAACGCGGCGCCGGCGCGGATCATGATGGGCGACACCGGCTCGCTGGCAATCGGCACCGGGCTCGGCGCACTGTGCCTCCTGATGAACCTCGACCTGCTGCTCGTCGTCATCGGTGGCCTGTTCGTCGCCGAGACGGCGTCGGTGATCCTGCAGGTGCTGAGCTTTCGGCTCTTCGGTCGGCGCATCTTTCGCATGGCGCCGTTCCACCACCACTTCGAGTTGCGCGGGTGGCCTGAGATCACCGTGATCATCCGCTTCTGGATCCTGTCGGGGCTGCTCGCCATGCTCGGTCTCGGGATGTTCTACGGCGACTTCCTCAAGATAGCCAAGGTGGTCTGATGACGCTCACGAGAGAACGCACGCGAGAAGAGCCCCGAGGTTTCCTCCAGCCGATGCCGCGAGGCGAGGCGGACGGACGGGTGCTCCTCTTGATCACCGCACTCCTGGTCACCTTGGGGACCATCGCCGTCGCGTCGGCCAGCGAGGGCCAGTCGGCCGCCAACGGGGGCTCCACGTGGTCGATCATGGTCCACGACCTGGTCTACCTGGGATTCGGGCTCTTCGCGCTCTCGATCATGGCGCGCATCCGACTCGAGCGCCTCGTGCGCAGTGCGCCGATACTCATCGCTGTCGCGCTGGGACTGCTCGCCGCCGTCAAGGCGGTGGGCTACAGCGCCAACGGCGGCAAGCGATGGCTGAACCTCCACGCCTTGTTCCTCCAACCGTCCGAGCTGTTCAAATTGAGCACGGTCGTGTTCCTCGCCTGGGTCGTCCAGCTGCATCACGACCGCCTGGGGGACTGGAAGCAGTTGGCGGTATGGACCTCGCCGGTCCTCGGGGGCATCTTGTTGATCGTCATCGAGCCCGACATCGGCACGTCCTCGGTGGTCGCCGCCATTGCCTTCGTGATGCTCGCGATCGCGGGGCTGTCGCGTCGGCTCCTGGTCAGGATCGCCCTGCTGGGCGCGATCGGCTTCGCCGGCTACATGGCGTACAAGCCGTACTCGGCGCGCCGGTTCTTCTCGTTCCTGCACCCCAACAAGGACATCCTGGGGGCCGGCTATCAACTCTGGCAGTCGCGGATCGGCCTCGGCGCGGGTGGCGTGGGTGGCCTCGGACTGGGTCACAGCCGCGAGAAGTGGGGACTGCTGCCCAATCCGCACACCGACTTCATCTTCACGATCATCGGCGAGGAGCTGGGCCTCGTGGGGGCCCTGCTCGTGATCGGGCTGTTCGTGGCGTTCCTGTTCGCCTCGATGCACATCGCGCGTCGATGTTCGAACGACGTCTACCGCTTGATGGCCGTGGGCATCGCGACGTGGATCACCCTCGAGGCCGTCATCAACATCGCCTCGGTCGTGGGATGGTGGGCGGTGACGGGCATCCCGTTACCCTTCTTCTCCTACGGCGGGACGGCCCTCATCACCGAGCTCGCCGCCGTCGGGTTGCTGTACAACATCGCCCACGACCACAGCTCGTCGGGCGAGATCACGATTCGAAATCAGGGGTACTGATGCCCGGTCCGGTCGTCATCACCGGCGGCGGGACGGGGGGACACGTCTTTCCGATGCAGGCGATCGCCGAACGACTCCGCGCCCGAGGACTCGACGCCACCGACCTCCGCTTCGTCGGGAGCGAGCGCGGTCAGGAGAAGGTCTTGCTCGCCACGAGCGGCGTCGAGCTGACGTTGTTGAGCGGCCGCGGCATTAAACGGTCGTTGCGCGCGCGAGCGCTGGTCGACAACGTGGGCGCGGTCCTCGGGATCCTCGGCGCGGTCGTCGTGGCGCTCAACCTGGTTCGCAAGTGGCGGCCGTCGGTCGTGGTGTCGGTCGGGGGCTACGCGTCGTTTGCGGTCTCGTTCGCCGCGGTGTGCTGGCGCCGCCCGCTGGTGCTCGTCGACCTCGACGCGAGTGAGGGTGCGGCGCATCGGCTCCTGGGACGTTTCGCGAACGTGCGGTGCTGCGCGTTCGCGTCGAGCGAACCGAACGCGGTCGTCACCGGTGCACCGCTGCGCGACGAGATCGTGTCCGTCGACCGCGCCGCCTCGGCTCGGCGAGCCGCCCGCGCGCTGCTCGATCCGCCGATCGAGGACGAACGAACCGTCGTGGTCGTGATGACCGGCTCTCTCGGCGCGACGCGGGTGAATCGCGCGGTCTCGGAACTGGCGCACGAGTGGTCGCACCGGCGCGACGTGACCATCGTCCACGTCACCGGCCGACGCGACTTCGACACCGTCCGACGATCGATGCCGACGACCGAGGGACTGGACTACCGGGTCGTCGAGTTCGGCGACATGGTCCAGCTCTGGTCGGTGTGCGACGTCGCGGTCTGCCGGGCCGGCGCCACGACCGTGGCCGAGCTGACCGCACTGTCGATCGCGTCGATCCTCGTGCCCCTGCCCAACGCCCCCGGAGACCACCAGACCAAGAACGCGAGGGTCGTCGCTGACGCCGGTGGTGCCGTCGTGATCAGTGACCAGCGCTGCAGCGCCTCGTCGCTCGCCCAGGCCCTGGACGAGATCATGGTGCCCGCAACCCGCGACGTAATGGAACGATGCGCCGGATCGTTGGGGCGCACCGAGTCGAGCGAGGCGATCGCGCAGGTCGTCGTCGAGGTCGGCCGGTGGTGAGCAGTCTGCTGGCGCGCGGTACGCGCGTGCACATCATGGGCGCCGGCGGCGCCGGCATGAGCGGTCTCGCGCGACTCCTCGCCGGAGCCGGGGTCGACGTCAGCGGGTGCGACGAGCACGCCTCGCACGCCCTGTCGTCGTTGGCCAGCGACGGAGTGCGCGTCGCGGTCGGCCACGACGAGTCGCACGTCGACGGGATCGACGTGCTCACGTGGTCGCCCGCGGTCTCAGCGCACAACGAGGAACTGCTCGCCGGTCGGCGCTCGTCCGTGCGAATGATGCCGCGTTCGTCGGTCTTGGCGGCCCTCGCGGACGCCCGGGCCGTTATCGGTCTGACGGGCACCCACGGCAAGACGACGAGTACCTCGATGATGGTCCACGTGATGGCGGCGGCCGGGCGCGACTGCGCCCGGTTGTTGGGGGCCGACGTGCGCGGGGTGGGCGCCAACGGCGCCTGGGGCGACGCGGAGCTGATCATGGAGGTCGACGAGAGCTACGGGTCGTTCGCCGAGCTCACCCCCTACGCCCTGGGACTGCTCAACGTCGAAGCGGACCACCTGGACCACTACGGATCGCTCGACGCGCTCGACGCCGCCTTCGGGCAGTTGATCGACCGGACGACCGGACCCGTGGTGGCCTGGACCGACGATCCCGGGGCCGCGCGCGTCGTCCGGGGGACCGAGCGCCTCGTCGTCAGCGTGGGAACGGCCGACGACGCCCAGTGGCGGGTCGATCACGCGACGACCGCGCGCCGACGGGCCGCCTTCACCCTGCGTGGACCGAAAGACTCGATCGACGTCGTCCTGCGGGTGGCTGGACTACACAACGTCTCCAACGCCGCGGTGGTGGCCGTCCTCGCGCTGAGCGTGGGCGTCGACGTCGCCGCCGTGCAGCGCGGCCTCGCGGCCTTCGACGGGGCGCCGCGGCGATTCGAGTTCCGCGGCACCTGGGACGGCGTGGACGTCTACGAGGACTACGCCCACCTGCCCGGCGAGATCGCCGCCACGTTGGCCGCGACCCGCGCGGCCGGCTACGAGCGCATCACCACGGTCTTCCAGCCGCATCGGGTCACGAGGACCCTCGCGTTGGCGACGGCGTTCGCACCGGCGTTCGACGACGCCGCCAACGTGGTGGTGACCGACATCTACGACGCCGGCGAACCCAATCCGACCGGCGTCACCGGCCAGATCGTCGCCGACGCGATCGCCCTGCGGCCTCGATCGGGCACGACGACCTACTGCCGTCGCCTGGACGAGGTCCCGGCCACGTTGGCGACGATGCGCGCGCTGAGCGACGTGATCGTGTTCGTGGGCGCGGGCGACGTCGCTACCGTCGTCGAGACCCTGCCCGGCGGTGTGCAGCGATGAGCGTCGACGCGCTGGTGGCCATTGGCGCCGGTCGGGTCGTCGAGCACGCGCCGTTCGGCGCGCGTACGACCTATCGGGTCGGCGGGACGGTACGCGCCCTCGTGACGTTGTCGAGTGCGGCCGACCTCGACGAACTCGGACCGCTCCTGGACGCGAGTGGACTGCCCACGTGCGCGCTGGGCAACGGCTCGAATTTGTTGGTGGCCGAGGGTGAACACGACGTGGTCGGTGTGCGCCTGGCGGGCGAGTTCCTCGAACTTCGTTGGCGCGACGAGGACGCGACGGTGATCGTCGAGGCCGGCGCCGGACTCGGCCTGCCCATCGCCGCGCGGCGACTCGCGCGCGAGGGCGTCGCCGGCTTCGAGTGGGCGGTCGGCGTGCCGGGGACCTTCGGTGGGGCCGTGGTGATGAACGCGGGAGGTCACGGATCGGACATGGACGCCGCGGTGGTGGGCGTGCGCGCGAGGCGCGGGGGGACGTCGCGGGACTGGTCACACGACGAGCTCCACTTCGCCTACCGCTCGAGCGCGTTGTCCCCGCGCGACCTGGTGACCGAGGTCACCCTGCGGCTCGCACACGGTGATCCCGACGAGGCGCAAGAGCGCATCCGCGAGATCGTTCGCTGGCGACGGGCGCACCAGCCCGGCGGAGCCAACGGGGGAAGCGTCTTTCGCAATCCCGAGGGGGACTTCGCGGCCCGCCTGATCGAGGCGGCGGGGTGCAAGGGAATGCGCCACGGCGGGGCGGTGGTGAGCGAGAAGCACGCGAACTTCATCGTCGCCGACGCCGACGCGACGGCCGGCGACGTCTACGCCTTGATCGTCGAGGTCCGTGACCGCGTCCGGTCCCGGACGGGGGTGGCACTGCACAGCGAACATCGCTTCCTAGGATTCGAACCAGTATGAGCCGACGCCGCGCCCCCATTGCCTCGAACGTGACGACGCTCGAGCCGCCCCGAACGACCCCGGACCCGCGCCCGTCGCGCGAGGGGCCCACCTCGCGCAGCACCGTGGACGAGCGCACGAAGCGAACCGGTGGCCGGCGCGCACTGCGCGTCGCGCGCATCGTGCTCGCGCTCGTGGTGGTGGCCGCGTCGCTCGCGCTGGTCGGTCGATGGGTCCTGCGGTTGCCCTATTTCAGCGTCGAGCACGTCAGCGTGGTCGGGGTCCACCACGAACCCGTGGCCCAGGTGCTGGCCGCGTCGGGTCTCGACGCCCACCCGCCGATGATCGACGTCAGTTCGGACTCGGTCGCCCAGAAGCTGGAGTCGTTCGCGTGGATCAGCGGCGTCACCGTGGTCAAACACTGGCCCAACACCGTCGTCGTCCAGGTGCGAGAGAGCACCGCGGTCGCGGTGGCCTTTGACGCGCACCACGCACTGCAGTTCGTGGACGCCCTCGGTCGCGACCTCGGTCCGGCGCCGCTGCACGAGAACCTCCCCACGCTCGAGGCGCCGAGCGCGTCGGGCACCGCGTGGCCGTTCCAGGGGTCGGGCGTCGCGGCGGCCTACGTGGCCTCACAACTGCCGGCGGCGTTCTCGAGCCAGGTGTTGGCGATCTCGGTCGACCACGCGGGTTCGGTGTCGTTGCGCATGACGACGCCGGTCAGCTTCATCCTCGGGCCCGTCACCCAACTTCACGCCAAATTCATCGCCATCGCGTCAGTGATCGCACACACGACCCTTCGCCCCGGTGACGTCGTCGACGTGACCGTGCCGAGTGAGCTCTCGGTGACCGGACCACCGCCCTCGTAACGCCATTTGACCGAAAACCAAGGGCTGACTAGCCTTCACTAACACTTGTTCGCGTATGTTCGCACGTCTGTCAACGGTGCGACACAATAGAAGCACCGACCCAAGGGGAGTTCATGAGTCTCAGCCAAAGCAACTACCACGCCGTCATCAAAGTCATCGGAGTGGGTGGAGGCGGGGTCAACGCCGTCAATCGCATGATCTCGGGCGGTCTGCGCAACATCGAGTTCATCGCCGCGAACACGGACGCCCAGGCCCTGTTGCTCAGCGAGGCCGACCTCAAGTTGGACATCGGGCGAGAACTGACCAAGGGTCTGGGCGCCGGGAGCGACCCCGAGGTCGGACGTCAGGCCGCCGAGGACCACCGTGGCGAGATCGAGGCGGCGTTGACCGACACCGACATGGTCTTCATCACCGCTGGTGAGGGTGGTGGCACCGGGACCGGCGCGGCACCGGTCGTGGCCGAGATCGCGCGCGCGTTGGGAATCTTGACCATTGGCGTGGTGACGCGACCGTTCTCCTTCGAGGGCAAGCGCCGGGCGATCCAGGCCGAGAAGGGGATCCAGACGCTGCGCGACAAGGTCGACACTCTCATCGTCATCCCCAACGACCGACTGCTGTCGGTCACCGCACCGGACACCTCGATGCTCGACGCCTTCAAGATCGCCGACGACGTCCTGTTGTCGGCGGTTCGTGGCGTGACCGATCTCATCACGGTCCCGGGGCTGATCAACACCGACTTCGCCGACGTCAACGCGATCATGCGTAACGCCGGCACCGCCATCATGGGCGTCGGCTCGTCCACCGGCGAGGGCCGCGCGGTCAACGCCGCGCGGGCCGCCATCACCTCACCGCTGCTCGAGGCGTCGATCGACGGTGCGCGAGGGATCCTGATGAACATCGTCGGCGGCCCCGACGTCACGTTGTCCGAGGTGACCCAGGCCGCCGAGATCATCCACTCGGTCGCGCACCCCGACGCGAACATCATCTTCGGCAGCGTCATCGACGAGTCGGTCGGCGACGCCGTGCGCGTCACGGTCATCGCCGCGGGCTTCGACCACAACGCGCCCGCCAAGCCGGTCGCGCACACGACCGCCGATCCGGTGCTGACCGAGGGCCCCAAGAGCGATATCTTCACGAGCACCACCAATGACGACTTCTTCGACGTCGGTGGCGATGACGACCTCCCCAGCTTCCTCCGCTGACCGACTGGCGACGCGGGTCGCCACCAATCTCGCCGCGATCCGCGCGCGGATCGCCTCGAGCGGTCGCGACGTCCAGACGGTTCGCGTGGTCGCGGTGACCAAGACCTTCGGCATCGACGCCGTCACCGCGGCGGTCACGGCCGGACTGACCAGC
>Ga0075017_100000059_pt1 | contig 42184 bp, 35 predicted proteins | sample AleBraG_ABR_2012_FD_71475 | JGI IMG/M metagenome (GOLD analysis project Ga0075017, IMG submission 71475) | Freshwater sediment microbial communities in response to fracking from Pennsylvania, USA - Alex Branch Run_MetaG_ABR_2012 | ecosystem: Environmental > Aquatic > Freshwater > Creek >... | reverse complement strand
GAGGTTGAAGATCGAGAGCGGTATCAGACCGTGTTCGCGAAGATCCCAGGAGCAGTTGCCGCCCCAACCGCAGGACTCCACTTCTCTGCTGAAATACTTCAAGCCATTCGCGACAGAGGCGCGGAGATCTGCGAACTCACACTGCACGTCGGGTTGGGAACGTTTCAGCCTGTACGTGCGGAAAATCTGGAAGAACACGTCATTCACGGGGAAACCTACCACATCACCGGCGAAGCGGCCGACAAGATCAATGTCGCCAAGGCGGCAGGTAGGCCAATCGTCGCTGTCGGAACGACGGTCGTGCGTGCGCTTGAGGATTCCGCGCTAAGAGCAGTGCACTGCGCCGGACAGAATTCGATCAGCGCCGGCACGGCAGAAGCCCGGATTTTTATTACTCCGGGATTCAAATTTCGTGTCGTAGATCAGCTCCTTACCAATTTCCATCTGCCTAGATCCACACTGCTCGCCCTGGTCTGTGCTCTTGCGGGACGGGACCGGGTGCTTTCGGCCTATCGGCACGCCGTCGAAGCCGGATACCGCTTTTACAGCTATGGTGATTGCATGCTGATTCGGTGACAAAAGCGGCGGCCTTATTGGGGAGAATCCACAATTTCGCGTGTGAGCTGATCCATCAGATCCTGAACTTTCTGATACTCGTTGCCCGTCGACGGCCCCGCAAACCCTGCGTGAATCGCGTGCACTCGGCCGTTGCGATCAAGAAAGACCGTCGTGGGATAGGCGCCGAAGTTCACAAGTTGCGGCAAGGTTTTCTCCATCTGGCCTTCGTCGGTTGAGCCGGCCAACAGTAACGGAAAGCTGATGCTGAACTTCTCGCGGTAGATGGCGATTTGATGCAAGTCACGCGCAGTGTCGTCGACATACTCGTAGGCGAGCCCGACAATCACCAATCCTTGCGCTTGGTACTTGCGGTAGAGCTGCTCTAGGAGAGGAGCTTCGTCGTGGCAGTTCGGACACCAAGTGCCGAAAATGTCCACGATCATGGGCTTTCCTTCGAAATCTGCGCTGGTCTGGTCAATCTTTTTACCAGTGCGGTCTATCCCGCTGAAGCGAAATCGCTCTTGAGGGATTTTCACCTTCGTGAGATTGCCGGCCAGTGCGTTTGGACTCGAGCTAGCAGTATCTTCAATCCGTGCTGCCGTAAACGGACTAGCGGTTTTCAATCCCCCAATCTGCCCATGGAGGGTACCATCCTGGGCGATCTCGCCGTCGATGGCGAGTATATGAATGCCGTCAAAACGACTCAGATGAAAGTGCGTAAGTCCTTTTGAATCGGTTGAGACACGGCCATGCAAAAGACCGCTGTCGCCACTGACCGGCTCCAGGATTCCGATAACAGCGACATTGCCATCTGCCGCGGCCGTTTTTTTTTGCTGAAAATTAGCCAAGGTATTTTTCTCCGCGACATCGGCGCCGGCTTCGTGCAACAGCCAATCACCGCCGAGAGTCGGGCCAGTCCACGGCTTCGTTGCTGGCGAGTCCTGATGGAGAACCAGAGTGACCGGGATGTGCGCGATTCCCTTGGCGGTCTGGCGTGAATATTCTCCTTCCATACGTTGGGGAGAAACCATATGCAGTGCGAGCTCTCCGTCGTAATAGTCCAGTCGCAGCGTTAGGGTCTGGCCATCCCAGCCCGCGCTACTAAAGGGTTGGCGGTCGGTTGCATTGACCAGCAAGGCCTCCAGCCCGTTTGCTTGCGACTTCACCTCCACGATGAAACTTACTTCGCCCGCGCGACTTTGAATGGAGCCATCCCACAAACCGGTAGGAGCCTGCGATGGATACTGACTTGCCGAGGAGAAGCGCCCACCTAAGATGCCGATGCAAAACGCAACAGTGAGCGCAAGACGCCGATTAGTGCGTGCTAAAACCATCCCACACATCTCTCATCCACTCTTACAGAGTTAATGACACGGTATTTTAATTCAAATCTCGAAAACCTCACCATGGTACACCTGTCCTGTCCATTCGCGTCGCGGTGCCACGATTCGTCCCAGGAAATACTCCAGACCTCTGGCATCGACACATGCAAAGTTAGAAATTCCTCATTTGCAGCTTACTCTTGGGAGCCTCCCTGTTTACTCCACGTAGTTTGCACTGGGATACTCCCTTTGACCACGCCTAATTCCCCTTTCGCCGTGCATAGGCGGCTGAGTTCTAATATACTCAATGCCTTTTGAGATTCTTGAAATGCGAATTCTTGTCCTTAGCGATATCCATGCAAACGCCACGGCGCTAAGCGCCGTTCTCGATTCAGTCAAGGGACGTTGGGATATCTCCGTGTGCCTTGGGGACGTAGTTGGGTACGGGCCGGATCCTAACGAGGTGACCGCGCGTTTGCGAGAACTTGGCACGACAACGATTCGCGGCAACCACGATAAAGCAGTGACTGGAATCATGGATACGGAGGACTTCAATCCGGTCGCAAAGGCGGCAGTCGAGTGGTCGCGATCCGTGTTGACACGCGAGCACCTGGAATGGCTCTCCTTGTTGCCGCAGGGCCCTCTTCAAACCAACGGTTTAGTTCTTGTGCACGGAGCTTTTGAGGACGAAGATGAGTATGTCTTCACGCCTTCACAAGCTCTAGATGGATTGCTGGATTCTACAGCCGCCGTCACCTTCTTCGGCCATACGCATCACCAGGGAGGGTTTTCCTATCAACAGGATCAGTTGAGTGTCTTGCAGGTCCACCCTCGTATGGATGACTCGTCAGCCCTTCTGAAACTCGGGCCGGAGGAGCGTTATTTGCTGAATCCGGGATCGATCGGCCAACCTCGTGATTCAGATCCGCGCGCGGCGTTTGCGATCGCTGATCTGAAACTGCATTCGGTCGAGTTCTGGCGCGTGGAATATGACGTTCGAGCGGTGCAGGAGCGGATGCGCAAGGCCGGACTTCCCGAACCCCTAGTGCAAAGGCTGCTGGTTGGCCGCTGACGCCCGATCCGATGGAAATCGATGCAAAAAGGAGAGAAGCGATTAGGGGTGTGCCCTAACCGCTTCCCGGGGTGTGTCCTCGAAGTGGTATTGAATAGTTAGATGGTTTCCAACCAAAAAGGTTTCCCCGGTGCGAAAGAATTTTCAAGAATATCATCAAGGCGGGAAATGTCTAATAAAACAGGTACTTACGCCACCGTTCATCGCGATGCCCGATGAGCCTCATCAGCTGCCGTGAGGTGTGAAGGGTGAAGGGTCTCGGCCGACGGGCCAATCGCAACCCTGCTTCTTCCGGGGTTCTGTCGCCTTTGTTGTTATTGCAGCGGTAGCAGCAAGCCACCAAGTTTTCCCAGGAAGAGCGTCCGCCGCGGGACCGGGGCATCACATGGTCCAGGGTAAGCTCCGCACTTGGAAATACCTTGCCACAGAACTGACAAGTATTCCGGTCGCGAAGCAGAATATTTTTCCGCGAAAGCGCCCGGCTCTGTTGCGGAATATGCCGGTAAGCAAGCAGCCGGATCACCGAGGGAACTTTGTGCGAGTGTGAGGCGGAATGAACCTCAGACGAGTGCATCTCTTCTGCCTGAGCCACGCCTTTCAGCATTAAGACCATGGCGCGACGCACGGCCGTCACGTTAATTGGTTCATAGGTTGCATTCAGCACCAGTACGGGATCCTGCATCAAGGATGCGCGGCGGGTCGAGAGCAGGTTGTGGGATCTACTGCCTCCAGGAGAATCAGCTCCCGGCAGAGCCTTCCCGGAAGCTTCGGGGGTGTATCTCCCCCGGGAATTGACCGACATTGGCCGGTTTACGCTCATCGCGCTTCCCTCGGGTGCCTACGGCTTGGATTCGACTTGGGGGCTCCGAACCGCCCGGGCCATAGTTAACCCCAGGACAGCTCTAACCCCGCCCTCTCGCAACCCTCTTGTACAATCATCCAGCGTCGCTCCATTCGTCAATACATCATCTACCAGTAAGACGCGCCTATTGTCAACCTGGCTGCCTGGACGTGTGGCAAAAGCGCCACGAAGGGAGTCCCACCGCTCTTCCAGGCTCGATAATCGCTTCCCCGGCCGGGCCCGGGTTGGCGTCGGCAAGATGGACTGGTGCGGCAAGCGAAGGCGCTTCGCCAGAGGTCTTGAGAGCGGTACTGCTTGATTATAGCCGCGCTCTTTTTCACGCCATCTGTGAAGCGGAACGGGCGCAACCACGTCTGCCTGTTTCTGGTGACCAGGGCCACAGAAAGCGGCTTGAAACCCTTGCCATCTAAAAACTGTCAGAATTGTCAGAACTGCGAAACTAGAGCAGGCCTTGCTCTTTCTTTTCCTGGCAAGCAATGCAGTGGAGCGCCCAGGGCACCGCTTCCAGCCGCTTCTGCTGCATCTCTTCCTCGCAATTAGCGCAAACTCCGTACTCATCGTTGTCGATGCGCTTGAGCGCCGCATCGATCAGGTTCAAAATCGCCCGGTCCGTATTGGTCATTCCAAAGAGAAATTCCTTCGTATACGAATTGGCAGCCTTGTCTGCCAAGTCCACCGTGGGGTCATCATCCGCTGTGCGGCCTTCTTCCTGGGTGCGCGCGATTGTTTTCAACAATTCCTCGCGCCTGGTCAGGAGTTTCTTTTTATAGTATTCGAGTCTCTTCTTGTCCATGGAAGTCCCGCCCCTCAGTGTGCTCCTTGGGGCCATCTAAAAAGGTCGTAGTGTAGGCTGACGGCAGGGCCGTGTCAAGGTGAGTCGCTCGTCAACTCCTGCCAACGACTTGAAAATTATCCGCACACAGTGGCCGGACTGCATCCTTTGAGAACGGTCGTAGTGCCTTTGCGCGTGAGGATGATTGGCAGCACGACAGCGGGAACTGCCAGCAAGACTGCAGTCGTCCATCCCCATCCAGCATGTGTTACCGTGCCGACTGCCTGACCAACGACGGGTCCTCCCGCGTCGGTATCCTAAGTCGCAGTGACCAGCAAGTCGAGCGCAGCTTGGATCGGAACTTGCGGTCCTGAATTATCTCCGCTCCGTACGCTTGTCGTCTGGCCGGCTTTTACGATGACACAAACGCCAGCAAGGTTGCATACCTTCACGAGGAACCTGAACCCACATTTACGACTGAGCCGTCATCCAGAGCAATTCTGGCCCTTGCACTTGCTTGAGTGTTCACAAGGTCTTGCCAGTCCACAACGGTCTTTGCCGAAGCGTTCAACTTCTTGGTTCCGCGCGCTATGCTCACAGCGGGAATGACTCGAGCCACTTCACCCGCTCGCTGTCCGCCAGCCTGAGGCGCAGCCCAGAGATCAGATGGAACGGCCAGGGTAGCAGAGAGTAGTAACGCAAGCCCTAGAGCCAAAGGGGACGTGTTCTTCATGTAGGAGTCTCCTGGACGCCGATTCTGCAGTTATCCTTGTTACTGGAGCTCCCCAGGACTGTCAATCTTTCTCCCAGCGGGTTTGCTCACTCTCTACATGCCTCTTGGGTGATACCGGCAATGCTCCGATCACTTGGAGACGTGCAGCATGACGGCGGTCATATCGTCTTGTTGCTCGCGCCCCTTGGAATATGCATTCACGGCCGCGAAAACCATGTGGAGTACTTCAATCGGCTGCCGCTTGCAGTGTCGCTGGCAGACCTCCAGCACCCGCTCCATTCCGAATTGGTCATTCTCGAGGTTAAACGCGTCTCCCACTCCGTCTGTGAAAAAAAGCACGGAATCCCGAGGATGCAACTGGAAGGTCACAGATTCATAATTCGATCCCGCAAATAGTCCTGGGGGAACTCCCGGGAGCTCCAGGAGCGAGCAGCCATCAACTCTCATGTGCACTGGACCAGCCATTCCTGCGCCCGCCATCGTGAGCTTTCGAGAAACCGGATCGAAAACCGCATATTGTAGCGACGTGTGCCGCCTCGGCATGCCTCGGATCATGAGCCGTCGGTTTAGGGTGGCCAAAACGTCACTCGGCGACCTGCTCGTCTTGTGAACTCCGTGAAGGGTGCCGACGGCCAGAGCCGCATAGAGTGCCGCCGGAAGACCTTTACCCATAACATCACCCAGAAAAAGTCCGAGCGTTCCATCTGGCATCTCAAAGTAGTCCAGAAAATCGCCGCCGACACCGGCAATCGGATGGAATTCATGCCCAATCGTCACCGTGGCGGCATGGAGAAAGACTTTTGGAAGCATCATCTGTTGAAGCTCGCGAGCTTCTTCCAGTTCCGCTTCTCTCATCTTTTCAATGGTGTGAAGTTCTACAAGCGTCGAAGAAAATTCCATGGAGTTCACCGAGGGTACTATTCGCCGGGGAAAGAAAGGCCGCTGCCACTCTCAGCCTATCAAATCGGCGGCATGAGGTAAGAAATTGCAGCTCCCGGTTTCCTCATTGGAACGGTCCGGTCACAAATTCTTCCGCATAGGGCAAAATCGTCCAGAATAGGAATATGCGAGCAATTCTGATTCTCTTGGTCCTAGTGGGCGTTTTGTTTGCCGTCTACTATTTCTACCTGGCGAAGATGCCCTCGACCGACACCGGGACTGCTCCAACGCAGGCGATTAGCCTCACCTCGGTTCGCACCAAACTTGTTCAGATTGCTCAAGCAGAGCGTGGTTACATCGTCCTCAATGGACGCTGCGCGTCGCTAGAAGAATTGATCTCATCCAATAACGTCATGGCTCCTGGGACCGAGCGCGATGGGTACGCGTATTCTGTTGAATGTTCAAATGACACTTTTAACGTCAAAGCCCAGCACGCCCCTGCTCCCGAGGGCTCTCCCATCCGCTATCCCAATTTCGTTATAGACAGCACCCTGCAAATACAGGAACTCCATTAATCCAGGGCGATCCGCTATCTTTGAACCCTGGACCTTCAGCCAGGGAACTTTTCGCTTTCCCTCCTCGTAACTATGAGACAGGAGCGATCCTCACAAATCGAGCGCCAGGGGCGCGAATAGGGAGTCTTTATGGGTGGAGAATTAATCGGATTGGTAGCAGTGATACTCGGAATGGGAGTTCCGCTCGCCGCGCTGTACACGTATTTTCGCGTGCGCAAGCTGCGTAGCGAAGAGCGGCTGGCGGCCATCGAGCGTGGCGTCGACTTTCCCATGGAACCTGAATTGAATCAAGCCGCCCGCTCGCGCCGCATGGGTGTCCTGCTTGTGAGCGGCGCCATCGGCTATATCGCAACTTTCGGACTCATCGCCCAGCTTCAAGCAGATCGTGACATCTGGACGGCCGCTGCCCTGGGAATCATCCCCTTGGCTGTCGGAATTGGCTATTTCCTTGACTGGAAAATGATTCACCGCGACATCCGCGCTTCATGAACTCGTTTTTCCACGCATCTGGCGAGGCAGATTATTCTCCGTCTCGCCCGTTACCCTCATCGATTCGAATTTCCATCACGGCGCGCGCTTCTGATCCGCCACCAGGACGCCCGCTTCCGCATAGTTCGTCGCCTGAACATCGTGGAACGACACATGGATGTTCTCTCGCTTGGCTCTGCCATCCTCAATGAGTATTGCCGTAATGCGCTCCGCAATTTTTCTTTTTTGTTCAGGTGTGCGTCCTTCCACCCAGGTGATTTGCACGTGTGGCATATCAACCTCTCCTTCTCTCAATTCAATAGCTGAGATGGCTAACTTATCAAACTTTCTGCATTCAGACTGCGGCTCCGCCACCTGTAAGTCCCGCAGAGCGGCTGTGATAGAATTGCCCACCCATGCATCCTGCGATTCCTCACCTTGTCGAGCTGCAACGCGTCGACCATCAGGTCGCTGTGCTACGCGCAGAACTGGAAGCCCTGCCCAAGCGAGTCCAGGAAACAAATCTGAAACTCTCTGATCTGCAGGCAGAAGTGGCTGCGGTCAAACAAGCGCTAGCCTTGATGATCGTCGAACGCAAGAAATGCGAGTTTGAATCACAACAGTGGAAGGACCGCGCGAAGAAATTTCGCGAACAGAGTAGCGCCGTAAAAACCAACGAGGCTTTCCGCGCCCTGCAACACGAAATTGCCAATGCCGAAGCCGAGATAATCAAAGCAGAAGACCATCAACTGGAACTTATGATGAGCGTCGAAGAAGTTGAGCTTCGCTTGAAGGCGGCAGAATCTCGCCTTAGGGAAGGTCAGCAGGAACTCGATGTGGAACACAAGGCGATTGAGTCCCAGGCTTTGGACAGAAAGAAGGCTCTGGACGCGAAACTGGCGGAGCGCGAAAAAATCATGCAACCCATTCCGGAAGATATGCGCGATCTCTACGACCGCATCGGCAAGCGCCACCATGGACTCGCCTTGGCGGAAGCACGCGATGGTCAATGCCGCGGCTGCGGCATGAGAGTGCTGCCTCATATTCTGCAAGAGCTCCGCACGGAAACCAACGAAGAGCTCTACCGCTGCGAAGGCTGCGGCATGATTCTCTACTCGCTCGACCCGGTGCCGATCGCTCAACCCGGCGGCGGTCCTACCAACACCTCTTCCACTGCCACGGGCGCTTCCTGATGCCGCGCGGAACTCCACGCGCGGCTGGAAAACCTTTGTTTGCCGACGCCCCGCACGAAACATCGCCTGCTCCGGCGTCTTACCGAGCCAACATTGATGGAGCTTCGAGAGGAAATCCCGGGCCGTCCGCCTACGGAGTGGTGGCTCGCGATCCTCGCGGAGAAATTATTGCGCGCTTAAAAAAATATATCGGCCGCATGACGAACAACGTTGCCGAATACTATGGTCTGATCGCCGCGATGGATTATGCACAGAGCCACGGAGTTCGAAGCTTGAGGATCGAGAGCGATTCTGAACTCCTGGTAAAGCAGATGCGTGGGCAATACAAGGTTAAGAGCGAAGATCTCCGCCCTCTGTTTGAGCGCGCGAAGAAAATGTCTCAGGGATTTGAATCCTTCAGGATCGAACACGTTTACCGTGAGCAGAATCGCGAAGCGGATGCACTTGCCAATGAAGCGCTCGACGAAACGGCAAAAGTTGGGCCAGCGGCTCCGAAAGCGGTTCCTACGGCGATACCACAACCACGCCGGCTTCGAGCGCGTTACCAGAGCGGCGTCTTGTATCCCTTGGAAGACATTGAGATTCCAGACGGGACCGTGCTGGAAGTCGAACTCCGGTTTATTCCGAAGAAATAGGCGGCTCTCTAGCAAGACTCTCAGCCAGCGGTTGGGATCTTCCGTCTGCGCTATTTCAGGGCGTAGGAGCGGTAAAGTGTGTCTCGCTGCGCCGGAATAAAGCCAGCCTCAGAGATGATCCGGCGCAGTTCGGTTTCGTTTGTACGGTTCTTTACGCCGGCCGCGAACACAACGTTTTCTTCAATCAGAATGCTTCCCACGTCGTCGGCGCCAAACTGTAATCCAACCTGGCAGACCTTGATTCCTGGAGTGAGCCAGCTCGATTGGATATGGTCGATGTTGTCCAGGTACATTCGGCTCACGGCCAGTGTTTTCAGATAATCAACCGCCGTGGTCTCCTGCACTTTTTTTCCAAGCGCTGTGTTTTCGGCCGCAAACATCCACGGAATGAAAGCCGTGAATCCGCCCGTATCCTCTTGAATCTGTCGGATACGGTCTAGATGATTCACGCGATGCCGCAACTCTTCGCCGCAGCCGAACATCATCGTGGCCGTAGTGCGCAATCCGAGTTTGTGAGCCACGCGATGGACCGTCTCCCAATCATCGCTGGTGCATTTCAGCCGCGCGATCTTGGAGCGAATCTCGTCGTCTAGGATTTCCGCGCCGCCGCCGGGAATCGATTGCAGCCCTGCATCCATCAGCCGCCGAATCGTTTCCTCAACACTTAACTCACTCACTTCGGCGATGCACAAAATTTCGGGCGCGCTGAAGCAGTGCAGATGGACTTGGGGGTATTTCGATTTCAAAGAGCGCAGCAGATTTTCGTAATATCCAATCTGCAGGTCGGGATGCAACCCGCCCTGCAGCAAAACTCCCGTCCCGCCCAGTTCCAGCATTTCGTCAATCTTCTGATAAATATCTCCGAACGACAGGATGTAGCCGTCCTTCGCGCCTAGCGGCCTGTAAAAGGCGCAGAAAGAACAGTATTCCGTGCAGAAATTTGTGTAGTTGATATTGCGATCGATCTGGTAGGTCACCACTCGAGGGTCATTCTTTTTCAAACGTACCTCGTGAGCGGCCATCCCCAGCCCGATCAGGTCGTCGGAGTCAAGAAGATTGATTGCTTCCTGTTTCGAGATTCCCACTTGATTTCCTTGCTGAAGCTTCCTTTCAATTGTAGCGAACGCCGGCCCCCAACGGGAAATCCAGAATCCGGAGCAATGGAACCGACCTTCTACAAAACTCCAGTCGCACGAACCGCCTTCATTTCCTGCGTCGCCCATTCCAGAGGCTTTGACTGCGAAATCAGTCCATGTCTTGCTGCAAGTTCGTAATATTTAGCCAAGCCTTTGCAGTTCTCTTCGTCGAGCGAATAATCAATGTTCTGCCTTAAATACGACTTAAGGGACTTCGCTGGCAATTCCAGTTCTCTGGCTGCCTCAACGCTGATCTCACCGAGGCGGGACAGCCCATACTCCCGCGACGCAAGAAAATCTGCCATCACTTCCCTTGTAGCCACTTTCCGTCTTGCAGCCCAAACCGCCAGAACCGCGGGGAGAGCAGTAAAATCTCTCCATTCGCCAGCTACATCGTAAACGTAAAGCAACTCCGCGCTGGTAATCCCCAGCGTAGCGGCCTGACAAATCGTCTGCCCCTCGGCACCCGGCCGGCCGGCCCTTTCGATTGACAGAGAGATTCGCAGCGCGGGATCGCCAATCACAAGACCGGCATCCGATTGCCGTAGCATTGCGAGCAAATCCGGCGCGCCTTCAGAAAAGTGAGGTTCAATGTTCCATTTTTCTGCGCACAGAATGCGCGTCAGCGCTTGGGTGCTGCGCGAGCTTCGATCCAGGACAATACTTTGCGCCTGCCCGATCGGTCGCTTCGAAACAATCAGTAGGCTGCGCACCTCCTTTTTTGAGGCAATCGCCATCTCCGGCAAAATCACAAGGTCTGGGATTCGCTGGTACTCAATCGCCGGGATAATCGCTATATCGGCTTTACCGTTCCTCAAATCTTCAGCGCATTGCGACGGCACGGTGAATGCCAGCTCATACTTCCCCAGCAAGGGGCCTCTTGTGAAGCCCCACACCAGCGGCGCTGTGTTCAGATACTGAACGATGGAGATGCGTAGCTTGCTCACGGATTTATTGTTCTCTTGGACTTCAGTATAGCAGACGAGAAATTTCTCGGCCGAGGCCCAATCGGAGGTAAGACATTTCACGGTCTCCGAAAAATTCGAATGTTTCGGACCTTACTCGCCCGCGATCGGCTTTGACAAAATCACGCTCCCAGATAGACGCTTGCTCCGGTAGCGGATAAAATCTAACGCATGTTGCTTGAAACGCAGATCGTACAGCCCCTTCGCACCGATGAAAGTGTTCAGATTGCCAGGAATCTGTACGGTTTGGAAGTCTCCGCAAAATCCCTGCCCGGCGAATACGACAGCAATTTCCATCTGACTTCCGGTGACGGCCGGGAGTTTGTCTTGAAAGTAATGCATCCTGCCCGTGAACAATCTTTCATTGAAATGCAGTGCGCGACGCTGGTGCACCTGAACCGCCACGCTCCGCAATTGGGGTTGCCGCGGGTGATCAGGAATCTGAAGGGAGAATTGCTTGCCCCTTACACCGCTCCCGATGGCACTGTCCGCTTGGTATGGATGCTCTCCTTCATTTCCGGGTCAGTCCTTGCAAATGTGCGTCCTCATGCTCCGGACCTTCTGTTCGAGCTGGGCCGATTTCTCGGTGAAATGGATCGTGCTCTCGAGTCGTTTACACATGCTGCAACCCATCGCGAATTGAAGTGGGATTCTGCACGCACGCTTTGGATCAAAGCTCAACTTCGCCACATCGAGAATCCGCAGCGCCGATTGCTCGTTGAGAAATTTATCACGTTGTTCGAATCGGAAGTCGTTCCCGTTTTCCACAGACTTCGGCGCAGCGTGATCTATGGCGACGCCAACGATCACAACGTCCTGGTAAGTCCGCCCTGGCCTCAACCGCGAAAAATCGTCGGCATAATCGATTTCGGCGACATGCACCACGGGCTAACCGTCTCGGAACCCGCGATCGCAATCGCCTATTCCATTCTGGGGAAAAAAGACCTGCTCTCTGCCGCTTCTTCCATCGTCGCTGGCTACCACAAAGCGTTTCCCTTGAACGAGCAAGAACTCGCCGTTCTATTTCCACTCATCTGCGCGCGTCTTGCAGTCAGCGTCACAAACTCCGCTTGCCGCAAAGGCTTAAAGCCGGACGACCCGTACGTCACAATCAGCGAAGCGTCTGCCTGGGAAGCCCTGGAGCGCCTCGCAGCTATCCACCCGCGTTTCGCGCATTACTGTTTTCGCGCTGTTGCCGGATTCCCTGCTGTTCCTGCCTCGGGGGAACCCTCGCGTTGGCTGCGGGAAAATAAGAATTCGGCCGCTCCCATCCTGGAGGTCGATTTTCGCGCTGCCGCAGTTACAACATTCGATCTCAGCATTGGGAGTACCTTTCTTGGAGCTGATCCCAGCGCCGCCGAAACCCACGCTCTCACTGAGAAAATCAATCGCTTAATGTTCGCAAATGGCGCCCGCATCGGCATCGGCCCTTACAACGAACCGCGTCTCCTCTACGGTTCGCCGCTCTTCGGGCCAACCTCTCAACCCACAGCAGAACGCCGCACCATCCACCTCGGCATCGACTTGTTCACCGAGCCGGGCACTCCTGTCCGGGCGCCGTTTGATGGCCTTGTCCATGCTCTCGCCAATCACACGGCCCAGTTGGACTACGGCCCGGTCGTCATCCTTCGGCACGAGGTCGCCCAGCTCGGCTCGTTTTTCACACTCTACGGCCATCTAACAAGAAAAACTCTCGAGACTCTTGCGGTTGGCGATCGCATCGAGCGCGGGAAACAGTTCGCCTCGATTGGAGCCACAGAGGAGAACGGTGGCTGGCCTCCCCATCTCCATTTTCAACTCATCACTGACCTTCTCGACCTCGGCACAAACTTTCCCGGCGTTGCCCTGGCTTCCGAGCGTCAAGTCTGGACAAGTCTCTCTCCCGATCCCAATCTGATTTTGCAAATTCCTTCCGATCAGTTTCCGGCCAAGACGCCCGATGCACAACAAACCCTGGCCGCCCGTAAGTCGGTGCTCGGTAACAGCCTTAGCCTTTCTTATCTGCGCCCGCTGAAAATCGTCCGCGGCTGGAAGCAATACCTTTTCGACGACACCGGCCGCGCCTACCTCGACGTTTACAACAACGTGCCTCTCGTCGGTCACAGCCATCCTCGCGTGGTCAAAGCCGCTCAGGAACAGCTCGCGCTCCTCAACACCAACACTCGCTATTTGCATGACAACGTCAATCGCTACGCCCAACGCCTTACCAACCTCCTCCCCGCTCCTCTGCGCGTCTGTTTTTTTCTCAACTCCGGCAGTGAAGCAAACGAACTCGCCATCCGCCTCGCGCGAGCGCACACCGGGCGCGAAGACATCATCGTTCTCGAACACGCTTATCACGGTCACACGAACACGCTCATAGATATCAGTCCTTACAAATTCAACGGACCCGGGGGCCACGGCAAAAAGCCTTGGGTTCATGTTGCGCCGCTGGCCGACGATTATCGCGGCCGCTACCGTCGAGGCGATCTCGAAGCCGGCCGCAAGTATGCCGCTCATGTAAAGGAAATCTTGGATCTTGTTCACAAACAGGGCAGAGCTGTCGCAGCCTATATCGCGGAAACTTTGCCTAGCGTCGGTGGCCAGATCGTTTTCCCCTCCAGCTACCTCGAGGAGGTTTATCGTTGCGTGCGGGCTGCAGGCGCGGTCTGTATCGCTGATGAAGTGCAAGTCGGCTTCGGCCGTCTTGGCACTCATTTTTGGGGATTCAAGACGCAGGATGTTGTCCCAGACATCGTTGTATTCGGCAAACCCATTGGCAATGCTTTTCCGTTAGCGGCAGTCGTCACCACACCGGAAATCGCCAATTCCTTCAACAATGGCATGGAGTTTTTCAGTACCTATGGGGGAAATCCTGTCGCCGGTGCTGTTGGTCTCGCCGTCTTGGATGTCCTCGAAGAAGAGCATCTCCAACAGCACGCACTAGAAATCGGCAATTACTTACTCCAAGGTTTGCGATCGCTGCAGGAAAAATACGCCCTCATCGGAGATGTGCGGGGCTCGGGCCTCTTCCTTGGAGTTGACCTAGTCCTTGATCGCGAATCGCGCAAGCCTGCGCCCCTTCAGGCTTCCTACATCGTCAACCGCCTCCGCGATTGCGGAATCCTCTCCGGGACCGACGGCCCTCTCCACAACGTCATCAAGCTGCGTCCCCCACTCGTCTTCACAAAATCTGACGCGGACTTTTTCATCCAAACGCTCGACGCCGTCCTTCTCGAAGACCCCTCCCAGCCTCTGGGTTAATCTTTGCGGCCAACCCGCGCGCCTTCAGCCGCTTCCAACTTATTATCTTGAATAGATCCTCGAGGTTGTGAACACTCGACTCGCTCGTTCTCCGGATGTTTGCGCCATCTGAGAAACGACGAGTGAGGCAGGTCGGGGTTTTCCATGAAGATGTTTCTTAAGTTTGTCACTTTCTCAATGCTCCTTTGCTCCAGCGTCAAGGGCGCTTCGCCACAATCCCCGCAAGAGTGGGGCTCCCCTGCGAAGCCTTCCTCCGCCAATTCAGCGAGAAACGCCCAAGAGAATTGCGCCAACGCTGAATCCCAACCTTGTATCCAGAATTCCTTGCCTGTCATCATCCACCTTCAAGTTCCTAGCGGCACTCCCCTTCGCATTGCGCTTGATCAACGCACCCGCATTCGCCGCACCAACCAGGCAGTACATGGCAAGCTCGTCGATACAATTTATTGTTTCGATCAGAGCGTCATTCCTGCCGGAAGCATAATTACTGGGCGCGTTACAAGCATCTCGCCAGTTTCCAGAGCGCGGAGCCTCCTCTCCTACCTGAATGGAAATTTTTCGCCGTACCATGCGTTCTCCCTCACGTTTGACTCCGTCACCCTACCGGAGGGCAAACCCATTCACCTCAACACCGCTGTGTCTCCCGGAATCGCCGAAGTCATTCACATGGATGCTAGTCAGGCAAAATCAAAACAGAAAAACGCCGCCTCGCGCATTGCGGAAAGCACGAAACAGAATGCCGAAGCAAGGGTCCACAGTACCATCGCGCAAATCAAGTTTCCCGGACGCCTCCAACGGATCAAGAAGCTTCTCCTGGCTCAGCTTCCTTACCGTCGCCAGTACCTGGAATCCGGCACACAGTTCACCGGGTCCCTCCTTGATCCCCTCGATTTTGGACAGATCCATCGCACCCGGGAACAGCTCACAGCCATTGGAAGTTCTCCCGCCCCAGACAGCTTGCTGCATGCGCATTTGGTTTCTGAAGTCAGCTCCGCAACTGCGAGCCGGGGCGACGCGGTCGTCGCCGTCCTCACAGAGCCACTCTTCTCCTCTGAACATCGATTAGTGCTTCCGGTTGGCAGCCGCTTAACGGGAGAAATCGTTAGCGCCCATCCCGCAAGAAAATTTCATCGCAACGGTGATCTTCGCCTGATCTTCAAAACTCTCGAACCGCCCGAAGGAGTTCGACTGGCCATGCAAGGCACTCTCAGGGGCGCTGAAGTGGACCGGGCCGCAGGTCTTCAACTGGATGACGAAGGAGGCGCGCGAGCCACCGACAGCAAGAAGCGCTACCTTTCAACGGCCCTTGTCGTTGGCCTCGCAGGTTGGGGTGTGCACCCCGAATACGAGCACGGCACGGTGACCATAGCGGACAGCGCGGGCAAACAGGCTGGTGCGGGCTTTTCGGGCTCCAAGTTCACTGGCGCCGTCATCAGCATGGCCACGCGCACTGCGCCTGTTTCAATCGCCTTTGCGGCGTATGGAGTCTCCGCCTCGGTCTACTCCAATTTCTTATCCCGCGGCCACGACGTCGTCTTACCCAAAGACAGTCAACTCGAAATCAGCCTCGGCAATCCCCGAGGAACTCCAAACTCGGTGAAACGCAAATAGCCCCTTCTTGCAGCCGGCAGCGCGAAACTTGTCAGCAATGCCCATGACCTGATTGAAGAACTCCCAACCCCCATCCGCGCCGCCCTGGTCCAGCCGAGCAACCCGAATCTGGCCAGCGGAATCTATTGGCTGCTGCGGCTTTCAGCAGCTCTGAGAAAAAGATTTATGACTTCTCACCGCGGATGCCCCGAGGCATATTGACGACATCGTCGAATCCTCCGGCTTGAACTCTTCGGGAGTTCTGGCTACTCTTTTCGACTTGGAGATGAAGGGCATTATCCGGCAATTGCCGGGAAAACAGTTCCGCAGGGTGCTGTTATAGCGGCACAGTGCTTTTGCATCGTCGGCGGTCTTGCCGGCATCTAACCGAGTAAAGGCACCGGAATCGGCCTCCGCAGCATCTGATTCCCAGCTCCGATCCGTTCCAGACGAAATCGGTTCAGTTAGCGAGAAGGGCACACGCCGCAAGGTCAGCCCCTGCTGCAATTCATTACGGAGTTACAAAGGCAACATGGCTCGTTCGCTCGTCATAGTGGAATCGCCGGCCAAGGCGAAGACAATCAATAAGTATCTCGGGCGCGACTACACCGTCAAAGCGTCCATCGGGCACGTCCTCGACTTGCCCAAAAAGACCATCGGTATTCGTCTGCCGGGAGAGGATCCCACTGGCCGCAAGAAGGCAAAGAAAAAGAAGGGTGCAAAAAGGGGCAAAGCTGTACGGGAAAAGAACACCAAGAAGCCCATCACTCTGGATGACGAAAAAATTTTCGAGCCCACTCTGCAAATCATTGCTGGCAAAGGCAAAGTCATCAACGATCTGCGAAAAGCCGCGCACTTGGCCGATGCAGTCTACCTCGCAGGCGACCCCGATCGCGAAGGGGAGGCCATTTCCGCGCACCTTGCCCTGGTCTTGTCCAAGCCCAGCCGCTACGTGGAAGCGGATTCTCCAGCTGTCTCGAACGGCAAGAATGCCAAAATCGCCAAACAGAAAGAAGAAGAACCAGCTAAACCTAATCGCCGCAAGAAGCGCTGGGACGCTGAACCCCTGGATACCGATATTCCCGCTACGGACCCCAAGAAGATTTTTCGCGTAACTTTTAACGAAATCACTCCAAAAGCGATTCGCGCCGCTTTCGAAAAGCCTCGCCAGGTTGACGCCAATCTCGTTGATGCCCAGCAAGCCCGCCGCGTCCTGGATCGTCTGGTCGGTTACAAAATCTCTCCCATCCTTTGGGACAAAGTCCGCCGCGGCTTGTCCGCCGGACGCGTGCAAACCGTCGCCCTGCGCCTCATCGTCGAGCGCGAACTCGAAATCCGGGCTTTCATCCCGCAAGAATACTGGACCATTCACGCAATGCTCGACGCCGGCCAGCCTCCCCTGTTTGAAGCCAAGCTTGTGAAATTCAAGGGCGAAGACATCGAGGTAAGGAACCAGGAAGCCGCGGACCAGGTCGTCTCTGCGGTCCATAGAGCCAAGTGGCAGGTCACTTCCGTCACTCAGCGCGAAAAGAAGCGCAACCCGCCACCGCCTTTCACCACTTCAAAACTGCAGCAGGCCGCTTACAACCGCCTTCGCTACACTGCCAAGCGCACCATGTCCCTCGCGCAAAAGCTCTACGAGGGCGTGGAACTTGGGGATGAAGGTTCGGTCGCGCTGATCACTTACATGCGTACGGATTCGGTTCACGTCTCCAATGATGCTCTCGCCCAGGTTCGTGAACTCATTCCCGATCGCTTCGGCGCCAGCTATCTACCGGAAAAGCCGAACTACTACAAATCCAAGAAAGACGCCCAGGAAGCTCACGAAGCGGTTCGCCCCACCGATTCCGTGCGCGCTCCGGAAGATGTCCGCAAGTATCTCGACGACGACCTCTTTAAGTTGTACCAGCTCATCTGGCAGCGCTTTGTAGCCTCTCAAATGCTCCCCGCGATTTTCGATCAGACCACCATCGACATCGCCGCGAGCGACTACACGTTCCGCGCTACCGGCTCTGTTCAGAAATTTGACGGCTACCTCCGCGTCTATCAGATGCCGGCCTCGATCGCCGATCGCGAAGACGATGAAAAAGGCGATGATGACGAAGGCCGCGCTCTCCCGCGAGTCTCCGAAGGGCAAATTCTCCGCCTCGACAAAATCCGCCCCGATCAACATTTCACGGAGCCTCCGCCGCGTTTCAACGACGCAACGCTCGTAAAAGAACTCGAAGAAGACGGCATCGGCCGCCCGTCCACTTACGCTTCGATTATTTCCACCATCGTTGAACGCGAGTACGTGACGAAAAACCAGGGCCGCTTTTCTCCAACCATGCTTGGGGAACGCGTTAGCCTCCTGCTCGTGAAAAGCTTTGAAGACATTTTCGACTTGAAATTCACCGCTCGCCTCGAGGAAGAGCTCGACGAAATCGAGGAAGGCAAGCTTCCCTGGCGTGAAGCGGTAAGAGAATTTTGGGAGAAATTTACGATCGACCTCGACAAAGCCGGCGACGAAATGCTCTCCTACAAAGCGGGAATTCCGACCGGCAAAAAGTGCGAAAAATGTGGCCAGGGCGAATTGCTCGAACGCATCAGCCGGCATGGATTTTTCCTGGGTTGTTCGCGTTATCCTGATTGCGATTTCATCCAGGATCTTTCACCCGAACTTCCCGATGCCCAGCCCGGTGACGAAAACAAAATCGAGGCTTGCGACAATTGCGGCAAGGAGATGGCCATCAAGCGTGGGCGCTTTGGCACCTTCCTCGCTTGCACTGGCTATCCCGATTGCAAGACCACGCGCCGTCTGGTTCAGGGCACCCGCATCGCGCACCAGCCCGATGAGCCGCTCGACGAGAAGTGCTCGCTCTGTGGCCATGGCCTCATAAAAAAGCACGGCCGCTTCGGCGAGTTCATCGGTTGCTCTGGCTATCCGAAGTGCAAGTACACGCGCCCCATCACCATGGGCATCAAATGCCCGAAATGTGTTGAAGGCGAGTTTGTCCGCCGGGGCAGCGCCGGCAAGGGCGGTCGCGGACGCCCGCGTATCTTCTACGGGTGCTCACGCTATCCCGATTGCGATTTCACCACGCCTTATATGCCGATTCCCGAACCCTGTCCCAAGTGTGGCGCCGCATTTATTGTCGAAAAACGTACAAAGACGGGGACACTGCATGCCTGCCTAAAGGAAGGCTGCGACTGGGAAATCGAGCCTCCCAAACCCCAGCCGCAAGCTCTACCTGAAGAGGCTCCCGTTCCTGTCGCCCTCAAGTCCTGACTCGAACCTGCTCGCAAATGAGTTTCGTCGGGCCGTGGGTTCAGGGGTCATGGAAGTTCATGTTCAACCCCTGGGTGCGCCAAAACGGTTAGATTATTATTTATGGAGTTACTTCTGGGTCCCCATTTCGAAACTCGCCGTCAAAATTCCGCTCGCCCTGCAGTCCTGCGCCTATAATCTAAGGTAGGCAGTCGCTCGGAGCTGTAAGGCCGCATGAAAGTTGCAATAAACCGATTTCTCGAATATTTGCGCGCAGTCAGAAATTCTTCGCCACACACTATCCTGAATTACGGCAAGGATCTCGAACAATTCCTTGCCTATCTCACCCCGCCAGGATCAAAACCTCCCGCTTTGACTTCCGTCAAGCACGGCGTAATCCGCGAGTTCGTTGCCCATCTGCATGAGCAGGGCCTGGAGAAAAGCTCTGTCGCACGGAAACTGGCCGCGCTCCGCTCGTTTTTCAAGTACTGCGTTCGCGAAGGCCGCTTGAAGGAGAATCCAGCTCGTCTTGTCCCCACTCCCAAGCTTCCAAAGCGGATTCCTTCCATCCTTTCTGCCGAGGAAATGAATGGATTTCTGAACCAGCTTTCTGATTCAAAGCCGAGCACATTGAGGGCCGAGGGAATCGCCGCTTCATCCCCGGACCCATCGCAGACCCACGACCAGAAATCCATGCGCCCTTCTCGATCCGAAGAGGGCCTTTTTCTTCGCCGCGATCGCGCACTCCTCGAACTTCTTTACGCCGCGGGGCTCCGTGTCAGTGAATTGACTGGCTTGAACCTTCTGGACATCGATCAAAAAGAGGGCGTCCTCCGCGTCCGCGGCAAAGGCAACAAGGAGCGCATCGTTCCTTACGGTCAGAAGGCACAATCCGCGCTCGAAAAATACTGGCCGCTCCGTGAAGAGCTCTTGCAGCAACGGACTGCTCACCGTGCCCGTCAGGGAGAGGTTCCCCATCTTCAAGCCGTTTTCCTCAACTACTCCGGACGCCGCCTCACGCAGCGCTCCGTGGGACGTATCGTCAAGAAATATGTTCGCCTCGCCAACGTCAGTTGGGACCTGCATCCCCATTCGCTCCGCCATGCTTTTGCCACTCATCTTCTGGCGGACGGCGCCGATCTTCGCGCTATCCAGGAATTGCTGGGCCACCAGTCCCTCTCCACGACGCAGAAATACACTCATGCCTCCATCGGTCAGCTCATGGAAATCTACGACAAAGCCCATCCTCACGCCTGATTCGCTCATCCAATTTGGCTTTCTGGCGGCTAGCAGGCACAATACTGGTTCACGAAATTGGATGTAAGACCGGTCCATGAATCTTCGATTTAGCTTGGCATTCGCTTTTCTCGCGGCCCTCGCGGCGATCTCATCCTCCACGCTGCACGCCCAGGACAATTACGAAATACAGGTCTATGGCTACGACCAGGTGGGACCGCATCACACCATGGTCGAACTCCACAGCAACTTCACATTTGACGGTTCCAAGATTTCACAGGATGGATTGCTCCCCACAAATCACCAACTTCATGAAACCATCGAAATCACGCACGGATTTAAGGAGTGGTTTGAAACTGGTTTTTACATTTTCACTTCCGCCAGAAATGGTCAGGGTTTGGATTGGGTCGGGAGCCACATCCGCCCACGTCTTAGAGTACCTCCCAAGTGGAAATGGCCCGTGGGCTTAAGCCTTTCAAATGAAATCGGCTACCAGCGGCGCCAGGTCTCTACCGACACATGGACCTGGGAATTGAGGCCCATCATCGACAAGCAGCATGACAAATGGTATTTCGCCTTCAATCCCGCGTTCGATAAATCCCTGCATGGGGTCAACGTTTATCAGGGCTTTACGTTTTCCCCTGATTTCAAGATCAGCTACGACTTCACCAAGAAAATCACCGGCGGCTTGGAATATTACGGCGCGGTGGGGCCCGCCACCGATTTCCTGCCCACTGGCCAACAGCAGCATCAATTCTTCCCGGCCATTGACCTGAATCTTTCTCCAAAGTGGGAAGTTAATTTCGGCCTGGGAGTCGGCGTCACGCACTCCACCGATCACCTGATCGCCAAAATGATTCTTGGCTACCGGTTTAACTTCTGAATATTCCGAGGGATGGGTCACATTGCTGAAACGCAATCCAATCGTTCAGCCTCGCGGCATTCTTCGCGCCATCGCCTGGCGCTGTTTGTGCTTTTCCTTGGGTATGCTAACGTTTTTTGTTTATGAAGAAGCGCATCGGAGTGCTCTTAAGTGGCCGCGGCTCGAACTTTGAGGCGCTTGCCGACAGTATTGCCGTGGGGCGTATTCCGGACGCCGAAATCGCCATGGTCATCAGCAATCGTCCAGACGCGCCGGGTATTCAGCGCGCCGAAGAGCGAGGAATCAAGAATCGTGTAATCCCTTCTAAAGGCCTCGAGCGCGAAGTTTATGATCGTCAGGTTGCTGCAATTCTGGATGAATATTCGGCCGAGCTGATTTGCCTGGCGGGTTACTTGCGGCTTCTTTCGCCATACTTTGTCGCAAAATATTCGGGCCGCATTCTAAATATTCATCCCTCGCTACTCCCGTCATTTCCCGGCCTCGAATCGCAGCGCCAGGCTCTTGAATACGGAGTGAAATTCGCGGGATGCACAGTGCATTTTGTGGACGAAAATCTCGATGCGGGTCCCATCATCCTGCAAGCAACGGTTCCGGTGACGGACTCTGATAACGAAGCTTCGCTCTCCGCTAGAATACTAAAGGAAGAACACCGGATTTATTCCGAAGCCGTTAAGATTGTTCTCCAAGGAAAATATAGAATCGAAGGACGCCGCGTCCTGGTTGCGCGCTGAGAACTATGAGTACTGCGAATTTCAAGCCCGTCGACGAGCAAATCGCCTACTTAAAAAAGGGCGTCGCTGAAATCATTCGCGAAGAAGATTTAAAAACCAAGCTTGCGCACTCCGCCAAAACTGGAAAACCGCTCCGCGTCTATCTTGGCGTGGATCCGACGGCGCCCGATATTCATCTGGGCCACACCGTCGTTCTTCGCAAGCTGAAACATTTTCAGGACCTCGGGCACACTGCAATTTTTCTGATCGGCGATTTCTCCGCGATGATTGGCGACCCCACCGGCGTATCCGAAACCCGCCCGCCGCTCACGCGCGAGCAAGTCGACGCGAACGCCAAAACGTATCTTGAACAGGTTTTCAAAATCCTCGACAAAGAAAAAACCGAAGTCCGCTACAACAGTGAATGGCTCGGAAAAATGGCCAGCTATGATGTCGTTCGTTTGTGCGGCCACTACCGACTGGCGCGCATGCTGGAGCGCGAAGATTTTCGCTCACGCCTGGCGAATAATCAGCCGATTTCGGTTCACGAACTTCTTTACCCGCTGCTCACGGCATACGATGCCGTCGCTCTCCAGTCCGATGTGGAGATCGGCGCGACGGAACAGAAATTTAATCTTCTGGTGCATCGCGATATCCAGCACGAGTACGGCCAGGTATCCGAGGTTGCGTTGACTATGCCGATTCTTGTGGGGCTCGATGGGCAGCGCAAGATGTCCAAAAGCCTTGGAAATTACGTTGGCATCACCGAGCCGCCCGGCGAAATATTCGGAAAGATGATGTCCATTCCCGATGACCTGATGTGGACATATTACGAACTGGTGACGGACCGCACGATGTCAGAAATCGACGCACTGAGAAAAGAAATCAGTAGCGGCGCATTGCATCCGATGGATGCCAAGATGGAACTGGCGCGGGAAGTTGTATCTTCCTTTCAGGGCGCGGATGCCGGAGCGAAAGCTGCAGAACATTTTCAGCATGTTTTCCGCGACCGCCAGGCGCCCGCCGAAGCGCCTATTAAAAAACTTCCGCGCGGCTCAGCAAGAAAACTTACCACACTTCTTGTCGACCTGAAATTAATCCCGTCAAAAAGCGAAGCAGAACGTTTGATCAAACAGGGCGGCGTTGAAATCAACGAAACGCGCGTGGACGATTTCCGGATGGATATCGATTTCTCCAAGCCTGACAATTTTCTATTGCGTGCCGGCAAAAAGAAATTTGTACGCATCATCATCGAATAAATTCACACGACTTTACAATTTTTACCCTAAGACTTCCGCGACCAATTTCGAGACGTGCTGGGCGATTGCCGGCGCTGCTGTCAACCCAGGCGATTCAATACCAGCGAGATGAATTGCTGACGGAACGTTGGCGTCGCGGGTGATTACGAAATCGGCGATGCCGTGACCTCCCGGCGGGACGAGCTTTGGCCGCAATCCAGAGTAGCCAAGCTGCAAATCTCTTTCTTCAATCTCAGGCAAGAGATGTTTTGCGCTGTGCGCGAAATCCGCAATGGGCAGCCGGTCTTTTTCGTAGTTGTCCTTGCCGGAAACATAGGTTGCCGTTGGGCCCAGCAAAAATGTTCCCCAAAGCGTTTTCGTGAAATGCACGCCGAGGCTCAATCCATCGGCGTGCGGCAATGGATATACCAAGTTATTGATGAACGAAGCACGCGGGCCTCGCACTTCGCAATACTCGCCGCGCACCGGATAGATCTTCCACGACTGATTTCCCATCAGCGCCGCGATCTCATCGGAGTAAAGTCCGGCTGCGTTGACCACGCACCGCGCTTCAATCGTTTCCTTCTGCGCGTCAGCTTCATCGCCAATGCTCAAGCCAACACGAACAGTGCAGCCGCAAGGTTCAAGCGAAACTACTTTCGCGTGATTCACGATGTTTGCGCCCTGCTCGGCCGCCACGCGCGCGTAGGCGTGAACAAGTCCCTCGGCGGAAACGATTCCGGTCGGCGGAACATCGAGGGCGGCGGTGCCTTTGATGTGGGGTTCGCGCTTGCCGATCTCGGCGGCATCAATTATCCGCAGACCTTGCACTCCGTTTTCTTCGCCGCGCTTTTTCAGCGCGAGGAGTTCTGGTTCTTCGTGCGAATCCGCAGCGACAACGAGTTTCCCGGTGTGGCGGAAGGGGACATTGTGCTTCGCGCAAAATTCATACGTTAACCGGTTGCCTTCCACACAGAGGCGGGCTTTTAAAGAATTCTTCGGATAATAGATTCCCGAATGATTGACTCCACTGTTGCGCGTGCTAGTGGCCATGCCGAGCTTGGGGAACTGTTCGACAAGAAAAACGTCTTGCCATCGCGCTGAGAGTGAGCGAGCGATGGCGCAACCCACAACGCCGCCACCGATAATCAAAATGTTTGCCTGGTCCACGCTTCTATTTTACTGATTTCCTTTGCTGCTCGCTTTCACTGGTCGCCGCCGGCTTCGTCAAAAAATGGTTTGCACGGGACCAGCCGAGCTTCGGTGCCATCGTGGACGGCGTAAGAAGCCTGCTTGCTTGCTTCATAGCCATTGCGCCAGAGGGTTGCCGCTCCGTGCTGGCCGTCTTTATTGATGGCGTAGAAATAGATGTGAAAGGTGCCGAGCTTTTTCTTGTCGTTTTTGTAGTGGTGGGCGATGCGGCCGAGCGCTTCGAGGCATGCCGCTTCCGGCGATTTTCCCTGGCGCATCATTTCGATGATGGTGTGGCCGCCTGAGATCTTGATATTTTCCTCACCCTTTCCAGTGGAGCCCGCCGCCCCGACTTCGTTGTCCACGCAGCAGCCAGCGCCGATGATGGGCGAATCGCCCACGCGACCGGGAATTTTCCAGGAAAGGCCAGAGGTGGTGGTGGTGGCGGAGATATCGCCTTTGGCGTCCACGGCCATGCAAGGAATCGTGCCGGTTGGTGGATGGGCGATGACGCGTTCGGCGTAGGCCATCTTGTCCTTGTCGCCGTTGAAAATTGCGGAGATGTGCTCTTTCCATTCCGGAGAATCGATGCCAGGTCGCCAGTTGAAAGAGGAAGAGGCCTTCCAGGCGAGCCAGATTTTGCGCGAATGTTCGGTGAGCAGGTTCATCTCCTCGAAGCCTTCGGCGACGGCGAAACGGCGAGCGCCATCCCCCACGATCATAACGTGATTGGTTTTCTCCATCACGGTTTGAGCGAGGCGCGCGACGTTTTTGATGCGGCGCACCGAAGCGACCGAGCCAGCGCGATGCGTGGGACCGTGCATGACGCTGGCGTCGAGTTCGACTTCGCCTTCTTCATTGGGAAGGCCGCCATAGCCGACCGAATCTTCATTGGGATCATCTTCGACCACGGTGACGACGGCGACTGCCGCGTCTAGGGTATCGCCGCCCTTTTTGAGGATGTCCATTCCCTTGCCGAGGGAATGGAGTCCGTTGGCGCTGGAAATGATGAGCGGACGCTTGCCTTGCGCGGGAGGGGTGAGGGCACGCGCCCCATTAGGATTCGGCGTTGTGCCAGCGAAGAGTTTCGCGGTGCCGGCGATGGCGCTGCCGGCGAGCGAGCTGAGAAAGAACCTACGGCGCGTCCAAAGATTCATGGCAGAGGCCTCCTGGAATTGCGTGTGGGAATATACACCAGGCGGGCGCGGGATGCTGAATGCCGGTTGAGAAGGAGTGAAGAATTGTAGCCAGAACACCGATGAGCAGGAATGGTGTACCCCCCTGTTTTCTGTAAGGGCGATTATGTACTTGACACAGATTTGGATTTGTGCCATGATTTGACTCATGAACTGGAACACAATCTCCGAGATAGCACTGGGGCTGGTTATGCTGCATTTGAGCGAACTGCTGGCACGGAGAATTGTGCATCGTTTGCTCAGAAGAAGGCAACCATGAAGCTCATAGACGTAACGAAACGGTTTGCCACTGACGCGCAATGCCTGGATTACATCGAAGCTATGCGCTGGCCGAATGGCGTGTGCTGCATCCACTGTGGCGTGCTGAATGTCTCGAAAATCACCCGCGAGAAGAAAGGCAGGAATCAACGCACGCGCATCTACCAGTGCTTAGAGAAAGAGTGCGGCAAGCAATTCTCAGCCACTAGCGGCACGATCTTCAACGATTCGCACCTACCCCTCACCAAATGGTTTCTCGCCATTGCGCTGATCTGTGAGGCCAAGAAGGGCATGTCTGCCTGCCAATTACAGCGGCACCTTGGCGTGAACTACCGAACAGCGTGGTATCTGGCGCATAGAATCCGCGAGGCCATGCAAGAGGGGACTTTGCTCGGTGGCGTAGTCGAGGCCGACGAAACTTTCCTGCGTCCGCGCAAGCCGCGTAAGGGCAAGCCTAAAGTAAAGAACCCTAATCGCATGGCTGTGCTTGGGATGATTGAGCGTGGTGGAAAGCTCAAGCTGGTTCCCGTCGCCGATGACAAAATGGCATCCGTTGAACCGCCAATGCGAGAGCACATCGGGCCGGATGCTCTCCTACAAACTGATTCCAGCTTTACGCATGGCTGGATTGGCCGCTACCACTTCGCGGGGCGGCACAGGATGATCAATCACATAGTTTCGTACGCGGAAGGCGAAAACCACACCAACGGTGTTGAGAATGCTTTCAGTTTGCTCAAGCGGGGCATCTATGGGACGTACCATCAGGTTTCGATAAAGCACTTGGGGCGCTACTGCAATGAGTTTTCCTATCGGTTTAACCGTCGCGGGGAGCAATTGCAGATGTTTGGCGAGACAATGAAGCATCTCACTCGCGGGAAAGCACTACCCTACGCCAAGCTCACGGCTTCGCCAGTATCGGAGCCTTAGAACCCTTCCGGCCCTGAGTCTTTATCTTCTTGCGAGGCTCAGGCTTTGCCTTAAGGAGTTTCCGAAGAAGTGAATCGAATTTCTGTTTTTCGACCTTCATATCAATCGCATGTTATCATAGTGGCGGGTCCAGTAGGATTTGGACCTACGGAACGTGCGTGAACACGTTCACACGGATTATAAATCCGGCGCCTTAAACCACTCAGCCACGGACCCGCAGTAAAGGAAGGGGAGCAGCGAAAAGCCGCTCCCCTATTGGCTTTTGGGGGCAGAAATTCGGCACTGGTACAGTTAGACCGACCCTGCCCCTAGAAATTTCTTGAAGTCCGTGCCAGACTGTGCCCATGCCAAAAAAGCCGAAACGGAAACCTGCCAAGAAACGCAAGCCTCACCTGCCAAAGCCTGACGCCAACCAAATAGCCTTCCGCGTGCTGACCGAAGCAACGCGCGACAAGTAATCCCATCCCTACGAAGAAAAAGCGTAAGTGTGTGATGGTAAGAAGTGTCCTGCCATGAAGCGCAAACTCCACTAGGTCATAGATACGCTACCAACTACTAATTAGGGAGTCGTAGGCACTATTTCTTTTTTTACTGGAAGGCTTGACTTAAAGGATAAAACATGGGACACTTTTTAAGTTGTTCTAGGAGACAGCGTGAGTTGGGAAGCGTACAGAAGGACTCAGAGACGGACCACTGGCGAGCTGGGGGTCACGTTTGGTAAAAACGGCATCATCGGATTGAATGCGGCTATTTGCCGAACCCTTAAAGTTGATGGTAAAAATGCTCAGCTCTTGTTTGACCGCGATAGAAGCCTTGTTGGAATTAAGATAGTCCCTCAGAAGACCGGGGACACCTATCCGCTCAAAACTGACAGTAAGGGTTCTCACGCAAGCCTTAGTGGGACTTCGTTTCTTAAGAACTATGGGCTGTACCCTGAAAAAACTATCGCATTTACAGCCACATACGACGAATCCACTAAGACAATCATATTTGATGTGTCGGAACTAATAGGGAAGAAGGCATCCGGAAATGACGTAACAGGCGGCAGGAAACAAAAAGCCAGCCACTAGCGTTCGTCGCGCTGCGTGGCTGGCTCGATACCGATTGACCAGAACGAGCATTCCCCGTGAGAGGACGCCCGAAGTGTTTTTGTACTACATCCGTGGACCACCAGTCAAGAACAAAAATTCCAAGGTAACTTCTTTGGATTGAGTACCAGGGGGATTTGTTCAGCCCCCTGGTACCCGCTTTTCATGCGCGGATGTGGTGAAACTGGCAAACACAGCGGTCCTTAAAACCGCCACTCTTGACGGGGTTTGTGGGTTCGAGTCCCACCATCCGCATCACGAAACTTTAGCATCCTTCTTGGCCTTCACTTTGGCCCAGCGAGCCTGAACTGCTTTCCGAGCGCTATCGGATCGCTGCTCTTTGGTCAGTTTCTTGGCCCTCGCTGGGCCACCCTTAAGACCACCCTTACGTCCCAGGGCAACGGCTGCTGGATTCTTGCGCTTTCCTGGCACAAGCCAATCATACGTGACCGCTCAGGAAAGTCAAGTACTATTTATTTGAGCGTTGCTGCATTTTCCTCTTGACATACGTGAGCGCTCACGTATAGAATACGTATATTATGAATCGCCTACCACTCACAAAACGTGCACAGATTCTTTCGGCCTTGGTCGAGGGAACGGCTATCAATGCCATCGTTCGGATGACCGGAGTATCGAAGGTCACAATCCTCAAGCTGTTGAAGGATGTAGGCGAAGCCTGCCTAACGTTTGAGAATAAGGCGCTCCGTAATTTACCATGTAAGCATATAGAGTGTGATGAAATATGGTCGTTTTGCTATGCAAAGGAAAAGAACGTTCCCTACAATAAGCAAGGGCAGTTCGGGTTTGGCGACGTGTGGACGTGGACTGCGCTAGATGCCGAAACCAAGCTCTTGTGTTCTTGGATGGTTGGAGATCGTAGCGCCGTGACCGCACGTGCATTCATGCAGGACTTAGCGGGACGCCTTGCGAATCGCGTACAACTCACCACAGACGGTCACAGGGCCTACCTAGAGGCAGTTGAAAGCGCGTTCGGCGTGGACGTGGACTACGCGATGCTAGTCAAACTCTATGGGAACGACCGCGAGACAGAAGCGCGTTATAGCCCTGCGGAGTGCATCGGGTGTCGCACAGTCGAGATTACAGGCAACCCAAAGGCAGAGCATATCTCGACCAGCCACGTAGAACGCCACAACTTGACTATCAGGATGCACATGCGCCGCTTCACGCGCCTAACGAACGCCCACAGCAAAAAGATTGAGAATCACCAACACGCTTTTGCGCTCCATGCGGTATTCTACAACTTCGCAAAAATCAATCAGGCGATTCGCGTCACTCCCGCGATGGAAGCGGGTATCTCAGACCATGTTTGGAGCATGGAAGAGGTTGCGGCCCTTGCGGACTAAACTGTACCAGTGCCAGAAATTCTTGAGCCTTGCTGGCGGCCCGCGAATGTGGTATAAAAACACTTAGAGCGTCTCCTTAGTCGGAACGTTCAAAATCGTGAAGTACTCAGCGGGCTGCCGCTCCTCCAAAGCTACCAGCCCGCTGATTCCTTTTTACTGCACGAGTTCTTGGTTCTGGACCTCCTCAATTTTGGGGATCGCACAATATTTCCCGCGTCTTTCCTTTACGTCGCCACGATCTTTAAGACGCTTCAATACAGAGTACAAATATGCGCGATTGTTAATTTGGGATTCCATTTCCTTCCAAATCTCACCGGGCGTCATCCCCACGCTGTGTTGACGCAAAAGGGTTAGGACGGCTTCAGTTTTGTTACCCTCGGATTTATTAGTCTCCTGCGTTGCTTGCGAAGCCGAAACGACAATCTGCGGAACATTTCGAACTGCCGTGGCGTTGGGCGGAGCAGGCGGGGCCGGAGGCGAGCCAACCAAAACAGCGTTCACTGTTAGTGTCGCGGTCGCGCTGAGGGCGGGCTGTTCCTTTCGAGTTTGAACGCTAACGAGAGTTTGAAACGCCTGAAACTCTTGCGTTGCCACTGCATATTCGGATTGCGCCGTAGCTAGTCTTTGGGCGGCTGCTTGAGACTCCGCATGTGCAGCATTGAATTTTTGCTGGGCTAACGTAAATTTCTGTTGCGCTTCTTGCAGACCACTTTTAAGTTTTTCCAAAAATTCCGACATATTTGCCGCTCCTCCCGGTTGGCAATATGAATATCGCATTCCTACTGCTGGTTGTCAAGGGTAGGAATGGGAAGATATGCAAAGTAGGTGTGTGGATAGATGTGGGATAAAGTGGGTGATATGTAACATATTGAGCCGAGAGCACTTACGCTTAATCTTCGCTTGCAACTTTTCTTTGTTCGCGGTAATCTAATTCTCGAATTGCTCCCCGTCTGACTCGCCGCAAGGCTCTCGGACGGGGTTATTTGTTTTATGTCAACTGTTCCAGCCGCGCCAGTTCCCCTTATAGAGCCAGCTTTTAAGCGGGCCGTTACTTTTGTTGATGGTCAAAATTTATTTTACGGGGCCAAAGAGTCCTTTGGCTACGACTATCCAAACTACGACATCCTCAAATTAGCTCAGAGTGTCTGTGCTTCACAAAACTGGCACTGTGCTGGCGCTCTTTTCTACACAGGGGTACCCGATCTCGGTGATAATCCTGAGAAGAATGCCTTTTGGACCGCAAAACTCGCTGCGATGGGAAAACAAGGAATCTCCGTCTACAGCAGGTCTCTCCGGTATCGCAACAAAACAGTGAAATTGGCGGGAGGAAAAAGCGTTTCGTTCCTTATTGGACAGGAAAAAGGCATTGATGTTCGGATAGCGCTAGATGTCATTGGAATGGCCATGCGAAATGAATACGACGTTGCGATAGTCTTTTCGCAGGATCAGGATTTGTCTGAAGTAGCGGACGAAATTCGCGTCATTGCCCGACAACAGGGACGCTGGATTCGCATTGCATGTGCCTACCCTAATAGCCCGGTCTCAAGGAATGGACGAGGTATCAATGGGACTCAATGGATTAAAATTGACCGCGCCACGTATGATGCTTGCATAGACCCGAAAGAATATAGGCCCCCTAAACCTGCTAAGCCCTAGTTCCATTGCGTTGCCCTATCACGGCTTTTGTACGTTACTGCGTTACACCTTTCTGTGTCAAATGCATAATCGCCCTGTAAGAGTGGCAAATAAAGGACTTACAGGATGAGGAAAATGGAAGAATGCGAAAGTTGTTGGAAACAAAGGACGTACGATCCTTGGAATTCGAGCGCGAGGAATGGACCTCTTGACGAGAAGGGTGCCACCCCGGGGTGTTTTTGTAAAAGCAAAGCACATTCTAAATGTGGCTGGCTGTCGGGGTGGGGCTGGGCCAATCCCGGCTGCTAGAAAGAGCCTAGTCAGGAGCGAAAGCAGGGGAGGGCATGATTGATCGTGCTTGTACGCAGGTAGATAGAAGGCCAGCTAACTTTTCTCAATGGAAATCGGGGTAGATTTCATCGGCGATCCAGTAATTTTCGAGAAGGAGGGCAAGGAGAATGCCGAAGATCCAGAGCAGCCAGCGGTAGCGATTCCAGATGGCAGACAGAGTTGAGAGTTGAAGAGGAATGTCGACCAGGTAGGCGGCGGAGTAGCAGATGTTGGCGAGCAGCGCGAGGAAACTGAGCGGCAGGAGCGTGGAAGGGACAAGGGCGGGGCGAAAATGAGGCCAAGTCCCCGCGAACCAGAAAATGACAACGGAAGTGAGAATGAGGTTGTAGAGCAAGCGGCGCGGCTCCCAGAAACGAGCAGCGTTGAGGAGCGTAGTTCGAAATGGGCTAGTTGTCAGGTTGGCCTGAGGATGCGATGGGGAAGGAGATTCTGGTTGCATGGCTGAGGGCCCCTTTCAAGATCGTTTGGAAAGCCTGAAGACAAAATAGAGGAGCAGGCGCAAACTGTAAAGTACTTTGCAATGCAGAGTTACGAGCTTGCTGCTCGGTGGACTAAGAAGGAATAGGCCAAGTCCCCACCCTCCAAAACGAGGGCACCCGCGTTCCTGATTTGGGCAGCGATTTTAAGTCCCCGCTTTTGCGAAGCCGTGACCGGCAGCGGAAGAAGCTGCCGGCGGGTACTCTCCCTCCCAGCGGGCGATTACGACACAGGCCAGGCAGTTGCCGAGGACGTTGACGGCCGTGCGGCCCATGTCCATGAGCTGATCGATGCCGAAAAGAAGAAAGAGCGGTTCGGTGGGAAGATGAAATGAGGCGGCGGCCGCAAAAACAATGACTAGGGAAGCGCGGGCTACTCCGGCGGTGCCTTTGCTGCTGACGAGGAGCGTGAGAAGCATGACGACTTGCTGGCCGATGGAAAGATGAATTCCGGCAGCCTGCGCAATGAAGAGAAGAGCAAGGGATTGGTAGAGGCTGGAACCATCCAGATTAAAACTGTAACCGGTGGGGAGAACGAAAGCCACCGTATCTCGGCGGATGCCGAAGGATTCCATCTGCTCCATGGCGCGGGGAAGAGCGGCTTCAGAGCTTGCGGTGGCAAAAGCGATGGTGACGGGTTCGGCGACGGCGCAGAGGAACTTTTTGACAGGGACGCGTGAGAGCAGAGCGATGGGGAATAGCACGCAGAAAATGAAAAAGAACAGTGCCACATACATGGTCGCGAGGAGCTTCAGCAGCGGAACAAGGACGCCAAGGCCGAGGTGGCCGACAGTGTAGGCGACGGCTCCGAAAACGCCGATAGGCGCGGCGTACATGACCAGGGCGGTGAACTTGAACATTATTTCGGAAAGACTTTCGGCGAAGTTGAGCATGGGGCGGCGCTTGGATTCGGGAACAAGAATAAGCGCCATGGCGAAGAGAATGCTGAAGACGACGACTTGCAGGACTTGGCCTTCAGCGACGGACTTGGCGATATTTTCAGGAAAAATATCCGTGATGATTTGCGCAGCGGTGTGGGGAACCGCCCCGAGCGACTGGCCGGTTGACGAAGCAGGGAGGCGGATACCTTCCCCTGCGCGCGAGAGATTGATGGCGATGCAGCCGATCAGGAGTGCGATGGTCGAGACGATCTCGAAATACACGAGCGATTTAATGCCAAGGCGGCCGACTTTCTTGAGGTCGCCGTGGCCGGCGATACCAACGACCAGGGTGCCGAATAGAAGCGGGGCGATGATGACTTTGATGAGGCGGAGAAAGATTGCGCCGAGGAATTGAAGTTGAGCGGCGAACAGAGGCCAGTCGTGTCCGGTTTCGGCGCCAGCGAGAAGGCCCGTAAGAATCCAACCAGTAAGAGATCGGCGGGAAGAAGTTGCCGCGGCGATAAGGAGAATTGCCAGCCAGCGGACGGCGGTGAGAATGATAGGCGAGAGATGGAGCAAACCAGCGCCGGCGAGAAGAGAGAGAACAATCGAAAAGGAAGAGGCAAGAAACGAGGCGAGAAGAATCCTGTTTTTCATAAGATGCAGGCGACGTGAATTATGCGATGCGGAAGGTATTCCGGATGGGAGCAAGAGTCAATTGAAAACTATTCGGCAGCGCCGAGGGGGAGAAAATACTGCGTGCCTTTGACGGGCTCTTGGAGGCGGCGAAGGAGCTGCTGGAGGTCCTCGCTGCGCTCAACGAAATCGATCTCTGAAGTGTTGACGACAAGAAGATCGGAAGCGGCGTAGTGAAAGAAAAAATGTTCGTAGGCGCGGGCGACTTCTTCTACGTATTGCGGGGAGATGTGAGACTCCTCGGTGGAAGCTTTCTTGGCGATACGGGAGCGCAGAACTTCAGGCTTCGCCTGGAGGTAGATGACGAGGTCGGGCTCGGGCAGGTCTGCGGTGACAGCTTCGTAGTAGCGTTCGTAGAGTTTTAGTTCGTGATCGTCAAGATTGAGGTTGGCGAAGATGCGGTCTTTTTCCATGAGGTAGTCGGAGATAACCGGGCCGGGAGATTCAATAGCAAGGGCTTCGCGGAGCCGCTTCTGGCGTTCGACGAGGAAGTACATTTGCGCGCGAAAAGCGGCGCCGGATTTGGCCTGATAGAAATCAGCGAGAAAGGGATTGTCTTCGCAGTCGAATATGCGGCGCGCGTGGAGGCGTTCGCTAAGAATTCTTGCCAGGGTGGATTTGCCGACGCGAATGGGACCTTCCAGGACGATAAAGCGGGGAGCTTGAGGGCCGCGATGAGGGGTGCGAGCGCGTTTGGCGGCGGAAGAATCAGAACCGGGCATGATTGCTTTCGTCTCCGCGCGAGCAGAGACAAATCTCCCTCGGACCGAAAGGCGGTCAACGGACAAATTATAGCAGAGTCACGAGGGCGAAAAGCGCGGGAGTATTGTAGTGCTGCGCAAAGAGGGGCGGAAAACAGTGTGTCACTAATGTCTAACAGTTTTCTCGAAAATGCGCTAGTACGGCAGCGCTAGATTGCACAAACGAGGGTCCCACGGCGCGGTACCAAGCGAAATGTGAGCACAGGACCAGTGTTTCCTGACCTTTGGTGCAGCAGAGTGGGGTGACTCCCTTGGGGCCGGAATTGCAGTTGTACTTTTGGAGGCTGAGGCGAAGATGGTCATCACAACCCTTCTCATGATCTGTTCGGTCCCGCACATGGACCAAGCGCGGAATGCTCAGATGCATGGTGCTCGGAGTAAGGAGCGGCTGAGTTTGCCGGCGGACAAGTCGGGAGCGAACGGAACGGCGGGGGCAAATGAGGCGCTGCCCTCGGCGCCGGAGCCGAAGATACAGCCAGAGGCAATCGCCAATACATCGCTTGCTCCAGGGCAGCCGGTTGCTGCGCTGAAACCTGTAACGCAAAGCCCACGTGAAACTCCGCGGCAGAGGAAGATTTGGTATGCCCTATCAGCTGCCGGGCATGCAGGGGCGGGGTTTGATGCGTGGTCCACGCGCAGGGCGATTTCAAGCGGAACAGGTTCGGAAACGAATCCGATGCTGAGGCCATTTGCGCATTCGAACGCACTCTATGCGGCGACGCAGGCAAGTCCCTTCCTGATGGATTTTCTGGGTAAGAAGATGATGACGAGCCAGCACAATTGGGTAAGGAAAATGTGGTGGCTGCCACAAGCTGCGGGGGCGGGGACTTCGTTCGCGGCAGGCGGGCACAACGTTAGCATCACCCCTTAACAAACATTCGGGATCAGGAAAATAAAAGAGGAGCAAGCCCACGGGCTCTCTCCTCTTTTTCGTTGATAGGAGACGATTACTTAGAGACAAACAAGATAGCGAAAGAGCCGGGCTTCATCTTGCCGCGACGTTCGCCCGGAGCGGGAGGATCGAATTCCGCAACGGGCAGGAAGAGATTGTGCGTCTTCAGGTCCAGGCCCATGGTGCGGGCGCTGCGCTTGGTGGGCACGTTTTCCAAAAGAGTGTATTGGTCCGGCGAATCCTGATGGATTACCGAGAGTGTGCCCTCACCATTGGAAGCAAAAACCAATTTGGTGCTGGGATCGTAAGCAGCGGCATCAACACCTTCACCGATCGTGGGAGTGGCGACAACCTTTCCGGTGTCGGCATTAACGACGACCATGACCTTGTCGTCGCAAACGGCGAAAAGACGGCGATTCTGCACGTCCATCGCGAGGCCCGAGGGCGACTTGCAGGGGGCGAGGGGCCAGCGATGGGTTTCCGTGAATTTCGCGGCGTCAATTTCGATGATTTCGGAAGTGTCCTCGTTATTCACGAAAATATTGCCCCGGCCATCGGCTGCAGCGAATTCCGGCTTTCCGCCAAGGGGCAGATTGCCGATGACTGCGCCATCGGCGGCGTTGATGGCCGTGGCGTTCTTACCGCCGCCATTGAAAGTGAAAACACGCTTGCTGACTGGTTCGTAGAGAATTGCGTCCGGATTTCTGTCGGTCTTCACATTGCCGATGGTTTTCAAAGTTTTGAGGTCGAAGATGGTTACGTCGTTCGAGCGGCCATTGCTGGTGAAACCGCGGCCGAGGTCAGAGGCCACAGCGATGCCGTGGACGCCCTGGGTATCTGGAATGTCACCCACAAGGGCGTGGGTGTCTGCGTCCAGCACGATCGTGTGAGTGCCGTGGGAGACGTACACACGGCGAGCGTCGCTGTCCACGTAGACGTAATCCCAACCGCCGTCGCTGCCGGCAGGGATTGTCGCTGTGACCTTATAGCCCGAGCCACTGGAAGGGGAGGCTGGGACGCTGGCAAGGGAACTGGTGCCGAAAATGACTCCGACAAAAGCAGATACAAGAATTGCGAAAATCGTAAGGGTCTTGCGCATACTTATTCTCTCCCTGGCTTTTCAGCCGATTGTTGAGGATTCTGAGCAGAACAATAATTACCGGGCGCCAGCTAAACGCAGCATTAACGCGCACCCCGTGACGGGGGACCAGTGCATGGCGGCTACGAGGAGTTGGTTAGTTGATTTGTGCGCTCCAGTCCGACCGTTGCGAGGATAATGGTTTCCGAACTGATTGCCCAGACGGCGGATGCCGTGCAGTTCTTCAGGTCCGCGAACCAAAGCGGTTGCCACGCCTGACATGTTCGAAGCTTCATGAATAGTCCAGGTTCTGAGATCGGAATAACAGAGGCGGCTTGAGGCTGGACGACGGAGAAATAGGACAAGAATCTCAGGAATAGATTATGTGTCTGATACACACTTCCAAACTACGAACTTCCTTGTGGGAGTTTTCACGATCCTTGTAGAATGGAGTTGATTCTATCCTGGATTATCGACTTAGAGTTAGCTGGCACACATGCTGAGGAATGCAAACATTTTTGTCCAGCGATTTCTGCCGAACGCCATCCGTGTATTTCTTGGCACGGTCGCCCTGATTCCGTACTGCGGCGCTGCCGGAAGTACAAGCCCCACAAAGGCTATGAATTGGCCCTCCTCGCCCCTACCGGGGACCGGGCAGTTTGCGGTGGCTGATTTTGATGGCGACAGCTTGCCCGACATCGCGAGCGTGCAAGTCGATCAGTGTGCTGGGCACGACGCCAGGTACAGAATTCAATTCACTTTAGGCACCGGGCTGCAACAGGTTGTGAGCGTGATGGGACCTGTGGGCGGGCTGCAAATCGCGACCCAAGACGTGAATGGGGACGAGTTCCTTGATTTGGTAGTGAGATCCGCGTGGCAGGAGCAACCCGTCGCAGTCCTTCTGAACGACGGCCATGGAAATTTTGAAGCACTGCAGCCCGCTTCGTTTCCCCAGATAGATTGGAAGTCCCAAAGTTCACAACTCGTGCGGGTCATCCAGGTGACCTATCCGGAGGTCGCGAGTCTGACGCGCAGTCGGCATGAGGTCCACCAACCTGAATCCGGACCAAGTGTCGCGACGTTCGCGACCGACACCTTAGGCAATTTAGATCCCACGGTTCCCCCGATCCCTGAATCGAACGCGCAAAATGGGCGCGCTCCGCCTGTCATACTTCATTAGCATTCTTTCGACATACTCATCAGGTACAGAAAATCGCAAGAATGTTCGCGATTAGACTGCAATAACTCTCATGTATTGCTCTGCAATCTTGAGATTTCCGGAAGTTTGATCATCGGTCGGAAGTAGCAATTGACGAGGGGTCGATGTAGCTAGAGGAGTTGGAAAAGGAAAACAGTATGCGGGCTTCAATAAAATGCCTCTGTCTGACAGTCTTGGCCAGCTTGAGTATCGCGCAGAGCGGATTCGCACAGAAACCGCTGACCTGGGAGGAGGTTCGAGACAAATTTGAAAAATCGAATCCCACGCTCAGGGCAGGGCAAGTTGGCGTCGAGGAATTTCGCGCGGCGGAAATTACCGCGCATCTGCGCCCCAATCCAAATCTGGCTCTAAGCATGGACCAGCTCAATCCGTTTTCAGGAGGGCCACCACACAGCACCTTTGGGAGTCTGCTGACGGTGGCATCCACCAGTTATTTGTATGAGCGGCAGCATAAGCGGGACTTTCGTTTTGAAAGCGCACAAAAAGCCACCCGAATTGCAATCTCCAGCCAGGCTGATCTGGAGCGAAATCTGATCTTTGCGCTGCGAATGTCGTTTCTGCAAGCACTCCAGGAGAAGGCAATCTTGGAATTGGCCAAGGAGAACCTAACCTATTACGACCACCTGCTCGAAGTGAATCGGGAGCGCTATAAAGCAGGAGCAATCGCCCAGGTAGACCTGGATCGGCTTGAATTGCAACGAGTGCAGTATGAATCCGACCTGCAAATCGCGGAAGAAAGCCTGGAAACGGCGAAAATTCTGCTGCTCATGCTTTTGAACGACCGTACCCCGGTGGATCAATTCGACGTCGCGGGCCCGTTTGATTTTTCGAGGCAAATCCCGCCACTGGACGATGTGCGACAGCAGGCCCTGGAAGCCCGGCCGGATTTGAAGGCCGCGCTGCAAGCAATTGACAAAGCCAAGACCGATCACCGGTTGGCGGTCGCCAACGGCTCAACGGATCTGACGATCGGCTTCGACGCCGGCCGCAACCCTCCAATCGATCAGTACTTTGGTTTCAGCGTAAGCATTCCGCTGCGGATTTTCGACAGGAACCAAGGGGAGAAATTGCGAACGCAGCTGGACATTGACCGCAACGCAAAATTGGAGGAAGCAGCGAAGGCTCAAGTCTTCAGCGATGTGGATTCCGCTTACGCCACCGTGACGAGCACAGTGACACTTCTGCAACCCTACAAGGACCGATACCTGGGACAGGCCGTGCGAGTGCGGGATACGATTGCATTTTCCTACGAACATGGCGCTGCGTCGCTCTTGGATTTTCTCAACGCGCAAGCCGACTACCGGAGCGTACAAGTCAACTATCTAAATCTGGTTGCTTCCTACTTGAACGCCGCAAATCAGTTAAACCTTGCCACCGGACGTGAGGTAGTTCCATGAGGCCGGCTAATCCAAGTTATTTAATGTTCTGTGCGCTTGCGGCGATTTGTCTGAATGGTTGCGGCGAAGCCAAGTCTGACCCCAAGGCAGAGGCGCCGCCACAAGTCAAAGTCGAGCACGAACAAGACCTGAACGTGGTGGAAGCGGAACATCCGGAGCAGTTCCCTCTCGCCACCGCTGTAGCGCAAGAAGCTTTCTCGCAATTATCGGTAACGGGCACGGTGGCTCCAGACATCTCACGGAGCGTACCGGTGATTTCCATCGCCACGGGCCGCGTGATTGAACTGGATGCAAGGCTCGGAGACACCGTCCAAAAGGGCCAACTCCTCTTAAAAGTGCAGAGCGCAGACATGTCCAACGCGTTCTCTGATTACCGAAAAGCAGTCGCTGATGAACAATTGGCGCGCACGCAACTGCAGCGATCGAAGTTACTTTACGACAAGGGTGCGGTTGCGCTGAACGATCTACAGATTGCTCAAGACACGGAAGACAAAGCCAAAGTAGACGTCGAGAACACCAGGGAACGACTGCGCGTCCTGGGAGGGAGTCCCGAACATCCTGCCGCGGTTGTGGAGATCCATGCGCCCGTTTCTGGAGTGATCACGGACCAGCAAGTGACCAATGCCGCCGGAATCGCCGGCCTGGGCTCGCCAAATCCGTTCACGATCTCCGACCTCAGCTACGTCTGGATTCTCTGCGACGTTTATGAAAACGATTTGGCAAGCGTGCATATGGGTGAAGCCGCGCAAATCCACTTGAATGCGTATCCCGACAAAACGTTTACCGGCCGCATCAGCAATATCGGCCCGGTATTGGATCCCAATTTGCGCACCGCGAAAGTGCGCCTTGAAGTTCGCAATCCCGGATTGATGCGGATCGGCATGTTCGTGACGGCAGCGTTTAATGGGCAGAAGAAAGAAACGCGCGCCGCGGTTCCGGCTACCGCCATTTTGTATCTTCGTGATCGCAGTTGGGTCTACGTTCCTGCTGGTGGCAAGAGGTTTCAACGAGCCGAGGTCGCCGTCGGACCTGCTTTACCAAATGGCATGCAAGAGATTATTTCCGGGATCCATGCCGGCCAACAGGTTGTTCAGAACGCGCTAGTATTCCAGAACACGGTGGAGCAGTAGATGCTTCGCAAACTTGTTGATTTTCCGTTGGAGAACCGTCTTCTGGTTCTTGGAGCGGCACTGCTGCTGCTTGCCTGGGGTGCGGTTTCATTCCATCAGCTTCCCGTCGAAGCCTACCCCGACGTCGCCAACAACTACGTCGAGATCATCACGCAATGGCCGGGGATTTCGGCGGAACAGATCGAGCAGCAGGTCACGATTCCGCTCGAAGTGGTGATGAACGGCATCCCCCATGTTGTCCATTTGCGCTCGTTTTCTCTGTTTGGCCTCTCGGACTTAAAGCTGATTTTTGATGATGAGGAAGAGAACGCCTGGAACCGGGAAAGGGTTCTCGAACGTCTTGCGCAAGTGACATTGCCCCCAGGCGTGGTGCCCCAGATGGGCACGGACTGGAGTCCGGTCGGCCAAATCTACTTCTTCACGCTGAAAAGCACGAATCCCAATTACGACGTAATGGAGTTGAAGTCTATCGAGGATTGGGTGATCGAAAAGAATTTCAAGTCCGTCCCCAACGTGGTCGATGTTGCAAGCTTTGGAGGACCGACGCGCGAATACCAGGTTCGCGTTGATCCCAACAAACTGATCTCGTACAGTCTCAGCCTTGCCCAAGTGGAACAGCAACTTACAACCAACAACACCAATGCGGGCGGCAGCTTCATCGAAGCAGGTCTGCAACAGATCAACGTTCGGGAGGTGGGGCTAGTCAAAGACGTTCGCGATATTGAAAACACGGTCATTACGACCAAGAACGGCACGCCGCTCCGTGTGAAGGATATAGCCGTCGTTTCGCAAGGCCCCAAGATCAGACTCGGGCGGTTCGCGCGGGCGATTCATCGGGAAGACGGCGAGATCGTCGACAATGACGATGTATGTTCCGGAATTGTACTCCTGCGAAAGGGCGCAAATGCGGACGAGGTCCTAGCGGGCATCCACGCGAAGGTCAAGGAACTGAATGAACGGATTTTGCCTCCAGGTGTAAAGGTAGTTCCCTTTATTGATCGCAGCGACTTGGTGAAGTTCACAACGCATACTGTGCTGCACAATCTCACCGAAGGCATCATTCTGGTGGTGATCGTTCTTTTTTTATTTCTTGGCAATGTGCGCGGAGCATTCATCGTCGCACTTACAATTCCGTTCGCGTTACTGTTTGCCGCAACATGCCTAAAACTGAAGGGCATTCCGGCGAACTTGTTGTCTCTGGGTGCGCTGGATTTCGGAATGGTGGTGGACGGCGCCGTGGTTATGGTGGAGAACATCGTCCGCCACATGAGCCAAGGTGGCAACACCTACAAGACTCCGATGGAGCGCATCCGTGAAGCAGCCCACGAAGTACAGCGTCCCGTCTTCTATGCCATCGCCATCATTATCACGGCGTATTTGCCAATTTTCACCCTCCAACGTGTTGAGGGAAGACTGTTCCATCCAATGGCCTGGACTGTTGCGTTTGCGCTGCTCGGTGCGCTTATCTTTTCCATGTTTCTCGCTCCGGTTCTATCCAGTGTGCTATTCAGCAAGGGCGTTAAAGAGTGGCACAACCCTGCAATGGAGTTCTTGAAAATTCACTATCGGCACGCTGTCAAATGGGCCATCGAGCATCGGCTGGTGACCGTGGGTGGCGCTGCGGTGGGCCTTGCCGCCGCCATTTACTTGACCCTGGGAGGAGTTATCGGTTCGGAGTTTCTCCCCCACCTGGATGAAGGTGCACTCTGGGTGCGCGGCACTCTCGCTCCCAGCACCGGGCCTACCGAAGGCACGCGCTTGGCGGACCAGGCCCGCGTTCTCCTTTGCTCTTTTCCCGAAGCCACCCAGTGCACCAGCCAGGTGGGGCGTCCCGATGACGGAACCGACACCACAGGATTTTTCAATACGGAATACTTCGTCGATCTGAAACCCAAGGAGCAGTGGCGATCTGTGTTTCATGGGGATAAGGAAAAAGTGATCGCCGCAATGCAGCGCGAACTGGACAAAATCCCCGGCGTTCTTTGGAATTTTTCCCAGCCCATTTCCGACAACATGGAAGAGGCCGTCAGCGGAGTAAAAGGCGAGTTGGCGGTGAAGATCTACGGCGACGACCTCAAGCTGCTCGATGGGATGGCGGATCAGATTGTCAATACTATGCGCCAAGTGAGAGGAATTGAGGACCTCGGAGTGTTTCGAGTTCTGGGACAGCCCAATCTCGACGTCACCGTCGACCGCTTGCAAGCCGCGCGTCATCAAATCAACGTCGCGGATGTTCAAGATGCTATCCAGACCGCGGTAGGCGGTACGGCTTTCACGCAGGTCTTGCAGGGCGAACGTCGCTACGATCTGGTTATGCGCTACCTCCC